>Ga0209131_1001453_pt1 | contig 16457 bp, 18 predicted proteins | sample GraSoi_2013_40cm_FD_185826 | JGI IMG/M metagenome (GOLD analysis project Ga0209131, IMG submission 185826) | Grasslands soil microbial communities from the Angelo Coastal Reserve, California, USA - Sample 9_17_2013_40cm (SPAdes) (version 2) | ecosystem: Environmental > Terrestrial > Soil >...
AAACGGTGGCCGCACAAAAACAGATCGAAGAATCTGTGGCAATGACTGTTGCAGCGCAAAACGCACAAGCGAGTCCAACCGAGACCGCGACTGTAACGAACACCGCTCTTTCTTTCCCAACGCTCACACCCATCGTATTTACAATTACACCGTTACCGCCGCCATCCAGCGGTGGTGGTGGAGGCGGGGGCGTCGTAGCCAACGCAGAATATTCATGCGATATTATTCATCAACGCCCATATGATAATAGCGAGTACAATCCGGGCGATGGGTTCGATATTAAGTGGACCATTCTCAATACCGGCACCAAAACCTGGGATTCTGGAGTTGATGTTAAATATTTCAGTGGTCCGCATATGACCACTGCTACGGTTATTGAGATACCGGTGAAAATGAAACCTCATGATCAATACGATATCGTAATGGACGGCACCGCTCCTAATAAGAAGGGTTTTCAAGTGATGACCTGGGTTGTGCAAGGTCCATATTGTTATCCATATGTGGCGATCATCGTAAGATAGACGGGAACATCAGTTTCATGATCAGGCGGAACAATAGGATATTTACTTTATTATGCATAACGACGACCATGCTGGCTTGTGCGCCGGTACTTGCACCAGCCTCCGCTGCTCCTACCTTCGATCCAAATTCGATTAGTACGTACATTGTACAAACTGCAAACGCAGCCGCAACTCAAACTGCTCTGGTGGCACCACCTACGTCCACTTTTACCAATGTGCCACTTCCTACTCATACGCCATTCGACACGCCTTCCCCGACGGCCACCTTTATTTTTATCCTGCCTACGCCCACAGTTCCCTCGTCAACACCGGCAATAGGGAGTTCAAATTTAAAGTTCGACTGCCAGGTTCTTTCGCAGTCCCCTCAGAGCGGCACTCATATGTCACCCAATAACAGCTTCACTATGGCTTGGCAGGTCAGGAATATAGGAAAAGCGTTTTGGGATTCAAATAGCGCGGATTATCGTTATAAAAGTGGCTCCAAACTACATAAAGCCAGTGTGTATGACTTTCCATCATCGGTAGTGAGCGGCAAACAGGTAGAAATTAAAGTGGCGATGACTTCGCCTGCATCTAGCGGCAGTTATACGACGACATGGGATATCAAGAGCGGCAAAACTGAGTTTTGTAATATGAGCTTGACGATCCAGGTGCCTTAACAAAAAATCCCCGAGTGCCAAACTCGGGGATTTTTTGTTAACTAAGAAGTGGGTGGAGTAGGAGGTGTGCTTGCAGATGAGGCTGCTTTTGGGCGAAGCGTAAAGAAACCAACCACTATCGGGATAATGACCAGAATGATGGAAAGACACAAGAAGACATAACCCATGGTGGGAGGAATATTTCCCGAACCACTGCCAAGAGAATATGTCCCTCCGCCAAATGCTGTGGCTGCGCCGAAAATACATAAAAACAGACCTGGGCATCCGCATAAGAGCACGGCTGCTACAGTGGCAATAATCCCCTTTGTTTTGTTATCCATAACGATTAACTCCTTTAAGAAATTGAATTTCGTGTGAGTATACATTCAATAAAAACGGGATGCAAGAGTCTTTTGCATCCCGTTTGTACTAACTTCTCAATTTCGCGCCGACCTCATGCTCTAGGCGTTTCACGATCTTGTTGCGGATCGCGGCAGCTTCGGCATCAGTCATCGTTTTATCGGATTGATAGGTAAGGCTGTAGGCTAGAGACTTTTTCCCGGCTCCGATCTTTTCATCGCGATAGACATCGAACAGGCGGACATCCGTCACGGTTTTTCCTCCGGTTTGTGTGATCAATGCTTCGATTAGGGAGGCAGCCACTGATTCATCCACAATGACGGCGATATCCTCGAAGATGGCAGGCGTTTCCGGGACAGGCACAATGCCATAGGCGGGGTTCAGTGTGCGCATGACATCGAGATCGAATTCACCAACGACCACAGGCGCGTCACCGAATTCATATTTTTCCTTCGCAAGTGGATGCAGTTCGCCGAATACACCCATAACTTTGCCGTTTACTTTCACTTCAGCGGATTTACCGGGATGTAGATAAGGAGAATTTGCTTCAGTGTAGAGAATATCTTCGTAGCGAAGGCCGGCCAAAAGGAGTTCAATGCGTCCCTTCATGTCGAAGAAATCGAACGCGGCTACATCTTTTACATCCCAGCCAGAGGCGATGCGAGTGCCGGTCATTACAAGCGCCAGCTTGCGCCGCTCGAGCGGGAGATCCTTTCCATTAGGCTCAAAGACCTGTCCAATTTCGAACATTGCGATGGACTCGACGCGCGCGTTCTGCTCTGCAACTTCTAGGACCGAGGCAACAAGATTTCTTCGCAAAACACTCCGCTCTGGAGCGATTGGGTTTGCAATGCGAACATATTCCTTGTGCTGCATCAAGCGCGCTTCGCGTTCGGACGAGGTCATACGATAAGTGACAACCTCCTGCAGACCAAGTGCAACCAGCAAATCGCGCAGATGTTCCTCCCACTCATGTACCGGATTACCGACTTGTGGGGGTAATGAGTCAGCCATCGAGGTTGTAGGAATGCGATCAAAGCCATAACCACGTGCCACTTCTTCGAGCACATCTGCAAGACCAACCAGGCCTTCGCCGATGTCCATGCGATGGGCAGGTGTTTTGGCTTTGACTTTGTCTTTTTCAACCGTGCATTTGAATTCAAGCCGCGTGAGCAATTCGGCGATCTGTTTGGCGCTGAGGTCAATACCGAGCAGGCGTTTCACATCGTTCGGTGTGACTGTAATCGTTGGGTCTTTCGGTTTCAACGGATATTCATCCACAAGCCCGGGGGCGACTGTGCCGCCGGACCATTCCGCCATATATTGCAGACCACGCTTTACACCTTGTTCGGCCATAGCAGGATGAACGCCGCGCGAGAATCTAAATGAGGCTTCAGAGGGAAGATTATGCTGCTTTGCAGTACGGCGGATATTGATGAAATTCCATGCCGCGCCTTCGAGCAGAATATTGATCGTACTTTTTCCGCGCAGGCTGATCTTGCCTGTTTGCAATTGACCCGCATTTGGTTCGATCCCTTTGGCATCCAACACTTCTTCCGAAGCGTCATGCACTTCGCTTTCCCCTCCACCCATCACGCCTGCAAGCGCCAACGGACCCTTTTCATCGCAAACTAAAACGTTCATCGCGGAAAGTTTTCGTTCAACGCCGTCAAGCGTGGTCAGTTTTTCTCCATCCTTCGCAGCGCGGGTGATGATCTTTACTTTCTTATTTCCGGCCCGCGCCTTCAGAATGTCATAATCGAACGCGTGTAAGGGCTGCCCCAATTCAAGCATGGCGTAATTGGTCGCATCGACGATGTTATTGATCGGGCGCATGCCGGCCAGTTTGAGTCTGCGCTGGATTTGGTAAGGGCTGGGCCTGATCTCGACATTTCGAATTAACCCGGCCATGAAGCGTGGATTAAGTTCGGAGTTTGTGATCTCGATATCGATCAGCTCTTCAACCGGTTCGCCGGATGTTTTGAATTTGATAGTCGGCTTCTTCAGTTCACGGCCGGTGAGAGCAGCAAGTTCACGCGCAATACCGATCACGTTCGCATTACGCGCCATGTTGGGCAGGATGCTGATATCGAGAACCGCGTCTCCCATGTAATCGGCGAGCGGCATGCCAACTGGCGCATCGTCATCGAGCAGGATGATGCCCTCATGATCTTCGGCGATGCCGAGTTCTTTTTCGGAGCACACCATGGAATACGAATCCACTCCACGGATCTTCGCACGCTTGAGCGTCGTCAATACAAGCCCGTCTGCGTGGCCGTCATAGATCGTTGCGCCTTCTTTTGCGTAGGCTACCTTCAAAGGCTTGGCTAATTTGCCAATGCCTTTCAAATGAAAAATGTTTGGCGCGCCAGTGAGAACGACTTGAGATTGCTTGCCATCATAAAGGTCAAGCAGAGTCAAACGGTCCGCGTTCGGGTGCGGATTGACTTCACGAATTTCAGCAATGACGATCTTCTCGCGGTCCCAAGAAATGCCGTTGGTCTTGAACTCGTGCTTCTCGCCGTCTTTATATATGGGCATTTCAAGGCCGGCATACAGAATCTCGTCGACTTCCAAGCCTGCGAGGGTCAATTTGCGTGCAATATCTTCGATGGATAGCCCATCAAGGTCGATAAAATCTTTTAGCCAGGATATAGGTATTTTCATTCTGGCCTCCTAGAATTGTTGGAGGAAACGAATATCGTTTCCCCAGAAATAACGAATATCGTTGATCTTGTTTCGCAGCATCAACTGACGTTCAGGGCCCATGCCCCAGGCGAATCCCGAATAAATCTTTGGATCGTAACCGCCATTTTGTAAAACGTTTGGATGCACCATGCCGCATCCGAGAATTTCAAGCCAGCCGGAATTCTTGCACACCTGGCAGCCCACGCCGCCGCATACGAAACATTCCACGTCCACCTCGGCAGACGGTTCAGTGAATGGAAAGTATGACGCGCGGAAGCGCAGCCGCGCCCCCTGACCGAACATGCGGCGCACAAAGTCCGCAATCGTCCCTTTCAGGTCGGCAAAGGTGATATTCTTGCCAACCGCGAGTCCTTCCACCTGATTAAATTGAATTTCAGAACGAGCAGTGATCTGCTCATAACGGAAGCACATGCCGGGTAATGCGATACGAATGGATGGTGGGTCTTTCGGATTCATCGCAGCATATTCGCGCATCGCACGGATCTGACCCGGCGAAGTATGTGTTCTCATCAAAATGGGATTATCACCGCGATCGCCCGCCTCCACGTAAAACGAATCCTGCATGTCACGCGCGGGGTGGTGCAGCGGGAAATTGAGCAATTGAAAGTTCATTTCGTCCGTCTCAACTTCGCGCGAGGTATAGACCTGAAAGCCCATCTCGGCTAGTATCGCCAACACGCGGCGCAGTTGCTGCGTGGATGGATGCAGCCGCCCGATGTTGATCGTTCGCCCAGGCAAGGTTACATCCAGTTGTTCTTCCTCCAGGGATTTCGCCAATGACACGGTCTTGATCGCTTGGGAACGTTCCTCCAAAGCAGACTCAAGCGCCACTTTGACTCGGTTCGCCGCCGCGCCGACAACTGGTTTCTCTTCCTTCGAGAGTTTTCCCAACTCGGCAAAAACATTCATCAATGGGGAATTGCGGCCGACGTTCGAGACGCGCCAGGCATCCAACGCGGCCTGGTCGTTGATCGACTCCAAAGAAGTCAATGCAGATTTTTCGATCTCGTTCAGTTTGTCCAACATACGTGCCTCCAAAATAAAAATCTCCCGTCCACTATGGGACGGGAGGGAGTTCCCGTGGTACCACCCAGATTGATCACATTCGCCGTTTAAGGCTCGTGATCCTCTTTGTGCCGACGAACATCGGCTTCCCTCATAACGTTGGGAGTACGGTTCAGACTAATAGAAGGTCATTCACCTGAACGGCTCAAGAGGGAACTTCAACTGGGTTCTTTCGAATGCAACTTTCAGCACTTCTGTTGCATCTCTCTGGCGGCTTCTGCCAGTTTACTTTCCTCTGTCACAGCCTTTGATTTGATTGATGTAATTATCTGCAAAAACGAAGGGATGTCAAGGCTTGGGTTGACGCGGCAGGTCCAGATCCCGCGCGTGCCGTGACGGATTCGGCCTTTTGAAATATAAGTTGAGTAAGAGTCCTAAAAAGAAAACGAATAATGTGGCGATGATCGGCCCTGCCAGCCAGCCGATCCCAGGGAAGAACCTGAGTATTTCGAGCGCAGTATCTTTTAATACGCTAGAGATTCCCCAAATGGCTGCCGCTGAATAGCCGATCTCTTTGAGTGTAAGTCTAAATTCGTTGACTTTCGCAAGGTAGACGATCATGAACACTTCCAGCGCGGTCAGCAGCAAGGAAGTGCCCGGGATGGGCGCAGTCAGCGCAGAGATCACCCCGGCGATCAGCGTGTAAAGAAGGATGGACTTCATCCGTTATTCAAATAAAAGAAAACGCCTACGGCACCAGCCAGAAGGCACAAAACCAACCCTAGCCCGAGGATGACCCAAATAAGCGCGCTTGAGCTTTTTCCCTCTTGAATGGCTGAAGCGTATTGCGGTGAGACGAGGGGCTGCGATTGTGCGATAGGTTGTTGATCAATTTGTGGACTTGCCGCCTGAGGTATCGAGGGAGAATTATTGTTCGTGACCATCCCAAGGGCCGAGAGTTTTTCGAATGCGCCTTGTACCTGTGCACGGATATCAGGCGGCAATTCGTTCATGTTGTTGTACGTCTGTCCGTTGACGTTCACATTGCTCGTGAAGGCGGTTATCACATTCTTCACCATATCCCCTTCGAGAAAATCGGGGATGCCATTGCCGTTTTTATCCACGAATATATCTGCGACCTGCTGATATGCACTCCTTACATCGACCGGCATTTCTTCGATGCTGTTATAGGTCTTACCGTTAAAGAGAATTGTAGGCATGAAAGCCTCCTATAGTCAATCTATTTTTTAATACGGCCCATGACGAGTTCGTTTGCACTGCCAATCAAAACGACCTTTTTCTTGTTATTTGGGTCGTAACGAACGGGCACTTGCGTGCCGGCTTGGACTACCATCGATTGTGATAGTTTGCAGGTCATATCCGTATCGAACGCCGCTTCATCCGAGGGTCGTACAGTGACTGGCACGGTGAGCCAAAGATCGCCGCCTTGATATCCGCCGACTCCTTTAAGATAATTATTTTCTTTGACTGTGGCAGCGGCCTGCCTGCCAGTCGTTGAAACGCGCCTGACCCACATTGGAGGAATATATACGATAACAGTATAAAGAATGATCCCAACCACACTGGCAGCGATGACCACATACCCAAACATTGCAAAGCCACCGGATGGGGAAGATAGTATTACAAATAGCCCGACCATCATGGCCAGAAAGATCGCTAACATCACATAAGCTCGTCTACGCATTTCATTCTCCTATACCAAATATATTAAACAGCAATCCCATAGAATTCCACAAAGCCACACTGCTCGCAACAGAATGCAGCCAACGATTTCCGAGATGCTGACACTGGTTTCCCTGAAAAAGCTTTCGATAGATCCGGGCCCGGTTCACCATCTGGCGCAAAATCATACATATATTGACCGCGCGCTGTGAATTCGTTGTGCTTTAGCATCTTTCCCTGGATCATTGTACCGCTGCATTTTGGACAAACCTTCGCATCTGTCATTTCTGCCTCCGTTTGAATGTGTTGAGCTTATTCACTTTTATATATGCAAGTATGGAATAAAGGTAAGGTCACAGACTTATTTGACACGCGCGAAGGCTCTTACGGGGAACGTGCCAGCGCCTTTGAATTTGGGTGGGACAGCGCTGAAGTTGAATCCCTCATCTGGGACTTTCGCCAGGTTGCAGAGATGCTCGGCGATCAAAATCTCTTCCCGTAATAACGTTGAGTGAACCGGCCTCGCGTTGCCGCGTGTATCGTCGATGTTCATGGAGTCAATGCCAACCAGTTTGACGCCACATTGCTTAAGATATATGGCAGCGTCCTCGCTGAGAAATGGGTGACCTTCGAAGTATTTGTCCGTCGCCCAATGCTCATCCCAGCCAGTGTGGATGAGCACCGCGCGATTCCGAAGTTCCTTCTCTTTGAACGTATCAGCTGTAATAGCCAATCCCTTACGGTAATCCGCTCGGATGACGATGCCTTCGAGGTCTGCAAAGCTTTCGACGGATACTTCTGATAAATCCTTGCCGTCTTCATACCTGTGGAACGGACAATCCACATATGTCCCTGTATTCGTCACCATTTCGATCTTGCCGATCTGGAATTCCGTGCCTGGTGTGTAACGCTCGCGGGAAGCCTCGCGGCTCAAATAATCGCAAATAATCGGAGCAGGTAAGCCCTTGTAGGTGACCAGCCCATCGTAAATGACATGGCTGAGGTCAATATAAGATGGGTCAACTTCTGTATCGATAGGCTGGCGTTTGTGTTCCTCAGTGATGATTTGTTTATTCAAAATCCTAACGTCGCCCACCATCAGCAATCGCATATCGTTGACGATGTAATCCGCCAGGCCTTTATCTTCGATAGTATCTCCAGCAATATCAAGGTGGAAATCCTGTCCCTGAATCCCGCCGCCGTTGGTAAAGTCAATTTCGAAATCGAATTTTACGCGTTTGGACATGAAATACTCCTCAGCCACTTTATTATTAAAGTTATTATGGGCCAATCGCTTTGAAGAAATCCATTCTTTTACGTTCTAAACCTTCAACTTTTCCATGTTTGAAATCTTTGAATTCTTCGTAAAACCGGAATATTTTGTGTAATCGGAATGGGCGAAATACAATAGCTATCGGATTAAAGCCTCGAGTTCCACCAAATCTGTTGAAAACCAAGACTGCAAGAGAAAGTCTCCATTGTTTTCTTTCAGACCAGTTCAAGACAATCGCGCGACCTGAGATATTCGGAAATATTTTCTGTTCAATATAATCGGACCATACAGGACTATCGGAATAAACGAACAGAACATCATGGCCTCTTAAGTTCCAGAATGTCCATATTGCAATGGAAAGAATAAGACTCCATGAATAATAGATTATTGCGGCTATTAAGATAATAGGAAAAAGAAGGATGCAAATAAAAATAAGGATGATTTTGATGCCTAGAGGCGCTTGTTTATCATCAGTTTCTGATTTCATCCTTGCATGCCTTCCCACTCTGCCATCGTAGAATCCATTTCCTTTTGCACGCGATCGTATTCCTTAGCCAATCTTACGACTTCCCCTGCGTCTCTGGGGGGATTTGCTAATGTTGAACTTATTTCCCTGAGCTGAGCTTCGAGCTCGGCGATCTTCTTTTCAAGCTGCTGTAATTGAGCGGCTCTCTTTTTTTCTTCTTTCGCGCCTAAAGATTTTGCGCTGGCGCTCTTTGGTTTGCGAACTTCGCCTGTCGAATTTTTTGGTTCTGCCTTCTTGTTCTGCGCGGCCATGAATGCTTCATATACTTTATTCTCGCGCTCTGCCCTCAACTGCGAATACGTGCCGTTGTATACGATCAAATGTGATTCGTCCGTATCGATCTCCCAGATCTGGGTGGCAATTGCATCGACCAGATAACGGTCATGGGTGACGAGCAAAATAGTCCCGGCATAATCGTCCAATACTGATTCTAGAACTTCCTGCGAGGGGATATCCAAATGATTCGTGGGTTCATCGAGCAATAATAAATTCGTATCTTCCAGAGCGAGTTTTGCCAGCGCGAGACGCCCGCGCTCACCGCCGGAAAGCATATTCACTTTCTTGAACGCATCCTCACCGCTGAATAAATATTTGCCGAGATAATCACGGACTTGTCCTGGCAGCCATTGCGGTCGCACCGAGTCAATTTCCTGCATGATCGTGTTGTTTGGATTAAGCCCCTCGTGTGCCTGCGCGAAATATCCGATATGCAGGCTCGAGCCGAGAGTTACTTCACCGGCTAATGGTTCTAATTGCCCCAATATTGTTTTCAGAAACGTCGTCTTGCCCGCGCCGTTCGGGCCGATCAACGCGGCGCAGTCCTGACGGCGCAGATCGATATTGGGTGTGCGGAATAATAATTTGCCCGGATAACCTACTTCCAAATCCTTGGTGCGAATGACGAGATCGCCCGAACGTTTTTCAGAACCAAGTCGCAGATGTAGATTGGGCAATGTCCGAACAGGCGAACGCAATGCACGCACGCGCCGCTCGGCTTCCTCCACGCCAAAAGTGGATGTGGTCACTGTTACTTCTTCGGCGGTCTCGCTCCACTTTTGACTCAAGGCAGCTTCAAAGCCAATTTGTTCAACAGCCTGCACGATGCGCGAGAGTCTCTTCAACTTGCCTTTGGCCTGCTGCGTGTTCTGCCCGGCAATATGTTTCTTGATGTAATCCACTTCCTTGAGAAGCTTTTCTTTTTCACTTTCGAAGACTTCCTGCCGGCGTTCGATGCGTTCCTTACGCTGCTTCAAATACGCGGAATAATTTCCGTTATATAACTCAAAGCCGCCGGGCAATAACTCCAAAATGATGTTGCTGGCTTTATCCAGAAAATAGCGATCGTGCGAAACGATGATCGCCGCGCCTTCCCATTGACTCAAATATCCCTCGAGCCATTCGACGGCGCGAATGTCGAGGTGATTGGTAGGCTCGTCGAGCAGCAGCAAGTCCGGGTCCGAGAGCAGGAGGCGTGCAAGAAAGGCGCGTGTGCGTTGCCCGCCGGAGAGATGATCCAAAGACAAAGTGTAGTCATCTTCATCAAATCCCAGCCCGGTCAATACCTGCTTGATACGCGTCATATAGGTGTATCCGCCGCGCCGTTCGAAGTCCTCCTGCAGATGTCCGTAGCGTTCCATCACTTCATCGGCCTGCGTTGCCATGAGACCTTCAAGTCTGTGCAGTTCTTCCTGCTGTTGGATCAATTCATCGAAGACGGAATGACACGCATCCCAAAGGGTGCCTTCCATTTGGAAATCCGCCTCTTGCGATAAATAACCGATGCGGACTCCGCGGGATCTTGCTACTGTCCCCGCAGAGGCTTCAGCCTCGCCCGCGATGATTCTAAGAATAGTTGTTTTGCCCACGCCGTTCGGACCGACGAGCGCAAAGCGCCCGCCTTTCTCAACCGAGAAGGTGATACCCGTGAAGACGTCGGTTGCGCCATAGGATTTTGAAAGAGAGTTTACAGTGATAAGAGACATTGATATCCAGTTTTTTCGATTTGAACGCCCCGTATTATAAAGCACCCCCTTCCATCCTCCTCTAAATACCGCATTTAGATTTTGAATATTAACAAGATTTTGTTCCGGGCATTTGGGGGCCTATTTCATAATTGCATCCATATAACTATCTCCTGGCACATCGCTAATATTCGCGTCGCCTCATTTATCTTCTTCATCATGCGTGTCAATATGCCCAGGCTTTTCTTTACCCAATTCCAGTGATCGTTGATACGCGGCCCATACGGCGCGTGAGATCGCGGTACGAAAGCCGGCCTTTTCCAGATAATACAACGCCTCGGCAGATGTGCCGCCCGGTGAAGTAACTTGATTCCGCAGTGTGGCGGGATGTCTGCTTGCGCCTTCATAGAATGATGCCGAACCCTTGATAGTCTGTAAGACCAGTTGTTCAGCGATGCGACGTGGAAATCCCATATGTACGCCGGCATCGATTAAGGCTTCGGTGAAAAGGAATACGTATGCGGGACCTGACCCTGATAAAGCCGTTGCCATATCCAGATAACTTTCATCTTCAACGAAAACTTCCTCGCCTAATGCTCCAAGAATCGAACGAGTCATTTCCTGTTGTTCTTCCGTGACTTCTTTGGATGCCGTCCATACTGTGATGCCTTCGCCAATCTGACCCGGCGTATTCGGCATCGAACGGACAATCGCCTTGTGTTTTAGTCCCGTTCCGATCTTTTTGATGTTCGCGCCTGCAATAATGGATAAGACCAATGCATCTGGACTAATACCTTTGAGACCTTTCATGACTTCGCTGAGCCTTTGTGGCTTGACGGATAAGACCACAACATCCGTTTCATGGACAGATGCGGCGTTATCCGTGGTCACTTTGATTCCATGTTTCTTATGCAACTCCGCGCCGCGTTCTTCGCGCGGACCGGACGCGATAATGTTTTCAGGGCTGGCAAGTTTTTTATTGAGCAGCCCTGCGATCATGGCTTCTGCCATCACGCCGGGGCCGATAAATGCGATCTTTTTCTTAAGCATGATCTCCTCCAAAAACAGGAACACGTTTTGCGTTCCAACTATTCGCCAAATCAAGTGCCTCATTGGCCGCCGCGTACAGCTTTTTCTGGAATTCCTCGGAATACTGATATTTCACAACAGCCTCGGTAAATTCATCTTCATCAACGAGTCTGGCGAGGTCGGGCATATCTCTAACAACATCCAACTCATGATCTCTGAAACTGATCACGTTATCTTCAAATTCCGGCGGTGAAGCGATATTGATATAGATCTCAATCAAATTCTCCTGCGTATTAAAAACTTCTATTAAATTGTAGAATTTATCGAACCAATAATAAGAACGCAAATGATTCTCTGTTGGGTGATCACCCAACTTCGTTTTGTCGATGATCATTGAGCCGGCAGGGGATATTGTAACAATCGAGCCTGCATCAACAGACTCGATTGTGGTATGCCAGCTCCGATAGACTGTTCCGTCCGTTTTGCGGGCGCAAACGCGGATTTGATCGCCAACTTTCATCCGTTGAAATATCCCAACGCCAGACGCAATCGTTCTTCTACATCCTTGGGCGCATCTTTCGGCAGAGATTGAATTGCCGACTGTGCCTCGATGACTGAATAGCCCAGGGCGGTCAACGCAGCGAGGACCTCGCTGTCGTAATCAGCCATCGCTGCGACCCGAGCGAGCGCATCGGTTGGCTTCAGTTTATCCTTGAGATGTAATGCCATTTTTTGTGCGGTCTTTTTTCCCACACCTGGGACTTTGCTCAATAACTCGCCCTCATCAGCGAAGATAGCGCGTTGAATTGCGTCGAGGGTCATTGATGAAAGAACAGACAAAGCTACTTTAGGTCCGACGCCGTCCACGCCGAGCAACGTATTGAAGAGGTCTCTATCTGCCTGAGATTCAAATCCATAGAGAGTCAACGCGTCTTCACGTACGACAAGATACGTGAACAAAAATATGGCTTCGCCGGCTTTTACACGTGCGCGCAGCGGTGCTGGGGCAAAGACTCTTAATCCAATACCGCCCACCTCGACAATCAGGGCGTTTTCCTCGACTTGGGTAATTTCTCCACGCAGGGTTGCTATCATGGGCTCTATTATATGTCATTGCGAGTGGTTTTTCCCTGCAACAAACGCACGATTTGCTTAGCAAATCGTGCGCACGTGTCGTCGGCCAAGACCGCCTCCTCGCAACGACATCTTAGTATCTGTTCGTATTCAAATGAGTGATCGCAATGGCCAGAGCATCTGCGGCGTCGTCTGGCTTGGGTATTGAGTCAAGTTGCAGCAAGGCACGTACCATTTCCTGAATCTGTTTTTTATCTGCAGATCCATATCCTGCCACGGCTTGTTTCACTTCATTAGGTGTGTATTCAAAGGGTTCGATCCCTGCCTTTTGCAGACAAAGCATGACCACGCCGCGGGCTTGCCCCACCGCGAGAGCAGTGGATACATTTCTCGAGAAGAATAATTTTTCCACTGCTGCGGTGTCAGGTTTGTTTTTCTTTAGAAGTTTATTGAGTTCATTGAACAGTACTTCGAGGCGCACAGATGGGGAGGAGTCTTTTGAAGTGGAAATGACTCCATAAGAGACCGCCACCAATTCCCCGTCACGCATGAGGCGCACGAGCCCATAGCCGGTAGTTGCCGTCCCAGGATCTATTCCTAAGGCAAGGGTCATTAAATAAAAAGGGCGGGGTGATCCCTGCCCCTATGTGTTATGCAGATTCGAGTGCCGCAAGTGCTTCGTCCGAGACTTTGACGTTGTGGAAAACGTCTTGCACGTCATCCAACTCTTCCATGCCCTCGATCAGCCTCATTACCTGAAGCGTATCGTCCACATCAAGTTCGATCTCCTGCTTGGCGACCATGCGCAGGCCCGACTCGTCCGGTGTGACATTTGCCTTATGCAAGGCGTCGGCGATCATTTTAAACGACTCGACCTGGCCGTAAATTTCAATTGTATCTCCACCGTCGACGACATCATCGGCACCTGCGTTCACGCCAAGCTCAAATGCTTTTTCATAAGAGAGTTGGCTGGATGGAAAAGAGAAATAAGCCTTGCGGTCAAATTGCCATCCCACCGCACCCGCCTCGGCCATATTGCCGCCAGATTTGCTGAACGCATGGCGTACATCGGCGATCGTGCGGTTGCGGTTATCGGTGACGCATGAAACCATGATGGCAGAGCCATTCGGGCCGTAGCCTTCGAGGGTGAGTTCTTCGAAGGCTACTCCATCTTTATCTTCTCCAGCGCCGCGTTTGATAGCGCGCTCGATATTATCCTTGGGCATGTTTTCAGCGCGGGCCTTATCGACTGCGAGGCGTAAACGAAAATTGGATTCTATATCGCTTCCGCCTTCGCGGGCGGCAATCACAATCTCGCGGGTGACGCGTGTGAAGATGGCAGCGCGCTTCGAATCCGCCGCGCCTTTCTTGCGTTTGATGGTGGACCATTTTGAATGACCGGACATAGGGAACTCCTTGCGAAAATTACAAAATGCGACAGCATTATACCATTCAAACAAAACAGCCTCCATATAGGAGGCTGTTTTTCAAGAAAGACCAGGGCTAGCGATTTATGATGAAAAGAATCCCTGCAATCAAGGCGCAAATTCCAGCTAAAAGATTCATGATACTGCCGCCGATACTCACGCCCAGAAGTCCCAAGCCAGTGATCACTAAAAAGATGCCGAGCAAAATCCATTTCAAGCTACCCATTTTGTTCTCCTTTTTTATCCAGATCAGGATGGGCCGGTCGCTTCATCGGCCTTCAATAGTTAATACGACCATCGAGAGCTCTTGTTACGTAATTGAGTTACTCTCATCAGTCGTCAAAACTAATAAAGAAAACACAGTACGCTTAGCAAGGTTACGTAATTAGGCCCGTCTCATCCGATGAAATAATTTCCTGCGCGAGTTTTTTTAGCGTTGCCGCATCCTCCACTTTTGCCGCCAGCCAATATTGATCCAATAGTTCGAGCGGGCTCAAACTCCCCACTACTTGTCCCTCAGCAATACGTACGCGAGCTTCGCTTTGCGGCCGCTTGACCAAATGAAATTCGAATGCCCCTTCTGCGTACTTCCGCAAGGCAGATTCGTCTATCAATGAGTCCCATTCTCTTGGATATTCCACCGAAAGGCGGACAATCGCCTCAAGCATTTCCTTTGGTTTAGGCAGCGCGGCTTTAAGAGCCTCAGTCACGTTCTCAGCCGATCTTAGAGTCGTTCGCCGGTCAATGAATGGACGCGCCCCCGTAAGCTCCACCCAATCTACCCTGGTATCTTTTCCTTGTTCGATCTCTGCGATAACGAAATATTTTTTATCCTGAACTTCCCCAAAATCCACGCGCTCGATCGATCCGGGATATACGACAGGCGGTTGGAATCCCTCATTCACATCCTGTGGTTTGTGGATGTGACCCATTGCAACATAACTGAATTTCTTATTCTTTACTAAACTGCCTGAAAGCACAAGATCATTTCCCAGCATGACGAGGCGTTCCCCTCCATATATTGCTCCCTCCACCGAGGCATGGGCCGTAAGGATAATAGGGAATGATAAGTCTGCTTCCTCGATCCATCCTTCTATTAATTCCCCAATATTTTCCTCGATACGTAAAAATGCATCTTTTGAATTGACTTCGCCTGTGGTTGCCATCAGCCCGGAGCGGGCGATCCATGGTATGGCGATGACTTGCATAGGTAAATTCCACAAATCATCCGGCTTTAGAAATTCAGGTTTTTGCAGGACGCGGACGAATGGCACTTGTAATGTATCGAATTCATGAACGGCATGGGCACGTCCCGCCGCGGGGGAAATGTCGTGGTTGCCCACTAATAGCAGCGTGGGAATCTTTGCCTGGGACAGGCGCATGATCCGCCGGCCCCATTCACGTTGAAAAGTTGGCGCAGGAGAACGATCTTTATAGGCGTCGCCGGCGAAGATGACCATATCCACTTTTTCGGAGATGGCTGCATCCACAATTGCGTCCAACGACTTTAGAAAATCGAGTACGCGCACCGGCAGACCGGTTTCCGGATCATGGCGACCATAGTTAGCCATATCAACATGCGCGTCGGCGAAATGGAGGACCCTCATGGTTGGAGTCCAAGATCTTCAAGGGCCTGAACGGCCGGGGGCCAGTTCACATGAATTCTCAGGGCTGCGCGGTAATCGTCAACGGCGGCCTGTGTCTGACCTATCTGATAATAAGCACGGCCGCGCCAAAGAAGGGACTCTTCCAAAGTAGGTGTTGCGACCGTATCATTAAGAGTGGTATTTGCCAGGTTGATCACGTCCTGATAGCGCGCGGAGTAAAAGTAGGCGAAGTATGGCCCGGTTTGATACCACAACATGCGGAAGGGGCGATTGGCTTTCTTTTGGTCCCAATTTGCATAGGTTTGGAAAGCCTGATCATAAGCACTGGCCGCGTCGACATATTGTTGCAAGGCAACATGGCTCGTCCCTTTGTTGAACCACGCAAAAAATAAATTGTTATCTTTCAAAGATAAGATTTCTTTTTCAGCCAGATCAAGTGCATGCTGGTTTGCCCAGGACTCGTCGGCCCAATTGCCAAGCACCGTCATCACATCCGCATCGCGGTCCGCAGGATAAACGACGATAAAGAGATAATTAAAAGAACGCCAGCCATCCTGATAGGTGGCATAATCGCTCAATAAATTTTTGCCCGGTTTGAGATATGCATCCTGCACAATGAAACTGCTGTGGATATCATCGTAACC
>Ga0209131_1001454_pt1 | contig 16450 bp, 15 predicted proteins | sample GraSoi_2013_40cm_FD_185826 | JGI IMG/M metagenome (GOLD analysis project Ga0209131, IMG submission 185826) | Grasslands soil microbial communities from the Angelo Coastal Reserve, California, USA - Sample 9_17_2013_40cm (SPAdes) (version 2) | ecosystem: Environmental > Terrestrial > Soil >...
AAACATGGCGTGGAAGGCAGTCTGATATACGCCTTCTCTGCACTGATACGAGATGCGATTGCAGTGCATGGCACAACTAACATTCGGCTTGACCTTGCGCCGAATCTGACACGCGACGATGTTTTGAATAAGCTTTCGAAGCCACACGGCTCAAAGACGATCGCGAGTCATCTTGAGAAGACGGTTGGTATCAAAGGCGTGAAGGCAGGTTTATTGCGTGAGTTTTTGTCAAAAGACGATTTTGGGAATGTGGAACGACTAGCGGATGCGATAAAAAATCTATCTGTTCCGCTTATTGCGCCACGTCCTATTGACGAAGCAATCAGCAGTGCAGGTGGCGTGCTGTTCGAAGAACTTGATGAATATTTGATGCTTAAGAAGTTACCCGGTATTTTTTGCACAGGTGAAATGTTAGACTGGGAAGCGCCCACCGGAGGCTATTTGCTGACAGCTTGTTTCGCCAGCGGACGTGTTGCAGGACAAGGTGCGTTGAAGTATTTGGCTAGCGCCTGATTATTTTCTCAAATAATAGGGGACATCAATGATCACGCGTGGAAAACCTCCAATGCGACGATGATATAGTAAAGCAGCTTTGAGCAACCACGCTGTCTGGTTATGCATGAACGATTGCCACCATTTGGCAGGGATGAATTCAGGCACGATCACTGCAGCTTGCTGACCATCATTATGCTGAAAGTCGGTCTCGTCGAGAAAATCAAGGATTGGTTGAATGGTGGAACGATAGGGTGATGAGACAACCACCAACGGAACATCAGGCCACAGATCAGTCCAGCGTTTCCGAATATCATCTCCTTCACCTGGCTCCAATTCCACATATACTGCGGTCACATTGCTGGTCATACCACGCGCAAAATCCACAGCATCCACAATACCACGATGCACACCCGAGATCGGAATGACCACTCGCGATGCGGATACTGCTTTCAAAGAAGGCGGCAACCCATGCAGGGAAAGTTCTTTGGCAACTTCCTGATAATGCGAATTGATCTTATTGAAGATGAGCACAATCGCTGGAATCAACACAATGGTCAACCACGCCCCTTCCCGAAACTTGCTATAGCCTACCACAAACAAGGTCACGCATGTTGCCAGCGCACCAAGGCCGTTGGCAATTGATTTAAATTGCCAACCTCTGCCACGTTCCCGCCGCCAATGAATCACCATGCCAGCCTGCGAAAGCGTGAACGCCAGGAACACTCCCACTGCAAATAGCGGAATCAGGGAATGACTATCACCACCAAAGACGGCGATCAATACGCCTGTCGCAACTGCCAAAGAAATGATCCCGTTCGCGAACACGAGTCGGTCACCTAAACTCATGAACTGACGCGGCAGGAATCCATCTCTGGCAAGGATCGCTGCGAGACGTGGAAAGCCCGCAAAGCTGGTATTTGCTGCCACCGCCAGAATCAACATCGTGCTAATTTGAATCAGAAAATATGCCACGCCATTTCCCAAAAGGCGCCGGGCAAGCGCAGATAAGATCGTCTCTTGAGGTCCAGCGATGACACCCAGATATTGCGTCAGCCCGATACTGCCCACGAAGAGTGTACCCATCAGGACCGCCATCACGATTAATGTTTTGCCTGCATTCTTCGACTCTGGCGATTCAAAAGCCGGGACACCGTTGCTAATAGCTTCGATGCCAGTCAACGCTGTGCAGCCAGTTGCGAAAGTGTGGAGGATCAGAAATGTAGTTAGTGAAGTTGTTGGCTTGGGAGCAACTTCAGCCAAAGAAACCGCGCCGCCCGTTAGATAAACATATAAACCATAAATCAACATGGGGAGATATGTCAGCAAAAACAGATAAACCGGAATTGACATCAACGTTCCTGTTTCGCGCAAGCCACGCAAATTAGCAAGCGTGATAAGAATCAAAAGAAATATAGCGATTACAACGCGATAATTCCACAACACCGGAAAAGCGGATGCAATCGCTTCAACCCCTGCTGTAAGGCTGACCGCAGCTGTCAAAAGATAATCGATCAATAAGGCTGAACCTGCTATCAATCCCATTTGAGTTCCCAAATTATCACGTGCAACCACATACGAGCCACCGCCAGATGGATAACCGTGAATCGTTTGATAGTATGAGATGGCAACAATGACCAACAAGCCCGTGATCGCCAACCCAATGGGCCAGGCAATGCCCAATCCAACACTACCTGCCACGACCAAACCCAAATAGATCTCTTGATTGGCATAAGCAATCGAAGACAAGGCATCCGGCGAAAATGCCGCCAACGCGCGAATTTTATTTAATTTCTTTTCGTGGAGTTGACGAGTGGGAAGTGGCGGACCGATCAATAAATCTTTCAGTCGGTTAAACATAATTTCCTTCTCGGTGGTACGTTTAGATCAATAATACTTCTACAACTTCGCCTGCTGATAATCCGGTTGCATCGGGATGGATTCGCAAGAGTCCATCGGCGGCGGCAAGCGTGAAGATTAAGTTGGATTTTCCAAAGATGGGTTCGGCGTCGTAATTTGCGATTTTCGATTTGCGATTTTCGATTAGTTTTACAGGTATCCAATCTTCCCTCCCGGCTTGTGATGAAAGATTGACATTTAATTTTGCTTGAACAGTTGGTTTTGGTTTTGGCAACACACCCAATAATTTTTCGATCACCGGCACAACAAATAAGTATCCATTTACCAACGCGCTGACAGGGTTACCGGGTAATCCGATCACAGCTTTGCCATTGCATACACCCAAAATTGTTGGCTTGCCGGGGCGTGTATTGATGCCATGCACCAAAACGCCGGGCGCGCCCAATGAACGTATCACATCTGCGGTCATATCACGTGTGGATGCGGATGAGCCTGCGGTGATGATCACTACGTCACATTCGGATAGTGTCTGCGCCGCTGCGTCTTTCAAAGCCTGAAGCTGGTCACTGATGATCCCATAACGTTTTGCCACGCCTCCGCTTTTTTCGACGAGGGCCCCAAGCGTATACGAATTGATATCGCGCACTTGCCCAGGTCTTGGCGACTGACTTGGTTCTATAACTTCATCACCAGTGGAAATTAATCCAACAAGAATCTTCTTTGCCACAAGAACAGACGTGATTCCCAACGCGAGCAATCCGCCGATCTCAGCAGGCCGCAGCAAACTTCCCTTGGGCAGAATCAATTGTCCCTTAGCAACATCCTCCCCAATGCGGATCACGTTCTCACCGTTAGCAACTGCGCGGAAGATTTCAATTTCATTTTCCCGCGCGGATTGGGCGTATTCCAACATCATGACCGAGTCTGCTCCGTTCGGCAACATACCGCCAGTGTGAATCAACGCACATTGACCCGCGCCGATTTCAAAGGCGGGCGTATCTCCCATGGGAACTTCACCGATGAGAGTCAAATATGCAGGTAATGAGTCAGTTGCGCCGAACGTATCCTGCGCGCGGACAGCGTAACCGTCTACAGTGGTGCGTTGGAACTCAGGTAAAGGATGCGGCGCGATGACGTCTTCAGTGAGGACGCGACTCAATGCTGAGACAACGTCGATTGATTCAGAATCAATAACCGGCTGACGCGAAGCGAGATGTGAGAGCAATAAATCCCGCGCATTGTCTGGAGGAAGGAGAGTTAAGAACTCAGGCATTTATCGTAACCAAAAAGTCAATGTCAAAAAGTAGACCGTGAGTCCGAACACGCCAAGCGCAGTGGCGTTCAGCAAAAGCCAATTTGGCGGTATACCAAGTGAAATATTACGGAGTTGATTAATTTGAAAAAGCGCAAATGGCAACGTGAGGAATGCAGACCAAATGAGAGTCAACGAAAGTCCGAAGGCGGGCATGGCGAGAATAAAAATATAAGCGAACAAAATAAAAATATGATGCAGCGGAACGACGCGTTCCCAACCCAAGCGTGTGAGGAAAGTGATGCGGTTATATTTCTGATCCTGCGCGAAGGCTTGAAAATCACGCACAATAAAATATGCAAAAGCGAGGAAGGTCAGCGGAATGGTCAGCCCCAGAAACGGATGTGTTTTTCCAACTTGCAACGAGAATGAAAAAGTTGGGAAGACATATGCAATTTGCACTGCAAGCAGTAATTCGCCGAAGCCGCGATTGATCAATCGAAACGGCGGGACAGCATTGATGAAAACTACGAAAACACCAGAAAAAGGATTGATAATGAGGGAAGCTGTTCATTGTTGAACAGAATGTACGCAAGCACGGCTACCGCAGCGAGGCATGTCAATGAGACAGACAACGCATTGTTACGAAGCGCAAGCCGATCTTTACGGGTCTCGTTTTCGACCAGTGGTTCGTTTTGCGGACGATAGACTTCAGGCAGCAAACTCATCGTAACTTGAATGAGGATAACCATCAAAAATCCAAGCCAAAAGGATTCAATGCGGATGGTCTTGCCGATGTAATCAGCAATGCTCACGCCGAAGGCATAAGTCAGCGCGGCAAGGAGGAGGTTGAGGAGACGAGTAAGTTTGAGAAGAGAAGTCATTAATGATCTGTGAGGAAAGAAGAATCGATTTTGTTTTGTACGTCAAATATTGAAATTAGCAGCAATCAGGCAATCGAACTACCTTGTTGAGTATTTTATAGCATTATACAGTTTCGTAAAATTATCACAATAAGGATTAGCATACTCATCTGACATAGGAATAAAAGGAATATAAAATAAACCTTGGGTAGGTGATTTAATTTTTATAGCGATAATTTCACCGCCAAGATTCGACCCAATCGGAAACCATTCGTCTCCAAAATAATCTTGGAATTTATATCCATCCCATGCCTCATGCAAATATTTTAAATCCCAAATAGCCACATATCCAAGTTCTTCTCCTGAATCACCCTCAAAGGATTGATTTTTCGAAAGGAAGTCTAAATATGTTTCTGGAAGTCTATTCTTATATTTCTCTACTAAATTTTCCATAGGAGTATGTTCAAAAGCGGCAGTCTCATTTGGAAAGAAAACTTTCCAATCGCTCCACTGCTTGTGGAAAGTTCTTCCGCCCCAACCCAATGCGGAAGTGATTTTCAGAGTCGTCATACATTGTTCCGGGCAAAAGCAGGACGCCTGCCTGCCTGACGAGGTTATCACAAAAGTCTTCGATATTGCCTTTACCCTGAAGGGCACTTGTCAGGAGTTTGGGGAAGCCCATGGAACCAGCCAAGGGACGAACCCATTTGAATAAGTCAGGGTGATTTGTGAAGAGTTCGTCAACAACTTCGAGATTACTTTTGATGATACCAAGATTGCGAGCAACGAGCTTTTGTCGATTGCGCAAAGCGACCTCAGCAAGAAATTCACTTGGCGCGGAGTTGCAGATCGTTGTGTAGTCCTTGAGAGACACCATATCATGATAAATATTTTTATTCTTGGTAGCGATCCAGCCAATCCGCAGCCCAGCGAGTCCGTAGGTTTTGGAAGTGACGCCTAACGAAACGGCGTGTTCGCCCATATCGCATGCGGCGGGCAGACGCATCGCAGGGTTATATTCAGACTCGCGATAGACTTCATCACAAAACAACAGCAAATTGTTTTCTTGAGCAAATTGATTCACGGAGTCAAAATCCGCGTGAGACATGAGGTAGCCAGTTGGGTTGTGTGGTGTATTGAGTATGATAGCTTTAGTATTTAATTGAATCAAATTCTTCAATTCGTTCACGTCCAACGCCCAGCCGTTTTCTTCGCGTGCCGGCCATGCACAAGTCTCACATCCGATGGAAATGGCAACTTCACTTAAAGATTGGTAATGTGGTGTATGCACGATGATGTGATCATTCTTTTTCAAAACTGCATGCATGAAAAGATAAATTGCCTCCTCCGCGCCTGTATGGACAAGAATCTCTTCGGGTTGAATCGTTTCGTAAATGTTGGCAATTTCTCTGCGCAGGTTGGGATGTCCCTGCGATTCGGTATATCCGAGCCATGTGTTTTGAAATTTCTCTGCCGCGCCAGATTCAAGAGCGAGCAAATCCGCGATGGACATGGCTTCACAGTCCGAAGAGCAGAGTAAATATTCAGTGTTGAATTCGTATTTAGCAAAATAACGTTCGAGTTTGAAAGGTGGAAGATTCATTTTTCGTCCTGAGCGGAGGCTCTGAGCGGCAGCGAAGAGTCGTAGTCGAAGAACAAGGCATATGAAACTTCACATACTTTAGTTATATGCACTTCGACTGCGCTATGCTCCGCTCAGCGCGAAGGTTATTTCAAAACTTTTTTCATATCACGATAATGCATTTGATTATGCAGGTACAACATCTTGATCATCTCACGAATCGAAGTCATACCGATATAAGGATGACGACCTTGTTTTTCCAAATCCAATTCCGAGAGCGACAAGGTCCACGCGATGGAATCGGCACGAATTTCTTTATATTGTTCCAGTAAATCGGTTGGGGTCAGCGCCCTGGTTTTCTCTTGCTGGGCGGCATTGTAACGATCGATCGAAAAATCTTCGCGAGCCCCTTCCCCACCCAAGCGGATCTGTTCAAAGAGTTTCACCAATCCACGCTCTGAGGTGACGAAATGCGAGAGCACGTTACGCAGCGTCCATGTGGCGCCTTCAGTGTAGACTTCCAGCTTCCATTGGTCATCGGTCAAGCCTGCAAAGAGGGCAAAAAACTTTTCACCTTCGGTTTTGAGCTTATCAGCAAGTTCGTTGATTTCAGACATGGTATTCTCCTGGTTCGATACAAGGCGGGAGCGCCCGCCCTACACCAATGAATAGCCCCCATCCACGACAATAGTTTGCCCTGTGACGTATTCATTCTTCAACAAAAACTCAAGTGCGGATGTAATTTCCTCGCTTCTTGCTGGACGTTTGAGCGGCACCCGTCCGATCAGCCTGTCCCACTCTTCAGCTGGGACAATGTCCGATTGCAGGACGAAGCCAGGCGCAATGGCGTTGACACGAATCTTCGGCGCGAGTGCGCGAGCGAGAATCTTAGTGAGGGATTCCAACGCGGCTTTGCTGACCGTATACGATGGATACCTGCTCCATGTTTTTTGCGCACCCACATCCGTGATGTTGACGATCAGTCCGCCATTGTTCATTTTTTTGGCACATTCTTGAGAAAGCAAAAATGGCGCCCGTAAATTTAGATCAAGTGCTGTATCCCAATTCTCGATGGATAACGCATTTACATTTCCGCTTGGCATAAAAGCGGCAGAGTTGACAAGAACATCAAGCGATTGGATAGTAGAGAGTAGAGAATGAATTTCGTCCGGTTGAGTTAAGTCGGCTTGGGTTAAGAAAACACTTCTTGAAAGCGATTCAATTTCCGCTTTCGTTTGAAGCGCTTCTTCTTCCGCAGAATGGTAGTGGAGGATGATGTCATATCCCAAACGAGCAAGCGTCAATGCGAAAGATTTTCCCAGCCGATGTGCCGCGCCGGTGACAAGAGCGAGTTGACGCATATATTTAATTTCTAAAATAGTTTGAGATAAAGAACCAAATGTTCGCGGGTCGTTCTGCCAGGCGGCGCATGAAGTAGGGGTACCATTGTGTGCCAAAAGGAACATAGACTCGCACTGGATACCCCTCCTTTACCAACTGCTCCTGTAAATCACGGCGAATGCCATAGAGCATTTGAAACTCGATGGCATTCTTGGGTAGACCAACTTTTTCAGCATGTTTTTTTGCGAACTCAATACGGTTATTGTCATGTGAAGCAATCGCAGTGATTGGAGGGATGCGCCCATCGGCGCTGGCAATATTATTTGTGATATTCAGCGCAGCATCGATCATGATTTTAGCAAGCAGATCATAATTGGCATCGGTATCGGCTTTTTTCGCGTATGCCTTATCAACAGGTTCGTTATATGCGCCTTTAACCAAACGAAGACGTGTGCCCTTTTCGAGCAGAGCGCGTATATCGGCTTCTGTGCGATAGAGATAAGCTTGCATCACAAGCCCTAGATTGTTTGTATCAAAGCCTCTTTCGCGCATCGCATGATAGAGGGCAATGGTGATGTCGGTATAGGGCGTATCTTCCATATCCACACGGATGAAGGTATTGCTTTTCTTTGCCTGTTCCAGAATACGTACTAAATTTTGGCGGCAGATCTCTTCATCCAATGCTATGCCGATTTGGGTTAACTTAATGGAAACATTCGCTTTAACCCCCGCCTTATCTATTTCGTTTAAAACATTGACAATGGAATCTGAGGCTGCGTTGGCTTCCTCTACCGTGGAGGTATGTTCCCCCAATTGATCGAGTGTCGCGTTGATACCTCTCGCATTCAATTCACGGACTACGCGGATCGCATCTTGTGTAGTTTCCCCTGCAATAAATCGGGAGGCTGCCTGCCATGCAAAGCTCCAACTCGTCACCAACTTCTGCGCCCAACCAGCTTTAGAGAGATAGATCAAAAATGAACGTAGCATCATCCCATCCCGAATGTGTTGTTTAGACCCTAGAGGTCTACTGATTTCTTGGAATTATTCTAGCACAAAGGTCAAAAATGAGTGTGTTATACTTTTTTATGTTGTTTGTCATGTTTTCGGAGGTAGAGTGAGGAATCGCAGTTCCATCCCAATTTTGCGCGGTATCTCCATCGCGATTTTATCTATAGCCCTGGTGCTGACCATCATCTCACTGATCGGATACAGTCGCCAGCGTAATAACTATCCCGGTGGTATGAAAATCGGCGGTGTACCTGTGGGCGGTGTAGACCCGCAGATCGCGCTCCAGCGTGTGTTGCAAGTCTACTCGTCGCCAATTGAAATTCAATATGGTTCAGCGGTCATTCAGGTTGTGCCATCCACAGTTGGCTTTGAATTAAATCTCGATACGATGATTGCCGCTGCAGATCTTGGTCGCACGGGCGGTTCCTTCTGGGGTGGATTTTGGAACTATCTTTGGAACCGCGATCCTGATCCGGTTGAAATCCCATTAAGTGCAACCATTGCAGAAGACCGCCTCAAGACTTATCTTAAGAACGAAATCGCAGCACGCTATGATGAACCACCCACATCAGCACAACCCGTTCCAGGCAGCACGACATTTTTAGCAGGCTCGCCAGGCAAGGTACTTGATATAGATAGCGCTACGCGCTTGATCGAAGATACATTGCGATCTCCGAACAACCGCACCGTTGTGCTTTCCTATAATCAGAGCGCCGCAGCCCGCCCCACCATCGACAATCTCGGTATCCTGCTCAAACAGATCATCACCACCTCAGGTTTCGATGGCGTGATCGGACTCTATATGCTCGATCTGCAAACTGGACAGGAAATCCACTTCGTGTTGAATCAAGGAAAGGAATTGCCCATTCAACAAGATGTAGCCTTCACTGCCTCCAGCACTATCAAGATTCCAATTCTAGTTTCATACTATATCAAAAATGGTTCTGCGCCAATTGATGATCAAACCCAGGCATTAATCTCCGAGATGATTCGCAAATCGGATAACAACGCCTCTGACGCCATGATGAACCGCATCGACCCGAACACCGGTCCATTGATCGTGACGCAAAACATGAAAACCATCGGGTTGAACGATACTTTCCTCGCAGGTTTCTTCGCACCAGGTTCGCCTCTCTTAAAAGAATTTGTCACCCCTTCAAATTCACGCACAGATGTCTCTACCGATCCCGATACCTACAACCAAACAACACCATTAGATATGGGCATGCTCTTGGCAGATCTTTATCAGTGTGCCACATCGGGCGGTGGCTCGTTAATAGCGGCATTCCCCGATAAAATCACCAGCCAGATCTGCCAACAAGTTATCAGTTATTTGTCTACAGACAAGATCGGGGTGCTGATCGAAGCCGGCGTACCCGAGGGCACACAGATCGCCCATAAGCATGGCTGGATTACCAGTTCCGACGGTGTCATCCGCAACTTCAGTGATGCTGGCATCGTGTATTCCGCTGGCGGAAATTTCGTCCTTTCCATTTACGCATACCATCCTGTGCAAATCGTCTTTGACAACGCCAATTCCTTGTTCGCGAACCTCGGCGACGCTGTTTACAATTTTTATAACCTCCCCACTCAATAAGCGACTATCGTATATAATCAATGTATGAGTGCAGCACTGGGATTGTATCGGCTTCAACAAGTGGATAGTCAGATTGACGGGATTCAAGCGCGTCAACAAGTGATTCGTGATACGCTTCAAAATGACTTCAAGCTTCGCGCTACCGCCCAAGCCTTAACCGCCGCTGACAATTCGCACAAAGACGCCGCCCGCGCCTTGAAACAAACCGAAACCGACGTTGAAAAACAACGCATCAAGGTCGAACAGACTGAATCCAGTTTATATAGCGGACGAGTGCAAAACCCAAAAGAATTACAAGATTTGCAAAAAGATATTGTCTCGCTAAAGAAACACCTTGAAACCCTGGAAGAGCGTGAACTTGAAGCGATGCTCGTTGCAGAAACAGCAGAGCACGAACTCCAATCAGCCAAGGCTGAACTTGAACGCACACAAGCCAACGTCAACGAACAGAACCGTGACCTCACCAAAGAAAACGAAGCACTTGAAAAAGAACTGGAACGGCTTGAACACGAACGTAACGCCATCCTGAGTGACCTTGAAAAACCAGCGGTCACCACGTATGACCAGATCCGCAAACAACGCCGCGGTATTGCAGTAACGATCATCAGCGATTCAGCCTGCGCAGCCTGCGGCACAACCTTGACTCTCTCACTGCAACAGAATGCACGCTCAACAACGCAACTAATCAACTGTCCAACCTGCGGACGGATCTTGTATGCAAATTGATTTCAAACTTTATCCCTTCTCTTTTGTAGTTGGATTCGCCTTCGGCATCTTTTTCTACTGGCTGATGGGACGTGTGCGCCCATTGCTTGAGCAACTAAGAGAGAGTGCCAAGGAGCAACGCGAAGCCGCGCAAGTAAGGCGCACCAGTGGTTTGGAAGATAACCATCGCAGGTTGACCTTACGTCGCGCACAGGGCATGCATCTCGCAGCATCTTTATTCTCATTAGACGAAATTTTACAAGAGCCACGTTTATTGGCTCCACCTGTGCAAGTGGAACCTGGTAAAACCGGCATTCAGGAAGATGTGATCTCACAAACACTTCCGTATATGCCAATGTGGCCCGAACTTGGATCCACGTATCGTGCGCCTACGCTGGGACTTGTTGAAGCGATTACGGGTGGTACGAATGTGGTCATTGTCGGCGCGGCGGGAGCAGGAAAAACTGTCGCATTGGCACACCTTGCTTCGTTGGCTGCCAATCTCAAGGTCCAGGTTGAAGCGGGTGTCAACAAAGTGGATGCAGTCCCATACCTATATCATGTCGCTGATCTGCAACTTCCGCACGACAGCACCAAAGATCCGCTTAATATCATCATCAACGTCGCAAGCGAACGCGCACCTGTATTCGACCTGGGACGTCTGCCAGGGTTCGTGCAACAAACTTTCAAAAGCGGTAGTGCCTTGTTGTTGATCGATGGCTTCGATGAACTTGAACCGCAAAGCCAAACACAGGTGACCGAATGGTTCAAGGCGCTCATGCAAACATATCCAAATATTAAGATTGTCACCACCGGTTGCACCAATCAACTCAACGGATTGCTTGGGCTTGATTTTCATCCGCTCGTGCTCACCAGTTGGGATGCGCGCAGAATCACGCAATTCATCGAACAATGGGGACAACTCTGGTCACAAACTCTGGCGTTGGAAGCTTTAACGCAAACTGGACCCGAACAAGTGGACCCGCTCCTGCTCAACGCCTGGCTCGGATACGAAAACGCGCATCTGACTCCCTTTGAGCTGACTCTTAAGGTCTGGGGCGCGTATGCTGGCGACAGTTTGGGTCCGCGTGTGTTGGATGCCATTGCAACCCACATCCGCCGTGTTGCACCAAGTGGAACTCCTTTAGCTGCGCTTGAATTGCTCGCCATGCAAGTGGTGCTGACCTCGCAACCGATCTTCGATTCAAGCAAAGCCCGAGGTTGGGTAAAGCAATATGATGTTGTAGATGAAAATCCGATTGAAGACGCCGAGACCGATAAGACCATTACCCAGGAAAAGATTGCGATCACCGATTCGCAAAAAATAAAACTCAAAAAAGCAAAAGCTGGCGAAGTCCCTTCCACTGGTTTGCTCGGCAAATTGGTGGAAAGTGGTTTGCTGGTTTCACATTCAAACAATAAGCTGAGATTCTTGCATTCGGTATTGAACGGTTATTTGGCAGGTCAAGCGGTTGGCGATAACGAAGCGGATGTCACGCTTGCGGCGCAAGCTGAATGGAATGGCAAGATCGTCGCTATGCATTATCTCGCGGCGCGCGGTGATGCTTCTGCCATCGCAGACTATATGCTAAAAGAATCCTCGCTACCTCTACACAGTTTTACTTTTACAGTGGCGCGCTGGCTGCGTGACGCGCCCAAACAAGCGGCATGGCGCGCAAAGGTTTTTGCGAGCTTATTGAGTCTCCTACAGGCTGAAGGACAACCCATTAGTTTGCGCGCGCAAGCCATGGCAGCTTTTGTAGTAAGTGGCGATCCCGGCGCAGCAACCTTGTTCCGTCAATTATTGAGTTCGCGTTCATTTGACGTCATTCCGCTCGCTGCATTAGGCAGTGGCGCCATGCGTGATACAAAAGCCATCGAAATGTTGGAAGAGATCATGCAAGCGCCTGTGGGAGCCGTACGCCGCGCAGCCTGCCTCGCATTGGTTGCGATCGGTATTGATAAATCATTGGAAGCAGTGGCGCGCGCCTTATTGCAAGGCGATGAAGAGCTTCGTCGTGCTGCTGCTGAAGCCATGGCAAACGATCCTGTTGAAGGTTATGCCATGCTCAAGGAAGGCGCCACTCTCGCAGATATTATGCTGCGGCGTGCCGTTGTGCATGGCTTAGCGCATGTGGAACAACCCTGGGCAGTTGAAATTCTGCAAAAGATGCAAGTGGATGACGATCAATGGGCTGTCCGCAACCTTGCTAATCAATATCTTGAACAAATGACGGGCACCGACCCGCGTGTACCTCACAAACTAATGACTCCATCCGAGGCTCCATGGCTCATTGCTTTTGCTGGCAAAGAAGGCAAAGGCATTCCACGAGGCAGCCCGGCAACTGACATCCTGCTCAATGCGTTCAAATCTGGCAATACTGAGGAACGTCTTGCGGCGCTGCCATATCTCAAGCTTGTGGCAAACGAAGGCATCATCGGTGCGCTCTATCATGGTATCTATGGTGATGACCTTGAAGTGCGTGAAGCCTCCTTCTACGCGCTCGAAGAGATCAGTGCCAATGGCGTGAAATTACCTCATCCTAATCAATTTGGCTTAGGCTAACATGCTCATTACCAATGCAAAACTTATCACATGGGAATCGGACAATCAAATCCTGGATGATCATGCAATTTTGGTTGAGAACGATCGCATCAAAGAAATTGGTAAATCCAGCGAACTAAAAAATCGTTATCCTGAAATAGAGTGGTTGGATGCGCGCGGTCAATATGTAATGCCTGGCAACATCTGCGCACACACCCATTTTTACGGCGCCTTCGCGCGCGGCATGGCAATCCCCGGACCCGCGCCCAAAGACTTCCCTGAGATCCTGCAAAGGTTGTGGTGGCCCCTTGATCGGTCTCTCGATGCGGAGAGCATTCAATATTCGGTGTTGCCTAGTCTTGTCGATGCAATCAAAAATGGCACAACGACTCTGATCGATCATCACGCTTCGCCCAATGCAATCGACGGCTCACTCGATATCATCGCCAAAGAAGTTGAAACATCTGGATTGCGTGCAGTGCTTTGCTATGAAGTCACCGACCGTGACGGCGAAGCCAAAATGAAAGCCGGGATTCAAGAAAACGTCCGCTTCCTCAAGCAGACGAAAAGCCCGCTTCTTGCTGGGACCTTCGGCTTGCACGCCAGCCTGACGCTTTCAGACTCATCTTTAGATTTGTGTCGCCAAGCCGTACCTGACGAAATAGGCTTCCACATCCATACCGCCGAACACGAATCGGATGAATATGACAGCCTCAACAAATCCGGCTTGCGCGTGATCGACCGCCTGAAGAAACATGATATTCTCGGACCCAAGACCATTACCGCGCATGGCATCCACTTTGATGCACGCGAGATTCAAATCCTGGTTGAGACGGGCACCTGGCTTTCGCATCAACCGCGTTCGAACATGAACAACGGTGTCGGCGTGGCGCCCATTGAATCGATGTTAAGAGCTGGCGTTAAAGTCTGTTTGGGAAACGATGGCTTCTCCAATGCCATGTGGGAAGAATGGAAAACTGCCTACCTGCTTCACAAAGTTCACCATCGCGACCCGCGCCGGATGGGCGGATTTGATGTGGCACAAATGGCGATCTACAACAACGCCGCGCTTGCGAATGTCTTCTTCCCTTCCGCAACGATTGGACCACTCATCCCCGGCGCATTTGCAGATATTATATTTGTGGATTATCACCCCAATACACCATTGACCGCTGGCAACCTGCCGTGGCATATTATCTTTGGCGTTCAACAGAGCATGGTCACGACTACGATCGTGGCTGGAAAAATCCTGATGAAAGACCGTGAACTACTAACACTGGACGAAAAAGAAATCTCAGCCAAGGCGAGTGAGATCGCACCTAAGGTCTGGGAAAGATACGAAAAAGAAGTTGCTAAGGTATCATAGAGGAGACTTGCATGCTTAAAGAACCACTATTGCTGACCATCGCCGTACTGGGTGGGACAGGTAAGGAAGGCAAAGGACTTGCCTATCGCTGGGCAAAAGCTGGCTACAAAGTGTTAATCGGTTCGCGTTCATCTGAACGAGCCGTTTCAGCGGCATCCGAGATCATGGAAATGCTTGAGGGCGATTCCTCGCTCGTTGGCACATCCAATCTGGAAGCTGCGCAATTGGCTGATATTGTTGTTATCACAGTGCCTTATGCCGCGCACCGCGAAACCCTCGAAAGCGTGAAAGATGTGCTTAAAGGGAAAACGCTCATTGATGCGACCGTTCCGCTTGTGCCGCCGAAAGTGTCAAAGGTACAAATGCCTGCTGCAGGCTCCGCCGCCCAGGAAGCTAAAGAGATTGTTGGCGAAGGCGTGGAAGTAGTTGCCGCGTTCCAAAATATTTCACATGAACTTTTATTGACCGATGACAATGTTGAGTGTGATGTACTTGTCACTGGCACTAGCAAAGATGCCCGCACCGAAACACTGCGACTCGTCGAAGCCGCTGGGCTCACGGGTTGGGACGCAGGTCCCATTGAAAATTCTGTCGTCATTGAAGGCCTCACCAGTGTATTGATCAACATCAACAAACAATATGGATCCACATATGCAGGCATCAAGATCACGGGAGCAAAGCCAAAATCGTAAAACATAAGAACACCTTACGAATTACGTTCTATTGATTACACACATGTCGCTCACCCTAACCCCACTTCAAAATATTCCACTTATCCGCCGAGATGACAACTTGGCGGATATTGTTGTTAACTCGATTCAATCAACAGCGATTTCACTGCAAGATGATGATATTCTGGTCATAGCTCAAAAGATCATTTCAAAAGCCGAGGGACGCGCTGTGAACCTGACCACCATCACGCCATCTCAGCGCGCCATCGAACTTGCGAAACAAACCGAAAAAGATGCGCGCGTTGTCGAATTGATTCTGCAAGAAAGCAACGAGGTCTTGCGGACTCGCGTTGGCGCGATCATCGTCGAACACAAGCTTGGTTTTGTTTGCGCCAATGCGGGAATCGATCACTCCAATGTTGCAGGGTTGGGAGATGCGGCTGAAGAGTGGGTCCTGCTTCTTCCAGCAGAACCAGACCAGTCGGCAAGAAAGATGCGTGACGATATCAAATCCAAAACTGGGAAGCGAGTCGGCATTCTGATCATTGATTCGCACGGACGTGCCTGGCGCAATGGCACAGTGGGCGTTGCCATTGGCGTTGCGGGTTTACCCGGGCTCGAAGATCTGCGCGGCAAGCCTGACCTTTTTGGCTACACGTTACAAGTGACCCAGGTTGGTGTGGCAGATGAACTCGCCGCCGCCGCATCCTTAATGATGGGACAAGCCGCTGAAGGCACACCGGTTGTACATGTACGTGGATTTCCGTATCCCATGCGTGAGGGCAAGCTCAAGGAATTGATCAGACCTAAAGAGCATGATCTATTTCGATAAGCCTAAAACATGAAACCCAATTCTGCCTTCTGGCATGAAATTGCACAATTAGCTAAAACCAGCGCCATCGCCATCGATAGACCGAACGGCAACGCACATCCACGCTACCCTGATTACACCTATCCACTTGATTATGGTTACCTTGAAAACACAACGGCGGGTGACGGCGCTGGCATTGACGTTTGGCTTGGCTCACTCGACACAAAAATGCTAACAGGAATCTTATGCACGTTTGATACACTCAAACGTGATATGGAAATCAAAATTTTGCTTGTTTGCACAAGCCGCGATCTCCAACTCATCCAAAGTTTTTACGGGGAAATGTACGCGCTC
>Ga0209131_1001455_pt1 | contig 16444 bp, 17 predicted proteins | sample GraSoi_2013_40cm_FD_185826 | JGI IMG/M metagenome (GOLD analysis project Ga0209131, IMG submission 185826) | Grasslands soil microbial communities from the Angelo Coastal Reserve, California, USA - Sample 9_17_2013_40cm (SPAdes) (version 2) | ecosystem: Environmental > Terrestrial > Soil >...
CTCTCGCAGCGAACCGATTCGCCCGCATCGGAACCGCTGCCGGATTTTTCCCAGGAAAAGTGTGGCGTGAACGTTGCCGGATCAACAAAAGTTAGCTTCTTGCGCCGCCGCGCGGCCGCCCCGCTCATCGCGCCTTCAGCACGACCAGGGTCCGGTCATCCGCGAGCGGCGCGCTGTCCGCGAAGTAGTCCACCTCGCGCAGAACCATGTCCGCCATCTCGGTGGCCGTAACTTCGTGCTTAGCCTCAATTAACTTGCGCAACCGCTCCGTGCCAAAAAACTGGCCTTCGCTGTTGGTCGTTTCCGCGATCCCATCGGAGTGAAACACCAGAATGTCGCCGGGCGCCAGCGTGACGCCCCATTCGTCGTAGCTGACATCCTCATAAATACCGAGCGGAAAGCCAGTAAGCTCGATCTTCCCGCAGCGGCCATCCTTATAGAGCAGCGGCTGCGACTGCCCCGCGTTGGCCACGCGCAACTTGCTCCGCCCCTTCTGCCAGGTCGCGAAGCATGCGGTCATAAATCGCCCTTCAATGCGTCGTTCCCCCACAAGCTGGTTCATCTGCCGCAGCATTTCCGCGGGTTGCAGCTTCTGCGGCGCAAGGCTGCGCATGATCCCAATGGAAACCGCGCCGTACAATGCCGCGGCTGTCCCTTTGCCGCTCACGTCGCCGAGCGCAATGCCAAGCTGTTGCGGCCCGTACCTCAAAAATTCGTACAAGTCGCCGCACACTTCGCGCGCCGACAAATACCGCGCAGCCAACTCTACTCCGTAATCCTCCGTGGGAACCGGACGCAGCAGCGCGCCCTGAATACGCTTGGCGGCTTGCAAGTCGCGCTCGAGACGGGCCTCGTCGCGCGCCACCTGCTCGTACAAACGCGCATTCTCCAGCGACACCGCGAGGTTCCCGGCAAGAATCGAAAGCGTCTGTACGTGATCCTCCGTGAAGTAATTCAGTTGCGGGCTCTCAAGGTCCAACACGCCGATCACCTTGCCCTTGTGAATCATGGGAATGGCCAGCTCGGAACGCGTCTCCGGATTGACCATCAGATAGCGCGGATCAACCGTCACGTCCGGAACAATAACCGGTTCCTTGAGGGTAGCGGCCGCGCCCACGATGCCTTCGGTAGCGGCGGCCCGCAGCTTGCCCTGCACCCGCTGGCCGTGTTTCACATCCACGCGATGACGGAACACTTTCTGCTCTTCGTCGTAGAGCATGATGCTCAAAATTTGATAATCGATCACGCGCTTGGTCTGCTCAGCGGCGCGCCGGAGTAGCTCTTCCACGTCGAGGATCGACCCCGTTTCGCGGCTAACCTCATTCAGCAGCAGCAGCGTGTCCGCCTGCGCGCGAACCTTCTCAAACAACCGCGCGTTCTCCACTGCTATGGCCAGCCGGCTGGCCAGCAGCGTCAAAATCTTCTGCTGCTCGCGCGTGAAATAATCCGGATGTCGGCTTTGAATGTCCAGCACGCCAACACAGCGGTTCCGCAGCATCAGCGGCACCGCAAGTTCCGAACGGACACTCTCGATAGCATTGATATAACGGGCATCAGTGAGCGTGTCTCCCACGCGAACAGAATGGCCCGTCGCGGCCGCGGTGCCCGTTATTCCCTGCCCCACCGGAACGCGCAAGTTTTCCGCCAGCTCGCGCGGATAGCCGATCGAAAAGCGATGCCTCAGGTAGGATCCATCGCCCTCGAACATTAGCACGCCGAAAATTTCGTAATCGATATGCCGCTTGATCAGCGCGGCGCTCCGCGCCAGCACTTCGTCAAGATCCAGCGAAGCGTTCACCTCTTCGCCGATTTCCGTGAGCGTGGCCAGGACTTCGGCGGAGACCTCGGGAGCCGGCGCTGGGGCCAGGGTTGTATGTTCGTCAGTGGGAGTCATGCGCCACTCACATTATAACAGGAGCGCGAGCGCTGGCCGCGCTTGGCGTAACTCATTGTGTTTTTTTACGATTTTTTTCCTTCGCGCCCAACGTCAGTACGCCCACGTCCAGGAGATTGCGGTAGCGTTCCGCGTAGTCCAGGCCGTAGCCCACGACGAACTCATTGGGAATGGTGAAGCCGACGTAATCCGCGCGGACTTTGGCGATGCGGCGCTCGGGCTTGTCGAGCAATACCGCCACACGAATGCGCCTCGGCTTGCGCTGCTCGAATACACGCAGCAAATATTGCAGCGTCATGCCGGTGTCCAAAATGTCTTCGACCACGATCACCGTCTTCCCCTCGATGCTGGAGTCCAGGTCGCGCGTCAGCTTTACTTGGCCGGATGTATGCGTCTCGCTTCCATAACTCGAGACCGCGATGAAATCGAGAGAAATGTCTCCCCCGATTTGCCTCGCCAGATCGGTAAGAAAAAATACCGAACCTTTCAGCACACCGACAAGATGGAGGGGTTCCACTGGAAAATCCCGCCTGATTTCCTGCGCCATTTCCGCAATCCGGCGCTGGATTTGCGAGTGCGTAATCAGCGTGCGAACGCTTTCGAGCGCCTTGCGTCTGGACTTAGGTGTGTAGCGCGCGGATTTCGCCATATCGTTTCGAAGGAACCGGAACTCTAGCGTACAGCGCCCCTTTCGGCAAGGTAGTTGAACCCCTTTTTGGAGTGCGGCGGTCTGGTTTACGCTGTTGACCACGAGCTTCGAGGGGAGCCTCGAAGGGCTGCCGCTTTCACGGAGTAGGCCCAGCCCAGGCCGTCACCAATAGGTAGTAATCCATGAATTCAGCCCCCTGAATCGTCGGAATTTAAGTTGCACTAAGGATGTAGCCGGTAAAGAGCCGCCCAAGCGCAAGGAAGCGGAAAATCACAAGTGTGAGTCTAATTCAGAGACTCTTTCTGAAAGGTGCCCGCAATGAACAGGAATCGATGGGTGACAGCAGCCCTGGTTTGCACCGCCTTAGCCGGCGCCGGTCTGCTGCGTCGGGCCAACGCCGATGCCAGCGACGAAATCAAACGCCTAGCGGCCCTGATGGACTGGAAACCGGAAACCATCGTGGCCGACATCGGCGCGGGCGACGGCAGCTACGCTTTTGTCGCAGCGCAACTGGTAAGCGGCTCCGGAAAAGTCTTCGCCACCGAAATTGACCAAGAGAAACTTGCTAGCCTCAGATCTGATGTGGCGAAGCGGCACCTCGCCAATGTAATCATTGTCGAGAGCAAAGAAGCAGACACGAATCTCCCCGCGGAATGCTGCGATGCGATCTTTTTGCGCCGCGTCTACCACCATTTGACCAAGCCATCCGAGTTCAACGCCGCCCTGGTACGCTCTCTGAAGTCCGGCGGCAAGCTGGCCATCATCGACTTCCCACCCCGCTCCGGACTCGACCCGGTCGAAGGAGTCCCGGCGAACCGTGGCGGCCATGGGATACCCCAGAAAGTAGTCATCGAAGAACTCACCTCGACCGGACTGCAGTTGGTCAAGACCATGAACGATTGGCCCTCCAACGATTACTGCGTGCTCTTCGTGAAAAAATGACTGCCCTCGCGGACCGCAGCCGACGACTTTTCTGCATGTGCCACCAAATGCTCTAGCGTTTTCTCACGTCTCATGTGTTGCGCTTCGGCCAACGAAAACCATTTTATCGCTACATCAAAACGTCTTTTCGAATGCTCGCGGCCCTCTCGCCGTTAGAAATCGCTGCAGGGCACGGGCGATCCCCTCGCGTGCCGATCAAAAACACGCAGCTTTATAAAAATCTCGCAACAAGACCAAACCTTTTCGTGCGTTCTCTCGTTTAACACAGTAGCAATCCAGTTTAGCCGAGTGGTTCTGAGAGTTCGTCACGCGTTCGGCGTGCCGGGCGTGCGAGTGCCGCGGCAGCTTTTTTCCGGCACCGCACCGCTGGCCCGTTCGCGCCATCGCGGTGGTGTGCTCGCGGTGCTTGCTGGCTCTACAGCCGTCTTTTTTAACCGGCCAGAAGAGTCTTCGCGCGCCGAAAGAAACTTCCGCGTCACCAAGGGGGGACCACGATGAACTTGCACTTGCGCCACTCATACTCGGCCTTTACACGATTGTTGCTTCTCGCCGCCCTGTTTGCAGCGGTTCTGCCCAGTTACGCTGCGGCACAGTCTCAACAGACCGCCAGCGCGTCTTTTCCCACGCTGCAATCGCGGGCGGAACAGGGTGACGCCGTTGCTCAATACAACCTCGCGCAATCCTATTTGCGCCACGATCCCACCCACGATCCCACAAATGAAGACTACCAATCTGCCCTCAAGTGGCTCCGTGCGTCCTCGGCCCAGGGTAATGCTGACGCGGAATTCCTCCTTGGCTACTTGTACGAACATGGCCAAGGCGTTCCCCGCGATTATGCCCAGGCCGAGGAGAACTACCGTACCGCGGCGCTCCGGGGCCACTCGTCCGCCGAAAACAATCTCGCCTCTCTGCATCAGCACGGCCAGGGTGTCCCGAAGAACCTGGGCAAGGCCTTCGAATGGTATCTCGCTTCCGCCCAACACGGGAATCTCGTCGGCCAGTGCAATCTGGCTACGCTTTACTACCTGGGCGCCGGGACCCACCGCGATTACAAAGAAGCGGCCAGGTGGTTTCGCGCGGCAGCCGTTTCAGGATCCGCCGAGGCTCAAAACAGTCTGGGAGTTTCTTACTACAAAGGTCTGGGCGTCCCGCTCGATTACACGGAAGCCGCCCGGTGGCTGCGGCTTGCCGCGCTAAACGGTCTGCCCGGCGCGGAAACCAACCTGGCTTACCTGTACGAGCAGGGGAGAGGCCTCCCACTCGATTACGTCGCTGCCTACACCTGGTATTCCCGCGCGCTCGCCGCAGGCGACGCCTCAGGTGCCGGCCTCCGCAACGAGATCTCGCACCTGATGACGCGCAAGCAAATTGACGAGGCCGCTTCCCTCCTCGCCACCTTTTCCTCCCAATCTCAACAGCAACCCACGCCGGTTGGTGCCAGCCTGTTTTCGCTCCTGCAGAGCCACTAACCTACGGGGTATTTCTCCAACTCGTTCATCAGCCACCAAGTAACCGGAATGGCCTTTGCCCGAGCCTCAGGTCGTCTAACAATTACGGTCAACTCGGTGCGAAGGAACATTCTTCGTTGTTCTATGCGCTTGGCAGGTATAGAATCCGGTACTTTCCCGGAAAGTCACCAACCAGGAGCTAGATCATGGAAGCCGAACTGCGTCGCTCGCCCCGCGTCCCTTTCATCGCCGAAGCCGAAATCATGGAAATCGAAACCGAAGTACGGCTCAGCGCGCGAACCGGAGATCTAAGCAAGCACGGCTGCTACATGGATATGGTTAATCCGCTGCCCCAAGGCACATCCGTGAAGGTAGCCATCGAGCATGGCCAGCGCACCTTTAGCGCGACTGCGGCTGTGGTGTATTCCCAGACACACCTCGGAATGGGGCTCGAATTTTTCAATATGGATCCATCCGAGCAGGACAAGCTGGACCAGTGGCTCGCTGCGTAACCCCGGCGACGGCCCGTACCGATTGCTTCCACCTACCGAAACCAACTTCCCCAAAGAAGCGCATACAGCGTTTACTGTATTCTTGCCAATGCTCCGCAACGGATACCATTAGCCCGTTTCGCAAGCGATGAATTTGACGCCGCGTCCCCGGCCGGAGCGTTGGCGTGCTCCTGAACGAAGAAACAACAAGTGAAAGCCAGAGGAGATTTTCTCTGATACGCGTCCTTCTTGTGGATGACCACGAAGTCGTGCGCCGTGGCGTGCGCTCGCTCCTCGCGGCACGCACCGATTTTGAGGTGTGCGGAGAGGCGGTGGACGGCCAAGACGGCGTCGAAAAAGCCAAGCTGCTTAAGCCCGACGTCGTAGTGATGGACGTCAGCATGCCCAGGCTAAACGGCTTCGATGCCACGCGTTCGATCCTCAACGTTCTTCCGGACATCGGTGTCTTGATCTTGAGCCAGCACGAATCGCCGGAAATCATCAAGCAAGCCTTTCTTGTCGGCGCGCGCGGCTACGTCGTGAAATCAAGCATCGCGGACCAACTGGAGAGCGCGGTGGAAGCCGTGAGCCGCGGCAACGAGTTCGTAGCGTGTGCGTCGAATTTCGCAAGCGATGTAGATCCGCGCGAAGTGCTGCAACACAGCGCAGCCCTGGAGCACAACCTCACCGAAAAAGAGCTGTGGCAAAATCAAGAGCTTCTTCGCGCGGCTTTCGCGCAAACGCATTCGTTTTTGGCGATGCTGTCCATTGACGGAACGATTCTCGAAGCCAACCGCTCAGCGCTGGAAGGAACCGGATTCAGCCGCGGCGAAGTTGTCGGCCGCAAGCTGTGGGAAGTATGGTGGCGCTCCCTCCCAGAGGAGCAGGCCATAGCTAAAACCAGCGTGGAGAGCGCAGCGAGAGGCTTGGCGGTTCGCGAGGAGTGCCAGTATACGCTCCGCGACGGCACCATTCGGTTTGCGGACAGGACCCTCAACCCGGTGCAAACCGAGCGCGGCGAAGTGGTGATGATTGTCGCCTCCGGGCTGGATATCACCGAGCATCGCCAGCTTCGCAGCATGCTCGAAGACCGTGTCCGCGTGCGCACCGGTGAGCTCGAAGTCAAGAACCAGGAACTCGTGCGGCAAGCCGATGTTGTGCGCGAGCTCTCCGCAAGGCTATTGCAGATTCAAGACGAAGAGCGCCGGCGCATCGCCCGCGAGCTGCACGACAGCGTTGGCCAGATGCTGGCGGCGGTGAACATGAACCTTGCACTCGCGAATGAGGAGGCCCAGGCGCTCAGTCCCACCGCGGCCAAGGCGCTCACGGAAACCGGCAACCTGTTGGACCAAATCTCCAGCGAGATTCGAACGATTTCGCATCTCTTGCATCCGCCCCTCCTGGATGAAGTCGGCCTGCAATCGGCGCTCGAATGGTATATCGAAGGCTTCAGCGACCGCAGCAAGATCGACGTGGCTCTGGAGCTGCCCGATGACTTTGGACGTCTGCCCCGCAACCTCGAGATTACGTTGTTTCGCGTTGTACAAGAATGCCTGACCAACATTCACCGCCATTCCGGAAGCAGCACCGCCGCAATTCGCGTAGCGCGCTCGCAAAACGAAGTGCGCCTCGAAGTCCGCGACGCGGGCAAAGGTATTCCCGCGGAAATGCAAACCACTGTGGCCTCGGGACAGCTCAGCGGCGTAGGCTTGCGCGGAATGCGCGAGCGGCTGCACCAGATGGGTGGGCAGCTAGAAGTGCAATCCAACGGGAGCGGCACGCAGGTCGTGGCAACGCTGCCGATTGAAATTATTTCCGCAAAGCAACCCGCCGCGTCCGCCCAAGGCACCGCGTAATCACAGCCAATTCATACCGTTCTCCATGCACACCCGTTTTCCGTGAGAGCGGCTTGTTTGCACGCTGCGTCTAAGGGTATGCTTCGAGCGCTTTGCAGAAAGAGAGGACAGCGATGAAACGCACAGGATGGCTGGTTTTGGTGATGCTAGTTGCGGTGGCGGCAATATCGGCGCGCGCGCAGGAAAGCTCGGCGCCAATAGCGAATCCGGTGAGCACTACGGTGAAATCGCAATTGACGCGCTTCAGCAAGAACATGGTGGCGGCCGCGGAGTCCATGCCCGCGGAGAAATATGGATTCAAGCCCACTCCGGAGATGAACACCTTCGGACATCTCGTGATGCACATCGTCCAGTCGAATAATCTGCTGTGCTCGAAAATTTCCGGCGCGGCGGCTCCGGACGCGAAACTGGCCGACAGCGACGGCAAGGAAAAGTTAGTGGCTGGCCTGAAGGCGTCCTTCGAATTTTGCAGCACCGCGCTGGCCAATGTGGACGATTCGAAACTAAGCGAATCGATGATGCTGTTTGGAAATCGTCCGGCGTCGCGCGCCGCCGCCCTAATCGCGCTGAGCGACGGCTGGAACGATCACTACGGCACCCAGGCAATTTACCTGCGCCTCAACGGAATTTTGCCGCCCACCGCGCAACCCGCACCGAAGTAGCGATCTTTTTTCTCCGTGACCTCTGCGCGAGCCCTGTAGCGCAGGCCGCAGTAATGTAGCGCAGGGCGGAGTCCGCGGAGCCCTGCGGCTTTTTCCTGTCTTGTAGCGGCGAATTCACCTCGCCATTCTGTTTCGTCCAATCTAGCACCACGTCGCCGCTACGTTTTCGCGGCAAGCCGCTGCCGCGCGTAATCGCACCACGGGCTGCCGGGGTCCAGCTCGACATAGAGTTGCCAATGCTGGCGAGCCTCCGCGCGCGCGGAAAGTTTTTCGCAGACGAACGCCAGGTTGTAGTGCGCGTCCGCATACCTTGCGTCCAGGCGCACAGCGAGACGCAAATGCTGGCGCGCGGATTCCATCTGGCCCATCTCGTCGAGTACGCTGCCAAGATTAAAATGCGCGACGGCGTTGCCCTCTTCCAGCGCGACCGCGCTGCGGAAACAGTCGACCGCTTTCTCCAGATCGCCACCGTCGTAGGAAAGCATCCCTAAATTGATCAGCGCGTCCACGTGGCGCGGGTTCGCGGACAGCACGCGATGGTAGGCGTCGATCGCTTCAGCGCGCGAAGCTGGGTCCGCTTCGTACTGCAGCGCGAGAGCGAACCAGTCTTCCGCGCTGCGCTCCGGCATGACGCGGACTTTGTCGCGCAGCTCGCGCGTGTCGAAGTTGAGCACGAACTGGCCGCTAATGGGCTCGAGCCGCGCGCCGTCGTGTTCCACGATTACGTCGCGGCCGTTGGCGAGAATGCGCAACTCGGTGAGCGGGGCTTGCACTTGCGATAGCTTTTCGTTCAGCGCGAGCAGCGAGCGGCGCAGGCGATTCGCGGAGACGCCTTTTTCGATTAGCTGCTTCGCGGCGCGCAGCGCGATCAGGTCGCGAAAATCGTAAAATTTTTCGGCGCCGCCTTTGCGCGGCGAAACCAATTGCAGGCGCTCCCAGTAGTTGAGTTGCTTGTCGGTGACGTCCAGGATGCGCTGGAACTCTCTCCGGGTGAATCGATCAGTTGCTCCCATGGAATAGCAGCGAGTATATCACCGCCAAAACTTTTGTTTTCCACAGCCCTGTAGCGCAGGGCGGAGTCCGCGGAGCCCTGCGGCCTTTTCTTCGACTTTACCCCGCGGAGCGTTTTCTCTTTGGCGTCCGCGTCTCTTGTTCTTCCTGGCGCGCCGCGGCCGCGGGAACGGCGCGGACGGGCGGCTTCTTGGCCGAGGGCTGCGATTTTTCCGCGATGCTCTTTTTCAGGGCTTCCATCAAATCGATGACCGGGGCCATCTTGGCATGCGGCACCGCCGCGACTTCCTGGCCGGCTTGTTTCGCTTCGATTAGCGCCTTCATGCTTTCCTGATATTGATCCTTGTACTTTTCCGGCTCGAATTTCGCGGCCAGGCTTTCGATGAGTTGCGTGGCGAGCTTCTTTTCCGCGTCTTTCGGTTCCGCGGCAGGAGTGCGCTTGCCGTACTCGGCGACCTCGCGAATTTCGTTGGTGTAGAACATCGTGTGCAGGGTCATGCCATTGGAGCGCGGACGGATGACCACGATGTGCTCGCGCTGGTGCATGGTGATTTTGGCGATGGCCGCGTAGCCGGATTCTTCCATGGCGTCGAGCAGGAGCTGATATGCTTTGCGGCCCTCGTCTTCCGGCGTGACGTAATAGGAAGATTCGTAGTAGAGCGGATCGATTTCCTCCAGCCGCACGAACTCGAGAATTTCCATCGAGCGCGCGGATTCCGGCTCGATCTTGTCCAACTCCTTTTCGTCGAAGAGCACGTACTGATCTTTTTCGTATTCGTAGCCCTTCACGATTTCGTTGCGCTCCACCTTGCGGTCGCAGACCGGACAAAACAGCGGCATCTTGATGCGCGAGTGGCAAACGCTGTGGAGCTGGTTCAAGCTGATGCGCTCGCCGCGCGCCGCCGAAAAAAGTCGAATAGGAATAGAGATCAGGCCAAAGGTGAGATAGCCCTTCCAAACCGAGGTGGCCATGTACGCGTCTCCTTCGCTGTGACTATGCTAAATACCGCTGGGCCTGTCGAAACTTGTCATCCCGAGCCTGCCCATCGAAGAGGGTTTCGGCCCGCACTAAAACGTTGTCATCCCGAGCGCAGCGCGCCCTTTGCGCCCCGAATGGTTCTACGGGGCCGAGGGACCTGCTTTTTTCTTTCGAATTTCTGCCGTCTTCCCTGGCCCCTTAAGGCATACAGACCACTAAGGTTAAGTCGAGGTTTGCCGCCAATGCAAGGCGAATCCGCGGCGAACTGACGTAAGTCGTAAGGTGGTTGACGCCTAAGAGTGGGGAGAGCCATTCTTCCAGATCTTCGAGGTGGGTCGCAGCAACGGAAGACTATGCTCCGCAGCAAACTCCATGAATGCCGACGACGGTGTCTGCTATCTAAGAAACTGGTAAACTTGATCGCAAATGGCAAGATTAATTCTGTTCGGTACGCGAAATTCCCTAAATCATGTCGAAAGCAACCCCATGGATTCAGAGAATTGGGAGCAATATCGACGTAACGCAGTACGGTACTTGCGGGCTGTGAACGCGCCGCCGGAAATAATTTCAACGCTTGAGCACCTACCCTTTTCGTGTGAGTGGATTTTGCATTCGGATGACTTTGAAGGGGCGTTTCAGACGGACAATCAACTCTTAAAGCTCCGAGTTCCTGTCGAGGTGTTCGTTGAAATCGAATATGAGAGGGGAAAATGGAATAAGCGGATAACCGAGGGCATTCCAGAGGTAGTACGTGCCCTAAACCGCATAGGTTGTAAGATTGTAGGCGTTGTCGCGGAAGTCGAGCTCGACGCTGAAGACAAGCCCATCGAATTTCTCCTAGCTGAAGAACTAAAGATAACATCAGCGACCGTCGAGCACGCTTTGAGTCAGGCCAAGACATTGATTGTTTCGCATGGTGCGCCCGCCGCTCTAGATCGCGTGCATACCGTCTTTCACGGTTACCTAAAAGCGGCCTGCGAGGAAGCACACTTGCCGATGCCCAGTAATAAGCCGGGGATAATTGAATTGCTAGGGTTGCTTCGCAAACACAAGGTCTTTACGTTCGATCCGACGCTAGAAACGCTCGTCAATCAGAGCCTGCGAGGCGCGCAAAAGGCGGTAGACGCTTTAGAAGAGTTCAGGAATAATCACAGTCTTGCGCATCCCCAAGAAATGCTGCCGGAGCCGGAAGCGTTGTTTGTTATTAGCCTGACCCAAGCGATGCTACGCTACCTAGATGCTCGTCTGCCCGACCTCAAGGCTTCCGGGTAAGAAAATTGCCGTCATTCTGCGTAAGAGTGTGTAAATAACGTGGAAACATTGTAAGCACAAGCACCTCAACGTCGTGCATCATCTCCGGATCTGTAAGAGCGAACCACCGAAGCGATCCCATAACTGACCTCTACAGAGGAATGACATGCATACAGACTCCTCGTCGGCAGTGTAGTGCACTCGCCCCGGGATTTCAGTTAGCACTACTCAATACTTTTGATCTCCCCGCGCACAGCGCGTGGGTATTGGTCCGTCGTCCCGTAGACAGTGACAATGACCAATTGCTGTGACGGTAGGCTCGGGGTAAGAACTTGCATCTCATACACTTTGCCTTTCGTCTGCGGACTGCTACCCGTGAAACCCGCGATATCTGGCAGGACCGTTCCACCAGGAAGAATCTCTCTATCAAACTCAACGTGAACGAGGTACGGCGCTTCTATTCTGTAGGTACAACGGATAATCACAGCCGTCGCGGTCACTGCGCCCTTCACAGTGGAGTTCGCAAGTCCAAAGTGGTTGCTGATCCAGCATCGCCTTTCCTCATTCTTAGTCGCAGCCAGGCTGTCGGTAGTGGGGTAGTTTTCGCTGACTCCCCGCGTGATTGCTCTATGAGCTTTCCTCGCAGCATCCAAGTCAACCTGGAGTTGCGCTTTGTCTGTCCTAAGTCGATCTCTTTCCGCTTCCAAGTCGGCAGACCGTTTAAGAGCCTGTTCCTCCCGTGCTCTTCGCTGTAAATGTCATAAGGTGCTTTACACAGAAAATAGCCAAAGACCGCCACAACAAAAATGACCGCTGGAGCAACCTTGAGCAACATGTGGTCCGTAATCTTCTTTTTGGTTTCAGATGCACCTTTCTTGAAAAGGTGAAAGAGGAATCCAAGAACCAGGAGCACAGCTGTAATTATGATCGTTCTTACGTTCCATCCAGGGAGATGAAGTGTCGCGTCAAGCGCTCGGAGGACACACTGCCAAACAAAAGGCCAGAAATGGAGGGGCTGAGTCAATCCGACTCCTTACGGCACATCATACTAGGCATGGTTCCCAGAGCCGAAATGTGGAAATTTTGACTTTTCCTCAATGCCGGGTCACCGGAACCATTCCCCGAGTTATTGTATGACTCTCATCCAATGGTAAGCTATCCGTAGATTTGACTTACTTCGTACAACTCCGTATACTTATCGTACCACTTCCAACAACGGGGCGTTCGCCATGAAAACGGAAGTCTCCACCGTCACCACCAAAGGCCAACTGGTCATCCCTGCAAAGCTGCGCCGCAAATATGCCATCCGCAAAGGCACGCAAGTCGCCTTCGTCGAGGAGAAAAACCGCCTCGTGCTCCAGCCGCTCACCCCGGAATTCATTCGCAGCCTGCGCGGCTCTCTCAAAGGCGAGCCTTCCGCCTCCAAGGTTTTGCGCGAAGAACGCCGCCGCGAGCGGCAACTATGAAGCGAGTAGTGCTCGACGCCAGCGCCGTAATGACCTTCTTTGAGGATCGCCCGGGCGCCGTCAAGGTCCAGGATCTCCTTGCTCGCGCCGCCGACGGCAAATGCCACCTGCTGATGAGCGTCGTAAATTGGGGCGAAGTCTACTACTCCGTCTGGCGCGCCAAAGGCCCCGGCGTGGCCCATAAAGTCCTCGCCGAAATCGCCCAGTTGCCCATCGACCTGGTCGACGCCGGCTACGACCTCACCAAACGCGCCGCCGAGATGCACGCAGACCACAAACTCCCCTACGCCGACTGCTTCGCCGCCGCCCTAGCCGCAGACCGCAAAGCTTCCCTCGCCACCAGCGACAAGGACTTCGCCAGCATCGAGCGCCAAATCCCCATCCTCTGGACAACAGCGCCCTAACCTTCCATCCAGCGGGTGGCCAGGAGGTCTTTTGGGTGCCGCATCCCTTAGCGCCCTTCGACGAAGGGTGCGGGGTTTGACTCTCGTTGACAAAGCACTCCACATGCTTTAGCGTATAAAAGATACTGGAGTAGATATGAGAATACCTAAGAGCTTCACCATCGAGCCGGAAATCAGCAAGTACGTGGACGAAACCAAGGGCGAGCGCTCCGCCAGCGACCGCGTAAACGACCTGTTGCGGCGTGCCATGATTCAGGAGCAATACGAAACGCTGGAGGCCGAAGCCGCCGAATTCTTCGCCGCTGCAAACGCGGACCGTGCCGAAGCCCGGGAATTTCAGAAGGCTTCCCTTCGCACCTTTGGCAGGGATTGATGCCGGCGCCCCCAGGGTGGTACCCGAAACGAGGTGAGGTCTACCTCGTCCAGCTAGACAAGCCGCGGCCCGCCATCGTCGTTTCGGTCGATCCCCTGAATAAGTTTGCGCTCGACGTTTGCATGGTTGCCGTTACGACCGTGGAGCATAAGAATTTCAGCGTGCGCGTCCCTATTAAGAAGGGCGACGCCAATCTAAATTTCAATTGCTGGGCAAAATGCGATCAGGTAGCAACTCTCGAAAAAAGTCTCCTAAAGTATCCGCCAATCGGCATTCTTTCGATTTCCGCCCTGGGCCGAATCGAGGAGCAGCTCCGAGTAACCCTCGGCCTAATCTGACCACCTGAGGGATATCGCAACCCACTGAAAAATAAGCAACTTGCAAGTTTACTATTGACAAATCTATGGAACCGTAGTATGGTTTGCCGTGTTATGTCGAACAAACCCCGCTGATCCCTTTGCGTCTTCTTCCTCTATCTCCTTTAGTTCCTTATCCTTGCGCACTCTTTTTCTCTCTTGCCGCTCTTTTTCCGTTCGCCGCCCTTTGTTTTCAATAGCTTCCGCACTCTTTGACAAAAATGCCGGGGTGGGGTGGGCATCCCGATCCTGTCTTTGGACTCTCGGCGGGAGTCGACAAAGACTCCCGGTGCCGGAGATGCTTCTATGGGACACCCGGGGTGGCGGTACCTCTCTCCAGCAATCCCTTCCGCGCCTCCCGCTGCAGCATCCAGCATCAAGTCTCGGGCTTCCAGAAACGGCCGTGGCTTCAGTTCTCACGCCGCATTCTGCACAATTTTGGTGCAGCATAAGTTCCTTTAGAATCAACACTTGCAAAAGTGTATCAAAACAAGAGGCTTTAACTCCCTTTAGAATCAACACTTGTGAAAAACAGGGGGGAGGGGGGTAGATCTCTTTTGAGCGTACAAAAATCGCTACAGATATTCCAAGGTTTCAAAGACCGAGGTCGCTTAAGGCTGGATGGTTATCGGGACGCCGCCCGAGGGGCCAACGGTACTTGCGATCCGATTCTTTGATCGGAAGATCGTTGATGCTGGCATGCCGTACCAGCATCAGACCATTGCCATCGAACTCCCAATTCTCGTTTCCGTACGAGCGATACCAATTCCCTGCATCGTCATGCCACTCGTATGCAAAACGGACGGCAATGCGATTTTCGGTAAAGGCCCATAGCTCCTTGATGAGCCGATAATCCAGTTCCTTTGCCCACTTTCGAGTGAGAAAGGCGACAATCTCCGCTCGGGCGTGTAGGCGAGCGATACTTTCTCCGGATCACGGGAATTCCAAGCGTCTTCAGCCAGGCGGGTCTTCAGAATCGCGGTCTCGCGTGTGAAGGGTGGTACGGGTGGACGAGTCGCCATACTTTGCGTTGCCATAGTTCCTCCTCTTATGCTGCATGCTGCAATTCTTATGCTGCATACTGCAATGAAGTTGTAAACGCCTGCGGCATCAAGACGTCAGCGAGCCAATAGGACGGAGCAGTTCTGCGCCACTAGCTTTTCAGCCGGGCCACGCTTGCCGGAATAGTTCACGGCGATTGCAAAGCCGTCCTTTGGCAGCCTTCTTGCCACGGCGCTGCCGAGTCCGCCGGACGCTCCTGTGATGATTGCAGTCTTAGCCACGATGCACTCCTTTTTAGGAATAATTGCCCCTACAAACAGCGGGATAGCGCGGCGAACCTGCCTGCGGCAGGCAGGCTCGCCGCTACAAAGGCGAAAGAACTAGGCAACCTTGGGCGACGAAAAGAACTCCGATACAGGGGGGCTTGGGCCGGGGCGGGCAAGTTGTTGCTGAGCCTGTCCTTTGGTTCAGGTATACTGGGAAAACCGAGCAAAACGGATTGTGCCCTACCATCTGTTGGCGGCGGGATTTTCAGGAGAGAGGTGAACGTTGCGTTTACGCCGAACTCTTACATGGAGCTTGATGGCTGGATTGCTGCTGATCGCCGGCTCCAGCGATGCCCAGATTCTGCACAAAAAGAAGAAGAAGGTAAATAAGTCGACCAGCGCGGACAATACCGCAGAGCCCGACAAGGTACTGTACAACCGCGCGATTGAAGATATCCGGCGCGGGCGGCAGGAAGTGGGGCGGCTGGGCCTGCAGACACTGATTAACACTTACCCGGACAGCGAGTATCTGGCCAAGGCCAAGCTGAGCATCGCCGATTCGTATTACAAAGAGGCCGGAACCGCAAACATGGCCCAGGCGATCCAGGGCTACAAAGATTTCATCGTGTTCTTCCCTTTCCTGCCGGAGGCGGCGTACGCGCAGTTGCAGGTGGCGAACGCTCACTATCAGCAAATGGCCAAGCCGGATCGGGACCGCAGCGAGGCCAAAGCGGCGGAAGACGAGTATCAGACGTTCCTTGCGAAGTATCCGAAAGATCCGCTGGCGCCGAAGGCGGAGCAGAGGTTGCGGGACGTGCAGGAAATCATCGCGGAAGGCGATTACCGGATCGGGTATTTTTATTACGTGAAGGGAGACAAGCGGGCGGCGGCGGCTAGGCTCACTTCGATTGCAAAGCGGTATCCGCTGTACAGCAGGTCTGACAAAGTGCAATGGATGATTGGGGATATTTTTGAGAAGAGCGAACACAAGGAAATCGCTGCGCTCTATTACGGAAATATCCTGAAGAACTATCCGCTTTCGGAGTTGGCGCCGAATGCGAAGAACAAACTGGTGGAGTTTAAGGTGCCGGTGCCCCAAGCGGATCCTAAGGCAATGGCGTGGATGACGGCGGAGCAGAACACACCGCGGCAGCGCGAAGGGATTGTGAAAAAGCCGCTGGCGCTGGTGCGCTCCGGGCCGCATCAGGAGATGGTTGCTTCGGCGAAGCATGGAACGCCAACCTTGGAGCCGGAGGCGGATAACACTTCGGCTACGGATATTTTGACCGGAGGAGGGAACCGGTCGCAACTCGGAGGATCGGGCGGGTCGGGCAATACGGCAGTAGTAGAAACGGTGACGCCGGGAGGGCCGGCACCGGCGCCGACAGCAGCTA
>Ga0209131_1001456_pt1 | contig 16442 bp, 13 predicted proteins | sample GraSoi_2013_40cm_FD_185826 | JGI IMG/M metagenome (GOLD analysis project Ga0209131, IMG submission 185826) | Grasslands soil microbial communities from the Angelo Coastal Reserve, California, USA - Sample 9_17_2013_40cm (SPAdes) (version 2) | ecosystem: Environmental > Terrestrial > Soil >...
TCTACTACCCGGTGCGTTCGCACCGCAGGCGTTCGGGCAAATACAGGCCCCGTTTGGGCGTCCAGACATCCCAGTCTCGAACGCCGACCGTGTATATGCGGCCGACCAGACTTCCAACACGGTTTCTGTAATTGATCCGTTCAACAACCAATTGTTTGGCGTGATCAGGCTAGGCAATCCGGTACCGGGCGCTCTGAGCCCGCTGTACAGAGGCCAACTCCTGGTGCATGGCATGGGTTACTCGCCCGATTACAAGACAGTTGCCGTCGTATCTGTGGCCTCGAATTCGGTGTCGCTGATCGACACGGAGACCAATGCAGTGAAGGGGATAATTTATGTGGGACGGTCGCCTCACGAGGCATTTTTCACGCCTGACGGGCGCGAACTGTGGGTGACGGTGCGCGGCGAAGACTACGTCTCGGTCATCGACCCGGCAGCGATGAAGGAAATACGGAGGATTCAAGTGGCAAATGGCCCGGGGATGACCATGTTCGGTCCAGACGGCCACTATGCATTTGTCTGTTCCAGTTTCGTAGCAGAGCTTGCCGTCATTGATGTGGCGTCAGACCAAATTGTGAAGCGTTTGCCGCAAGCCAGTCCCTTCTGTCCCAACATCGCGGTGAGTCCGGAAAATGATGAAGTGTGGTTCACCTTGAAGGACACGGGCCAAACACAAGTGTACGGCGCGCAGCCGCCGTTTGACCTGAAGGCGACGCTGAAAACGGGATCGATCACGAACCACGTAAATTTCGTCAACAATAAAAATGGCAAGTTTGCTTACGTCACCATCGGCGGGGAGAACGTAGTGAAGGCGTTCCGCAGAGGGCCCACGCCGCAATTGGTCGCCACAATACCAGTGGGCAATCTTCCCCACGGAATTTGGCCGTCGGGCGATGGTTCCAGGGTCTACGTTGCGCTGGAGAACGGCGAAATGGCCGTTGCCATCGATACGTTGAGCAACAAAGTGATCACTGACATTCCGATTGGACAGACAACGCAAGCGCTGGTGTACGTGCCGAATGCCGTGACTTCCGGGAATGGTACTGCCAATCTTATGCCGCTCGGAGTAGCAGGGAACACGGCGCGCCTGCATCTGGAGGCGGTGGCAGGTTCATTGCCAAACGCACAAGCATCGGTGGCTGTAAACTCGCTCGGTCAGTTGGACCTTGTTGAGGTTGCGGCGGCGAATCTGACGCCCACGTCACAATACCAGCTGAACCTCACGGAATCAGGCGATGCGTCTGGAAAAATTGAACCTCTGGCAGTCTTCACGACGCAACCCGACGGATCGGCAATTGTTCAAGCTATAGGGCCGTTAAAGACCCTTGCCGCCGAGGCCGGGGCCTCTGCGAGTGAGCGCCAATTCCTCACTGTTACACCGGCCAACAACCCGTCTCAGGTAGTGCTGCGGCAAGCCGGCAATTCGAGCACAGGTCAGGACTGACGCCAGCTTTAGGCGATGGTTACTTCCGGAAGAGAGAGGATGTTGCCTCTCTCTTCCGCTTTTCTTAAGAGGTGGAGCATGAACAAGAGAATATGGCTAGGTACGATTTTTTCGATTTTGGTTCTGACCTTTGCGCAGGTTGAATGGGGACAGGACTCTCATTCGAACACTGGTGTGGCGACACCAGAGTCTAAGTGGTCCGAGTTAGTGGGAAGTATGCACGTGATGCACGCCGCGATGACTTCGGTGCAGCCGACTGGCGACAATGACGCTGATTTCGTCAGACTGATGCTTCCGCACCACCAGGCGGCTATCGATATGGCGAAGACACAATTGTTATACGGCCAAGACGCGCAGATGCGCAGGCTGGCGCAAGAGATCATCACCGACCAGCAATCAGAGATCGAGTTGATGCAGCTTTGGTTGAGACAGCGGGAGGCCAAGGCGTCGACCGTAAAGCATTCGCCCGATCACACACGTAAACAGCAATAACATGAAGGCAGTCGACATGGTTGTCGAGTAGCCGACTGTCCAGGACAGCGACGATCTTCGGATCGATTGCGCGAGGCAGCACACCGGGGCCTATGGCAGAATCGGAGTGAAGAACCTTAGGCCCACGATGAGCTGGAACCTTTTCACGCATATCTCCGACATCCGGTTTTGGATCCGGAGCGCCCGGAGCGATGCACAACTCCAGCGTTTGCGTAGCGAGCACGATAACGCCCGGAGCCTCGACCTGCTTTATCAAGAGCGAAAGGACCCTTGGGGTCTGGAGTCCCCACACTTTCGGTACCAGCAAAGCAAATACTCCACGATGCTATCCCTGCTCCCGAGGCGTCGTTATAAACGAGCACTCGACCTCGGTTGCGGTTTGGGCAATCTGACGCGCCGCCTGCGGAACCACGCTGACCAGGTTTTGGGAATTGACGTGTCTCACGTCGCCGTCGCACAGGCCACACGAGAAACAACGGAGCAGAGCAACCTGCAATTCCAACAAGGAGATGCGCTCAATCTCAGCCGGGATCTGGACAACAGCTTTGATCTAGTCGTGATCGCAGACACGCTTTACTACCTGTCACCACTTTCCGACGAGGTGTTACGGACGGTTCGCGAGCGAGTGGTCCAGTTGCTTGTGCCCGGCGGAATCCTGTTGCTTGTGAATCATTTCACTCTCAATCTTGATCCCGGAAGCCGGTGGAGTCCAAAAATCCATCGAGTCTTTCGCTCCGCACGTGACTTCACAACCATACACGAAAGCCGCCGCCCGTTTTATCTGGCCAGTATTTTCGAGAAGTCTTCGTAGCTGTCAATCACAATCAAGGCCATTCACTGAGGCGGTTACTTGGCGTGTTTCTTTGCAAATCGCACGCTCAACACCGTGCTGATTGCTACGATGCCTGCGAAGAAAACGATTAGTGCTGAATTGTTTCCACTCGAAACCTTTCCGACCCGAAGCAGCATGTAACCAACGAGCAGATTAAGCAGCGCCCAGACAACGTTCACCGTCGGCGATGACAATCCTTTTCCGTGAGGGTGGGCGAATGGTGTCGGGAAACGGTCACCCGAAATGCCATGCACGAAATGAGGCACGGCATTGGCGAGAAACGTTCCGGCGAAGAAACAAGCGGCGTAGTCATACCAGGTCACTGTGGTTCTTCCTTCGGTTGGGTCATTGGATTCATTAGAAAAGTCATTTTGCCGGAGAAAAGTGATTTTGCCGAGCGACGGAAGGCGGGGAATGGGGGCGGATGCAAATGGGTGTGGCGTGCGTTAGTATGGGCGCGGAGAGCAAAAATTGATGAGTGTGACGGCGCCAGGCGGAAAAACAGGAGTCGGATTGGGAACGGGGCCGTTTCGGGCGGCGCGGGGCACGGCGATTTCCTGCAAGGGATGGCCGCAGGAAGCGGCGCTGCGGATGTTGATGAACAATCTTGATCCGGAAGTGGCCGAGAAGCCGCAGGAACTGATTGTATACGGAGGAACGGGGCGCGCGGCGCGAAATTGGGAATGCTTTCACGCTATTGTGCGTTCGCTGCGCGAGCTTGCTGGCGATGAAACGCTGCTAGTGCAATCGGGAAAGCCGGTGGCCATTTTTCGCACGCATGAGTACGCGCCGCGCGTGCTTTTGTGCAACTCGAATCTTGTGGGGCAATGGGATAACTGGGACAAGTTTAACGAATTGGACCGCGCCGGCCTGACGATGTACGGGCAGATGACGGCGGGAAGCTGGATTTACATCGGCACGCAGGGAATTTTACAGGGGACGTACGAGACGTTTGCTGCGGCGGCGCGGAAACATTTTGGCGGAGACTTGGCCGGCAAGCTGGTGGTAACCGGCGGGATGGGCGGAATGGGCGGGGCGCAGCCGTTGGCCGCGACGATGAATGGGGCGGCGTTCCTGGGAATCGATGTGGACCCGGAGCGGATCAAGCGGCGGGTGAAATCAGGCTATTGCGATGTGATGGTGACGAGCCTGGACGAGGCTCTGCGCATTCTGAAGAACGCGGTGCGGAAACGCGAAGCGACGTCCGTCGGCTTGGTCGGCAATTGCGCGGATTTAATTCCGGAGCTGGCCAAGCGCGGCGTGCTGCCCGATCTTCTGACCGATCAGACCAGCGCGCATGACCCGCTCAATGGATATGTGCCAAATGGCATGACGCTCGAAGCGGCGCTGGAGCTGCGCAAGAAAGACCCCGAGGAATATAAGAAGCGCTCGCTGGCCGCCATCGCGCTGCATGTCCAGGGCATGCTCGATTTGCAGAAGCTGGGCGCGGTGACATTCGACTACGGGAACAACATTCGGACCTTCGCGTTTCAGCAGGGCGTGAAGAATGCTTATGATTTTCCCGGCTTTGTTCCCGCTTACATTCGACCGCTGTTCTGCGAAGGCAAAGGGCCGTTCCGGTGGGCGGCGCTTTCCGGAGAAGCCTCGGACATTGCGCGCACGGATCAGCTCGTGCTCGAAATGTTCCCGCATGACGAACATCTGCAACGCTGGATCAAGCTGGCGCAAAAGCGCGTGAAGTTTCAGGGGCTGCCTGCGCGCATTTGCTGGCTTGGATATGGCGAGCGCGACAAATTCGGGCTGGCGCTGAACGATTTGGTGGCGCGCGGCGAAATCAAGGCGCCGGTGGTGATGGGGCGCGATCATCTGGACTGCGGCTCGGTGGCTTCGCCGTTTCGCGAAACGGAGTCGATGCTGGACGGGTCGGATGCTATTGCGGACTGGCCGCTGCTGAATGCGCTGGTGAATACGGCGAGCGGCGCGTCTTGGGTATCGATTCACAACGGGGGCGGAGTGGGGATTGGTTATTCGCAACACGCCGGACAAGTTACGGTTGCGGACGGTACCAAAGAGATGGCGGCGCGCATCGAACGCGTGCTGACGAATGACCCGGGGATGGGGATTGCGCGCCACGTGGATGCGGGGTATCCGGAGGCGAAGGCGTTCGCGGAGAAGGCGGGAGTAAAAATCCCGATGCGGAAGAGCGAAGAGTAGGGCCAACTCAATTCCAACGTAAACGGTTTAGCCCTTATGTTAGAGTGTCGGGACTTTTGGTAAGTCGAGGAGGTTTCATGTACGTACTTCTGGGGGCGACCGGCAACACCGGCTCGGTGATAGCCAACTCCCTGCTGCTGAAGGGGGAACGAGTGCGCGTCGTTGGTCGGGACGCGTCGCGGCTGGAGCGATTTGTTCGCAAGGGCGCGGAAGCCTTTACGGCAAATGTCAATGATGCCGGGGCGCTTACCAAGGCTCTCGCCGGCGCACGGGCTGCATACCTGATGCTGCCGCCGAACATGACCTCTCCTGACTACCGGGTGGACCAGGAACGCGAGAGCGATGCGATTGCGAAGGCCGTGAAGGATTCCAGTGTGCGTTATGCGGTGCACTTGAGCAGCTACGGCGCGCAGGCTCCTGAAGGCACCGGGCCGATCGCGGGGCTGCACTCGTCGGAGCAGAAACTGAATGCTATTAGCGGATTAAGTGTGCTGCACCTGCGTGCCGGATATTTTATGGAGAACAGTCTGGCGGCGATTGGGATGATTCAGGCGATGGGGATGTTCGGGCACGCGCTGTCGCCGGATTTGAAGCAGCCGATGATCGCCACGCGCGACATCGGGGATTATGCGGCGCAGCGCATCCTGAAGCTGGATTTCTCCGGCAAACAAACGCGCGAGTTGCTTGGGGAACGCGACATCTCGATGAATGAGGCCACTGCTGTGATTGCGCGCGGGATTGGCAAACCGGATCTGCGTTACGTGCAGTTTCCTTACGAGCAAGTGCAGCAGGTGCTGGCGCAAATGGGCATTCCGCCGAAGACCGCCGGCCAGTTCATTGAGATGTACAAGGCTATCAACGAAGGAGTGGTTGCGGCGCGGGAACCGCGTTCGCCGGAGAACACCACGCCGACTTCGTTTGAGAAATTTGTGCAGGACGTTTTTGTGCCCGCTTACCACGGGAAGGCTGCGACGGCTTAGACTGGGCGCGATGCTCCCTAAAGCTTGTGCTACTTGGGGCATAATACTGGCGGTTTGCCTTCCGACCTACTCATCACTGGTGCATCGCAGTTGCTGACGCTTCGCGGGCGTGTTCCGCGGCGCGGCAAAGCTCTTTCCAATCTTGGCATCGTCAAAAACGCCGCAGTGCTGATCCGCGACGGCGTGATTGTTGCTGTGGGCACTCGCGCTGAGATGGAATCACTGCCTGAAGCGCTTGCCGCGGAGAAACTTGACGTGGGCGGGCGCGTCGTGCTGCCCGGGTTTGTCGATTCGCATACCCACCTGATTCATGCCGCCAGCCGCGCGGAAGAATACGAACTCAAAATCGCGGGGGTTAGCTATGAAGAGATTGCGCTTAAGGGCGGCGGGATTCTAAATTCTGTGAAGAAGCTGCGTGCGGCGACGGCCGAAGCCTTGAAGACGCGCGCGCACGCGGCTTTGCGGGAGTTCGCGGCGCACGGGACGACCACGCTGGAGGCCAAGAGCGGTTACGGATTGGACGTTGCGAGCGAGCTGAAGATTTTGCGATTGCAGCGAGAACTAAACGGGGAGCAGCCGCTTGAGATTGTGTCGACATTTCTGGGCGCGCACGTTGTTCCGGGGGAGTACCGCAAAAAGCGAGGGGGCGCTGAACGATACGTTGGGCTCCTGACGGAGAAGCTGATTCCGGAAGTGGCCGGGGAAAAGCTGGCTGAATTCTGCGATGTTTTCTGCGATCGTGGCGCGTTTTCCCGCAAAGAGTCCAAAAGGATTTTGGAGGCGGGCAAGAAAAACGGTTTGCTGCCGCGGATTCACGCGGAACAACTGACGCGTACGGGCGCTACGCAGATGGCGGTGCAGCTTGGAGCGGCGAGCTGCGACCACCTGGAGCAAGTGAACAACGCCGACATACAGGCCCTGGCCAAATCCAACACTGTAGCCGCATTGCTGCCTGGATGCGATTTCCACCTGGGACTGAAAAAATACGCTCCGGCGCGTGAGCTGATCGAAGCTGGAGCCACCGTGGCGCTCGCGACAGACTATAATCCGGGCACGAGCCCGACGATGAGCATGCCTATGATTTTGTCGCTGGCGTGTACGCAATTGCGCATGAGTCCGGCGGAAGCGATCGCCGCGGCGACGATCAATGCTGCGTGTTCCTTGCTGCGCGATCATAAAATCGGCTCGCTCGAGACGGGAAAGCAAGCCGACATCGCGGTTTTTGATGTGGACGACTATCGCGAGATTCCCTACTACTTTGGCGTGAACAAATGCTGGATGACGCTGAAGAAGGGCCGCCCCATTTTCCAGAAAGCGCACACCTGAGTAGCTGGGCTGCGCAAAATCTCCTATGATGAATGTTCTGAAAATTGAGGACCCAGCTTGATGAAACGACTGATTGAGTGCGTGCCGAATTTCTCTGAAGGGCGGGATGTGGCTAAAGTGGATGCGATTGTCGCATCCATGAGCAAGGTGCCGGGCGTTTACGTGCTCGACCGCGAGATGGATGCCGACCACAATCGCAGCGTGGTTACGCTGGCCGGCGATCCTGATGCCGTTGCCGAAGCGGCGCTGCTCGGCGTCGGGAAAGCGCTGGAGTTGATCGATTTGACCAAGCACCGCGGAGCGCATCCGCGCATCGGAGCGACGGACGTGGTGCCGTTCATCCCGATCGAAGGTATTGCCCTGGAAGATTGTGTGGCGCTGGCGCGGCGGGTAGGCGAGGAAATCTGGAAGCGCTATCGCATCCCTGTTTATTTTTACGAGGCGGCCGCCAACCGGCCCGAGCGCACCAACCTGGAAAATATTCGCCGCGGACAGTTTGAGGGCTTACGTGAAGAGATGAAGCGCGACCACAATCGCTTGCCGGACGTTGGCGAGCCGAAGCTGCATCCGACCGCGGGGGCGACTGTGGTTGGGGCGCGCAAGTTTCTGATTGCTTACAACGTGAATCTGAATACTTCGGACATAGGCATCGCGAACAAAATTGCCAAGGCTATACGATTCTCGTCTGGCGGGCTGCGTTATGTGAAATCAATGGGCGTGGAACTGAAAGCGCGCAATTTGGCGCAAGTTTCCATCAATCTGACGGATTTCGAGCAGACGCCGATGCACCGCGTCTACGAAATGGTCAAGCGGGAAGCCGCGCGCTACGGCGCGATCCCGGTGGGCAGCGAAATTGTCGGGCTGATTCCGAAGAAAGCCATCGAGATGGCCACCGACTATTTCTTGCAGGTGGAGAATTTCTCGCCGGCGCAAGTTTTCGAGAACAGGCTGCAAGCCGCGCTCACTGGCGAGCCGCTGAGTCCGATTGCAAAGGAAGGCAAGCTGGCCAGCTTAGCGTCGCCATTTTTGGAGGCAGTCGCCGCGCCAACCGCGACACCGGGCGGCGGCAGCGTTTCCGCGTTGGCTGGAGCGCTTGCGGCATCGCTCGGTCAGATGGTCGCGGGACTCTCGCGCAAAAAGAAATCGCAAGCGGCGGTTGTAAATCAGCTCTCGGAGGCGCTCGATCAATTGCGGCGCAGTGGCGCGGAGCTTGCGGAAGCGATCGACCGCGACGCAGCGTCGTATGATGCCGTTATGGCGGCTTACAAATTGCCGCAAGAGAGCGCCGAGGAAAAGCGCCTGCGCGACGAAACTATCCAGCGGGCCACGCGGGGAGCCGCGGAGGTGCCGCTGCAAGTGGCTGAGCGCAGCGTTGCGCTTTTCGAACGCCTAGGACAACTTGCATCTATCGCGGCGGCATCCATGAAGTCAGACTTGGAGGTGGCGCGGTTGATGGCCGCCGCCGGTGCGCGAGGAGCCTTGGCAAACGTGGAGATCAATCTGGAGAGCATCGCCGATGCGAGCTATGTGGCGTCGATGCGAGCAAAAAGCGCCGCGCTCCGCGAGCGCCTGGCGGAGACCTCCCGGTCCATCAGCGCATGATTCCCGCGCAGTTCCGATATTTTGCAAGGCCAATGTTGTGCAAGGAGAGATACATGAAATCGCCTATTCGAGGGGCCACGATATCCACTCCGACGACAGCCATTATCAGGCTGGCAGCTGTGCTCGCATTTGCCGCTGCGACTTTGTTTGCGCCGCAACCTGCGCGCGCTAACCGGCTTGGTGCGGACATCATCGCGTTATTTCCCAAAGAAGTCGGCGAGTTCGCCTATGCCGACTTGAAAAAAGCGCGCACCATGCCGTGGTTTCCGGAGCTGCAACAGCAGATGCTTCCGGACCGCTTCAAACAGTTTGAAAAATTCCTCGCCACGGCAGGCGTCGATCCTAATTCGCAAGTGGAAGAACTCGCCTGGGGACTCGTCGCGGAAGGCGTGACGAGCAAGACCGATGGCGGCGGGTCCTCTGCGACTCCTACCGGTGAGCAGATTGTTGGCGTCGCGCTGGGAAATTACAGTCCAGATTCCACGGAAGCGTATTTCAAGCGGCAGAAGCTGCCCACGTTCAAGGCGCGCAATTATACGCTTTACGCTTTTGGGACTGGCGCAGGCCCCAGCGATCTATTCTTCCTGTTTATAGACTCGAGCACGGCGGCGTTCGGCCACCGTTCGGTTCTGGAGAAAATGGTCGAGGTGCGCTTTGGGGCGGAAGAGGGCCTGCTGCGCAACGACAAGTTTTTCCCGCTCATCAATGAGGCTAACGGCAACGGCATTGTGTGGGCGGTGCTGAATCCGGCGTATACACGCCTGGCGATGCAGCAGCTCGCCCCGGAAGTCGAACAGTTTCCGGAAGCCGCGAAGCTGGTCGGACGCATGCAAAATATGCTGATCAACGTGAACGCCAGCGGCGGCATCGACGGAAAGTTCCAGGCCATCTGCGGTTCACCCGAAGATGCAAATACGATGGCGCAGTTGCTGCAGGCGGGCCTGCTGTACAAGCGATATCAGGCGGGCAAGGATAATCCGGAGATGGCTGATATGTTGGACAAAGCGCGCATCGCGCCGTCGGGCGATCGCGTCATCCTCAACTTGACACTCACCGACGAGCAGATGGCTTCGCTGATCAAACACAATACATTCGCATTGAAGATGTAAGTGAGAAGCGCGCTCGCGGCTGCGAGGCGCTAACAACGCGGCGTAGTCGGCGCGATATATTTCGTGAGCCGCGTGACCGCAACGCCATTCCGCGTTTCGTACTGCACGCGATCGACTCCGCCCAGCACTGGCGAACTGCCAGCCCTTTTTTCGTGTGGGTTCCCACTTTGTGGCGCCAGACCGGCGTGCGAGTCGAGCCCGATAGCCGGGGACGTGTCTCCTTCGCGAGACAACGCTACTTCCAATCGGTCGGTCAAACGCGTGAAGCTCACATCGAGACGCGGATGCTCCCGCGTTAAGTGTTCGAACGCTTCCTTGCAAACGGTGACGATAGCTGTCTGCCACTCGGCAATGGCGGGGGCTTCCAGCCCCGCTGCATCGGCAAAATAACGCGCGGCTCCGCCCGCAGCGGCCGCCAAGCGCGCGTCCGCTTCAATTCGCATGTGAATGCTCTTTGCTTCAGTGGCCACGGGCGTTCGCCAGGGGAACATCGCAAGCTTCCCGGCAATCAGGACAATAGTGGAGTCCGTCTGCGCACAGGCGCACGTTGTGCTGCCCTTTGCAGATGGTGCAATACTTTTCGCAGGAGCAATATTCTTCCGTCTTGTCGCACATTACGCAGACGACGGGACCGGGCATGGGAGCCTCCAAGGAAAACTGTACCTGACCATGGTGACGTGCGGCAAGGCGCGCGTATTCTGGATGCGGCGAAGTTGCACTGAACTGCCGGCTACTCGGGGTTGCGACGGGTTGTTTCGCTGTCGCGCGTCGCGTTTCGCCTCTGCTTGGCGCTTCTTTGACGCGTGTAGAGGTGCGTGCTAGTATCGATTTCTGCCTTGAGCGATCGGAATGGAAGCAGCCAACTCGCCCACTCTTAGTGAAGTCCGCAAAACGCCGCTGAACGCGTTGCACCGCCGTCTGGGCGCGAAAATGGTCAATTTTGGCGGGTGGGACATGCCTGTTGAGTACCCGCCAACCGGCGGATTGGTCGTGGAACACAAAGCGGTGCGCGGCGGCGTGGGACTTTTTGACGTGAGCCACATGGGCGACATTCGTATTCGCTCTGGGCGCACGCCCGGAGGCGCGCTCGCGGCGGTGCAGCACATCAGCATGAATGATGCTTCGCAGCTTGCGATTGGCCAGGCGCAGTATTCGGCGATGCTGTATCCGCAGGGCACGTTTGTGGATGACGTGATTGTGCATCGCCTTGGCGAGGACGATTTTCTCCTGGTGATTAACGCTGGAACGCGCCAGAAGGACATTGATTGGGTGCGGCAGAACACGAAGAACTTCGACTGCGTGGTGGAAGAGTTAAGCGACGCGTACACGCAGCTTGCGATTCAAGGGCCGCGCGCGGCTGAGGTGCTGCAAAAACTTACCGACGCAGATCTTGGTAGGATTAAGAACTACTGGTTTACTCACGGCACCGTCTGCGGGATGAAAAATGTTTTGATCGCGCGCACCGGTTATACCGGCGAAGACGGTTTTGAGATTTATGTGCCGTCCGACCACGCTACGAGCGAGCAAGTCTGGGCGAAGGTAATGGAAGCGGGACGACAGTTTGGCATTATTCCCTGCGGGCTCGGCGCGCGCAACACGCTGCGCCTGGAAGCCAAGATGGCGCTCTACGAGCATGAGATCAGCGACACGATCAATGTTTGGGAAGCTGGATTGGACCGCTACTGTAAGATGGAGAAGGGCGACTTTATCGGCCGCGCCGCTCTGGAACGCGCTAAATCCGCGGGGCTGACGCGCACGCTGGTCGGATTGGAAATGGTCGAACGCGGAATCGCGCGCGACGGCTACTGCTGCTGCAATGAAGCTGGGGAAACAATTGGCGTGGTGACGAGTGGCTCGCCGTCGCCGACTCTTGGCAAAAATATTGCGCTTGCATACGTGCCGCCTGCGATGTCCGCGATTGGCACGGTCGTCTACGTAGAGATTCGCGGGCAGAAGGCCAAGGCGCAAGTGGTTCCGACGCCGTTTTACAAACGAGCACGGAAAGCAGCGCCGCAAGCAGTGGTATCGTCTACGGCCAGGACGCTCTAAGCGAAAGCAGTTCGGCATCCCGGTAAGCAGCAGTTCCAGAGGAGCAAACACATGGCGTACCCGGCAAACTACCGCTACACGAATCAGCACGAATGGGTCGACGCAAAGGGCGACGTAGCGACGATCGGTATCACCGATTACGCGCAGCACGAACTTGGCGATGTTGTTTTCGTGGAGCTGCCGAAGGCGGGTACGAAGGTGGCCGCGGGCAAATCCTTTGGCACCGTCGAATCTGTTAAAGCGGTCAGCGACATTTATGCGCCGGTTTCCGGCGAAGTGGTCGAAGCAAATGGCGATTTGCATAACGCGCCAGAGAAGATTAATTCCGATCCGCACGGTGCTGCCTGGCTCATCAAGGTACGCCTCAGCAGCGCCGCAGAACTAAAATCGCTGATGGATGCCGCTGCCTATGAAGCGTTCGTGGCGACCAAGGGCAAGGAAGCTTCGGCCTGATGCGCTATCTCCCCAAGAGTCCCGCCGAGCGCCAGGAAATGCTTTCTGCCATCGGCGCTGAATCGATTGACGACCTTTTTTCCAGCGTTCCGGAGCGTTATCGGTTGCGCGAGGCGCTGAAGCTGCCCGGGCCGCTTTCCGAAGCAGAAATCATCCGATATTTCAGCGATCGCGCGGGAGAGAATTCGCGCGGCTACACCAGTTTTCGCGGTGCCGGCGTTTACAATCATCTGCGCTCCGTAGTAACCGACGCGATTATCCAGCGCGGCGAATTTCTGACCTCGTACACGCCTTACCAAGCGGAAATCTCGCAGGGCACGCTGCAGGCGATCTTTGAATTTCAAACTTTGATGTGCCAACTCACGGGCCAGGAAGTGGCAAATGCTTCCATGTGGGATGGTTCCACCGCGACTACTGAAGCAGTGTTGATGGCCGAACGGATCACCGGGCGGCGACGCGTGCTTGCGGCTCATTCTTTGCATCCGGAATACCGCGACGTGCTTCGGACGTATGCGAAAAATTCCGGCTTGCAAGTGGAAGAGCTTCCCTTCTCCAAAAGTGGCACGTTGGATGAGAAGGCCTTGTGGTCAGCCCTTCGCGACGATGTGGCGGCAGTGGTCGTGCAATCGCCGAATTTCTTTGGGTGTGTTGAAGCTGTGCCCGCGCTGGCTGAAATCGTGCACTCGGCGGGCGCTTTGTTGGTCGTGGCGATTACCGAGGGAGTTTCGCTTGGCGCTTTGCGGCCTCCCGCGGAAGCGGACATTGTCGCGATGGAAGGCCAAAGCTTCGGCCTGCCGCCCAGCTATGGCGGTCCATTTGTGGGAGTAATTGCCTCGCGGGAAAAATTTGTGCGGCAGATGCCTGGGCGCCTCGCCGGCCAGACTACCGACCTCGACGGACGCCGCGGATTTGTTCTTACCCTGGCCACGCGCGAGCAACACATTCGCCGCGAAAAGGCGACCTCGAATATTTGCACGAATCAAGCCCTCTGCGCGCTTGCGGCTACCGTGCATCTGACGCTTCTCGGCAAAGACGGGCTCCGCGAAATGGCGCAGCAGAATCTCTCCAAAGCGCGCTTCGCACTTGCCGAGCTTACGAAGATTCCCGGGGTGCGCCGCGCCTTTGATGCGCCTTTTTTCAACGAATTTACGCTGGAGTTCCCCCGCTCCGTGAAAATCGTCAATGCCGAACTGCTGCTCGAGAAAATCGTCGGCCCCGTCGTGCTCGGCACTGCGTATCCGGAACTGACGAAGCATGCGCTGGTCTGCGTCACCGAAAACACAACGCGCTCCGACATTGAGAAATTGGCTAGTGCTGTAAAAGGCGCGCTCGAAAAGCCCTTGTAGCACAGGCACTCTTGCTGTGCTGCATAGGCGAGGCTGCGCGGAATCATCGAAATCGGAATACAGAACAGCCAAGATTGGCTGTTCCACAAAGATAGGAACAGACACTTGAATCGCAGAATCAAAAAAGCATCGCGCCACACCAACCAGAACGAAGGCCTCATCTTCGAAAAGTCTTCACCGGGCAAGCGCGCGTTCGAATTGCCGCCGCTTGATGTCCCCAGCGTTGATCCCGCGGAAGAGCTCGGCGAAAGTCATCGGAGCGAGGGTATCAGCGGATTTCCGGAGGTCAGCGAAATCGAAGTCATTCGCCACTTCACGCGTCTTTCCACCTGGAACTACGCCATTGATTACGGCATGTATCCGCTCGGTTCCTGCACCATGAAGTACAACCCGCGCGTGAACGAATTCGTGGCGCGCCTCGACGGGATCGCCACCGAGCATCCTTACCAGCCGCAAGAGCTTTCGCAAGGCTGCTTGAAAATCCTGCGCCTGTTGGAACAATGCCTGCTCGAAATCACCGGCATGGACTCCATCACGCTGCAGCCCGCCGCAGGAGCGCAAGGCGAGCTCACCGGATTGCTCCTGATCCGCGCCTATCTTCAAAAGCAGGGCAATCCGCGAAAGAAAGTTTTGATCCCGGATTCCGCGCACGGCACCAATCCGGCCACGGCGGTTATTGCGGGGTACGAAGTCGAAAACATCAAGTCTGAATCGCATGGCCAGATCGATGTCGACAAGCTGCGCGAGTTAGTCACCCCAGACGTCGCCGCGCTGATGATCACCAATCCTTCCACGCTCGGCATTTTCGAGCAGCGCATCCCGGAAATCGCCGAGATTCTCCACGCGAAAGGCGCGCTTTTATACATGGACGGCGCCAATATGAACGCTCTCGCCGGAGTCACTCGTCCCGGCGACCTCGGCGTGGACGTGATGCACCTGAATCTGCACAAAACCTTTTCCACCCCACATGGCGGGGGCGGCCCAGGCGCAGGCCCGGTGGCGATGAAGAAAATTCTCGAGCCGTTCCGCCCTGTTCCGATCCTCGTAGAAAAAGAAGGCGGCCGCCTCGCGCTGGAATCTATTCGCCCCGACTCCATTGGCCGCGTAAAAGCTTTCTCCGGCAATTTCGGCGTTCTGGTGCGCGCTCTCGCCTACATCCTCGCGTATGGTCCCGGCATCCGGCAGGCCACGGAAGACGCTGTGCTCAACGCCAACTACATCCGCAAGCACCTCGAAGGCGCCTACGATCTCCCGTATTCCCTGCCCTCGATGCACGAAGTCGTCTTCAGCGACGCGCACCAAAAGAAAAACGGCGTCAGCACCATGGACATTGCCAAGCGCCTGATCGACTACGGCTTCCATCCGTACACCACGGCATTTCCGCTGATCGTTCCCGGCGCGCTGATGATTGAGCCCACCGAATCGGAATCCAAGGAAGAGTGCGACCTCTTCATCGACGCCATGCGCTCGATTGCCGAAGAAGCCGCCACAAATCCAGATTTGGTGAAGACGGCGCCGCATTCCACGCGCGTACGCCGCCTCGACGAAGTTGGCGCAGCGCGCAAGCCGATTTTGCGATGGGATCCGTCGCGCCAGGAACCACAGCCAGAATCCGCTGAGCACAGAAAGCGCAAACACTTGGAGCCCACGCCAGTAATTCCCACGGCGTAATCGCGCCGCAGAGCACGTAACGATTCATTTCAGAGCACAGTGAAAGCATCTCGTATTAAGCCCCCGGCCGCTTCCCTGATAAATTTACTTTCGTCTGTTGGAGTCGCTTTGGCCGCATTTCCGGTATGAACCCCGCGCTAAACGCCTGGCTGCCTAAATCCGTAATCTTGCTGCGCCATTATGACCGGCAGAAATTTGTTTCGGACCTCATCGCGGGCATCACGGTCGGATTAGTTGCCCTGCCGCTCGCTATGGCCTTCGCAATTTCCTCCGGAGTATCGCCACAGGCCGGAATTTATTGCGCCATCGTCACTGGCTTCATTATTTCCGCGCTAGGAGGCTCCAAAACGCAGATCGGCGGCCCGACCGGCGCCTTCGTCGTCGTGGTCTCCGGCATCATCGCCAAGCACGGCATCGACGGCCTTTTCACCTGCACCATGATGGCCGGCGTCCTGCTGGTTCTTCTCGGCATCACGGGCATGGGCACCGCCGTAAAGTATTTCCCGCGCCCCGTAATTGTCGGTTTCACCAACGGCATCGCGATCCTCATCGCCAGCACGCAGATCCGAGATCTCTTCGGCTTGCGCATGGACCATGTTCCCGGCGATTTCTTCCACCGTATGCAGGCGTTCGCGCAGTCCGCTAAGACAATTTCCTGGCCGGCTACAGCAGTCGCACTTGCTTCCATCGCGATCATGATTTTGTGCGTGAGATGTGCCAAGCGCGTCCCGGGGGCGATCGTCGTCACGTTTGGCGCGACTGCCGCTGTAACGCTGCTTCATCTATCGGTCGAGACCATCGGCACGCGCTTCGGCGGCATTCCCAAAGGCTTGCCCACGCTTGCTCTCCCCAAGCTGCACTACGACGTCTTCCGGCAACTCTTATCGCCCGCCTTCACTGTCGCCATGCTGGGCGCGATCGAATCGCTGATGTCCGCAGTCGTGTCCGATCGCATGAGCAAAG
>Ga0209131_1001458_pt1 | contig 16437 bp, 16 predicted proteins | sample GraSoi_2013_40cm_FD_185826 | JGI IMG/M metagenome (GOLD analysis project Ga0209131, IMG submission 185826) | Grasslands soil microbial communities from the Angelo Coastal Reserve, California, USA - Sample 9_17_2013_40cm (SPAdes) (version 2) | ecosystem: Environmental > Terrestrial > Soil >...
TACAAACGCACGCCTATGCAAAGCACGTTCAGCATTAACCTGCTGGCGCTGGTCGTCGATGAGGATGGACATAACGAGCCGCGCACACTCACATTGAAGCAGGCGTTGCGCGTCTACATCGAGCACAGGCTGACGGTCGTCAAGAGACGCGCTGAATTTGACCTCGCGAAAGCCAAGGCGCGCGCACACATCCTCGAGGGATATTTGATCGCTCTGAAGAATCTGGATGAATTGATCGGGATCATCCGCGCCGCTTCAGATGTTGAAGTTGCGCGCGACAAACTGATGAAGCGCTACAAGCTGACGGAGTTACAAGCGACCGCCATCCTCGATATGCAATTGCGCCGGCTCGCCGCACTGGAACGAAAGAAGATCGAAACCGAATACAAGGAAGTGGCCGGAGTCATCAAAGAACTGAACGCGTTGTTGAAGTCCCCGAAACTGATGCGCGGTGTGGTTGCCGACGAATTGGTGAAAGTAAAAGCCGCGTATGCCGATAAACGCCGCACGCAGATCGTTAGTTTGAAGGAAGGCGTGAAGGGCTCTAAGACATTGACCTCGTGACCGAGGAAGGGCTGGTCTCACGTACGCATGACGACAAGCAGCCGAAACATTCCGGTAACGACGCCCCGCGTTTCCTGGTGAAGGCCAATACAACGGATACGGTCTATTTTGTGAGCAAGTTGGGGAAAGCTGCGGCGGTGGTCGCGCACCTCATCCCTGAAACGGATAAATTAAGCGGCGGCTCGATGTTCTATAAGGTCGCACCGCTGAACGAGAATGATTCGCTTGTGGCTGTGTTCGCATTGCCCTCGAATAGATCAGAATTGGGCGCAGACTCTTGCGTCGCCACAGTGACGCGCTTTGGCATGGTCAAGAAATCATTGATCAGTGAACTGCCCGGGCCTTCCTCTCAGGCGTTTCCTCTGGTACGCGTGAACGAAGGGGATAGGCTTGGCTGGGCCGGGTTAACCGATGGAAAGAAAAAAGATATCCTGCTTGTCACTGCAATGGGCATGGCGATCCGATTCAAGGAAGACGATGTGCGCCCGATGGGACTCGTCGCGGCAGGTGTGAACGGCATCAAGCTGGAAGATAAAGACGAAGTCGCGGGCATGGAAGTATTGCCTGCCGAAGGCGAGATCTTTATCATCACGAACGATGGCAAGGCCAAGCGCGTCGATCAAAAGGAATTCCCTGTGCAGGGACGCTACGGCAAGGGCGTCACTGTTTGGGACCTGCCGAAGAATACAAAGATTGCAGGTGTGGTTTCAGGAAAGCCAAACACCGTTGCGACGGTTCACTTGAGCAAGGGCGCGGCGAAATCTGCGCGGCTCGATCTGGCGGCTGTACGAAAGCGCGCAGCAAGTAGAGGGGATGAAGTGGTGGAAGTGAAACCCGGTGAAGAAGTGGTCGCCGCGGCTGTGGGTTGGGATGTGGAGAGGTATATTCAGGTAAAGAAAGTGGAAGAGAAGCCGGTGAAAAAGAAAGAAGGAAAGAAGAAAGTAGTCGCTTCGAAGAAAACTTCGGCTAAGAAAGCAAAGCCTACCAAGAAAACGAAGTCAGCAAAATCTTCGGCGAAGAAAAAACCTGCAAAAAAGACTTCAAAGCCTGCCAAGAAAAAGAAGAAATAAAAGTGAGGGCCGCATTTGCGGCCCTCACTTTTATTAGTTTCTAATTTTATTTGCCATATATGGCAAGTGACCTTTACGGAGCGTGTACGAAGGAAGTACGAAGGATATGCATAGGATGTACGAACGCATCTTTTACCTTACCCACAAAAGCCTCGGCCAGCGGTGGCGGTATAATCTGCTCGGGTTCATCCTCCCGGGGCGTCGTTCTCGGGCAAAGTCTTATGAGTGACAAGTCGCAGATACACAGCGCCACGTGCATCGAGATAGGTTGCTTCTCGAGTTCGGACGATGCGCAAGACCACCTGTTCACATCCCGAGCAGCGCAGCACCACACCGGGTCCATGTGTGAAAGCCAACAGCGTGCCGATCTCGGCTTCATTGCCGCAATGCGCACATTCCGTGGGCTCGGCGGTCATATCCACGCCAAAGATCTCATTTAACAAACCGGCTGTCGCGTTTGCATCCAGCATGAGTTCGCGGTTGATATCAATTGTTTCTTCCATGTCATCCTCCTGTGGGGCCAAATCGTTCGGTACGTATTTGATCTGGCTTGATGCCGATCTTGACCAATGTGTTCGCAGCGGATTCAACCATGGACGTTGGTCCGCAGATGAAGACCTGAACTGCCTCGCCTAATGGAGAGGTAACTTCCTTTAGCATTTTCTCATCGATGCGCCGCGTGTAGCCTTTCCATTCCTTGGGCTGGGAGCGGGTCAAGGTATGCAGAACCTGCAGCCCAGGACTACTTACGCGTAATCTCTCCAATTCCCTATGGTAGATAACGTCTTCAAAATTGCGCGAACTATACAGCAGTGTCGTTGGATTCTTGGCGCCTATTGTGGCGCGGTGACGGATCATCGCCATCAGCGGCACGACGCCTGATCCACCGGCGATCAACAACAATGGCCCAGGCAATAATCCCGCCTCCCAGACAAAATAGCCGCCGATCGGTCCGCGCATTTCAACGCGATCCCCGGGAATAAGAACATCATGCAAATAAGTTGAGACTTCGCCATCGTTGATGCGTTCAACAGTGATATCCACTTCGCCTTCGCGTTCCGGCTCGGACGCGATTGAATAACTGCGTTGGGTTTGATAACCATCCTCCGCAGTCAGACGCAGGTCGTAATGCTGCCCGGCACGATGCTGCATCCACGAGGGAAGGGTCAGAGTGAAGGATTTGACTTTATCGGTTTCAGGCCTGATATCCTTGACCGAAGCGATTTGCCAGTCCAATGTTTGTTTCATAAAACCTCCATGCCACCGTCATTAGTCATTCCAATATCTCTGTTCTTTCCATGGATCAGCGTGGTTATGATATCCAGCCGTTTCCCAGAAGCCGGGTTTGTCCTTTTCCATCAACGTGATGCCGCGCACCCACTTGGCGCTCTTCCAAAAGTATAGATGCGGCACAACCATGCGTGCCGGCCCACCGTGTTCGGGCGCGAGCGGCTTGTCGTCATATTTCAACGCGATAAAAGACTGGCCATTGATCATATCGGCGATCGGAAGATTCGTTGTGTAACCGCCGTCACCATAAGCAGTAACGAAGATGGCCTTGCGATCCATCTCCACGTGTTCGAGCAATGTGTCGAGGCTGACGCCTTCCCATTTCATATCGAGATGCGTCCACTTGGTCACGCAGGAAATATCGACCACATATTTTTGCATGGGAAGTTTTAGAAACTCTTCCCACGTCCACGAGATCTTTTGTTTGACAAGACCTTCGATGGTAAACGTCCATTTGTTTAGGGGAGTGTATGGCGTTGGGCCGGCGGAGAGAACCGGGAAATCGTCTGTGAGATATTGACCGGGCGGGATACGATCCTTTTTATCCCCTCCACGCCGCTTGCCGGTGAAACCGCGCGAGACAAATCGTTCTTCTGACATGGCATCTCCTTCAACCCTAAAGTTAGCAGACCTGGACAGATTTGTCCGCGTTAATGTATTGAGTGTATGACGGCGGTGGCTTGGAGTCAAGTAATGAAGAGGACCTTGTTCATCATTTGACTCGTGTGCGCACCTCGCTTATAAAAGAGGTGTTCCACATTTTTAGACCTTGCAAACTTGTAAGAATTGTTATATAGTATTGCCTAGGAGTAGGCGGGATACGCCTGCAGCACGCATGGATGACTTTAATAGTACCCGGCCAGAAAATGACGAAAATTCAGGGATGACTGATCCGATTCCTGAAAGCGTCTTTCTGGTCATGGAAGGCAGAAAAGCTGTTCCCCTTAACGCGTTGATCTTCAGCATCGGGCGCAGCCATGACAATACACTGGTGCTCGACGACCCGCGTGTCTCGCGCCATCACGCGGAGGTACGCGTCATACGCGGTCACTTTATCCTCTTTGACTTGAATTCATCGGGTGGAACCTACGTCAACGGCCAGAAGGTGAGCCAGGGACTCCTTTACCCCGGCGACCTTATTTCCCTCGCAGGTGTCAATCTCGTCTTCACACAGGATACGCGCCTGATCAATAATCGCAATCTGGATTCCTCGGGAAATGTCATCGGCCCAGGGCAGCGTCCTACTGCGGTGTTTAATACGTCCTTCTTCGATAAAAAGAAAAAGACAGACTTGTAACCGGGATTTTCCTCAGGAAAGTGGAGTGATGCCGACAGAGTACACGATCGAACTCAGGGAAGACCGGGAGATTATTATTGCGAAAGCTTCTGGGGAATGGGAATCGCAAACAGATAACATGATGAACCGTGAGATCATGCAGATGATCGGAGTATCCGGCACCAGAAAGGTGCTGGTGGATATTCGCGATCTCCATTTCGATCTTCCCATTATTCAAATCTTCGAACGCGCCCGGGATCTAAGAGACCAGAGGCTGGCACAACCAACCACAAGTACAAAGGTCGCGATCGTATATCCAGCGGCGAACCCAAAGATCGAAGAGGATTTTAAATTCTTTGAGACCGTGGTTCGCAATCGCGGCCTGCCTTATCGGGCGTTCAAGGATATGGAAGATGCGATGGAATGGCTGACCGAGTAAATGTAGATGACTGCCGTTCCTACGAACTGACTTCATAAGGCACGCCGCGCAGGTTAAATTCCTTCCCTTTCACTTCAGCCGTTACGTTGACCGATAACATTTGCGCGGGCACGCCCGTGTTCGGATACCAGATCCGCTTTTCAATGGGCAGGATAAACAGCCCGTCTTCATCGCCAATGGGGGTGAAGGTTTTCTCTGCTTCCTGCTTGTAAATTGATATTCCCAAACGTTTACATAGATCATTTGCAAAAGATATGACGTCCTGCGAAGGCAGGCCGATCTCGCTGACTTGCAGGATCTGTTCGCTGTTAAACGGTGCGTTAACGGCGTTCTTCTGACCGTGGCGTGCAATGAATTCAAGGATATTGCCGGCGGTATCCTTAAAGTACAACGAAACGGAATTCCAAGATTCACTGTTGAACTGATCAATCCCGTGTTCGTCCTTCAACAAGGGGATCCTTGCAGCGATCCATGCCTTAGCGTAAACGAATTGGTTCTCGGGAATATTGAAGCAAAAATGATACTGGCCGTTCCAGTCTGGAAGGGCCTGCGTAAAGATCAACTCTGTTTTGCCCGCCTGCACTTCGAGAGAATCGGCATTGAGATGAACGGGCAATTCCAGCACATTGCTATAATAATCACGCTGGGCGTACAGGTCGCCCGTCAGTAATTCGAGTCGTTTAATGAACATGGATCGCTCTCCTGCTGCTCTTCGTCGATCACGGCATGGGATGTTGTTTAAAGAATTCCCAGATCACAGCGGTGGCATTGACCGCTTGTGATGTAATGTTTTTGGGCATGACGAGCGAGCCGGGCCAGGAATGCCCGTGATTTGCGAGGGTATAGAGAATCACCTCTGCATTCTCTTTACACTGCGACCATGTACGTAGGGTGACGGTTTCAACAGGCGTTGTTATGGTTGGCGTGGAGGCACATCCATTACGTGCAGCCCAGGCTGCAGCCCAGTCTTCAATGGGCGGTGTCATTATCTGCGGGGTGTTGCCGGCGTAAGGGATAATATTATCGTCCAACCCGTGGAATGCAAGAACCGGGACCGGCCGCGAGGGATTGCAATTCTGCCAGAAGTTATAGGCGCCTGAGTCCGGTGCGATTGCCGCGATCACATCGGCCATATCGCAGGCGAGGCGATTCGTCATCCCGCCGCCATTCGATATGCCGGTGGCGTAGATTCGTTTCGGGTCGATTGTGTAGAGCGCCTCAAGATGCGCGATCAGGTCTCGAATAAATTGCTGATCGGCATCACCCTGTGCGCCCGGGCCCGTATACCAGGTTGACTCAATCCCATCGGGATAAACGACGATAAACCTAGCCTCGTCCGCTTTGGGGGACATCCCCGTTAGCGCTTCTTCCTGCTTCGAGTTTGAACTATATCCATGGAGATTGAGCACAAGCGCAACCGGATTTCCGTTGTACGACGGCGGCACATGCAAAATGAAGTGCCGCGTCACACCGCCAGAGACGATCTGAGTCTCCCCTAAGATATTTTCGTCATCGGTCGGGATTGCCGGTATCGAACGACGACATGCAAACGTAGCGAGTAAAAGCACAAAAATAATGATGCGCCTTTTCATAATCGAAAATGATACCAAGAAAGGCTATAATTTGCATGTGAAAACGGGTTATACATTCGTCCCTTCGCGCAGCCATGAATATCCGGATCACCCGGAAAGGCCGGGCCGGCTGGATGTGCTCGAGCCACAGCTTGATTCATTCGGTGCCGAGAAGATCGACGCCAAACGCGCAACACACGAACAGATCGCACGCGTACATCAACCGGGAATGATCAAAGCCATTGAAGAGGTCTCCAAACAAGGGCCCGGTGTAATCGATTATGCTCCCACGTATGTAACACAAACCTCATATGAAGATGCCTTGCTGGCTGCGGGTGGCGTGATCGAATGCACGCGCCTCGTGTTAAATGGCGATGTGCAGAATGCTTTTGCCATCATCCGCCCGCCGGGGCATCATGCTGAACCTGATCGCGCCATGGGATTTTGTATCTTCAATAATATTGCCGTCGCGGCACACGAAGCACTTGCAAATGGATTGCAGCGCGTGATGGTGATCGATTACGATGCCCATCACGGCAACGGGACTCAGGCTGCCTTTCTGAATGAAGAACGCGCCGGATTCGTCTCGACGCATCAATGGGGAATATATCCGGGCACCGGCTGGATCGAAGATGCGCCTCACGCCAGGGGACGCGTGGTCAATGTCCCTTTGCAAGCGTACGCCGGAGACAAAACTTTCGTCCACATCACAGATGAAATCTTCAAGCCTGTCGTAGAGAAATTTCGTCCGCAGATGTTATTCATCTCTGTGGGATTCGATGCTCATTGGAATGACCCGATCACCACGCTTGGATTATCGACGAATGGATTTTTCAATATCTCCAAGAAGCTTGTTGAGATCGCAGGTGAATATTGCGATGGGAAGATCGTCTTTGTTTTGGAGGGTGGATATGACCCGCTCAATGTGGCTAACGGTGCCGCGGCCGTCTTTACCGCGCTGGCAGGCTCCACATCCATAAAAGACGCGGGCGATGCATGTCCGTATGAGGATCCGGATCACGGATCGCGTATTGCCGAAGTCCGCAAGTGGAATGGGCTGTGAAAGTGAAGGAGTGAAAGATGAACAGAAGAAGTGAAGGCTTTGTCGAGCTTGAGTGGGTGTGTCCCAATTGCAATAGCCGAAACAAAGGTTCCAAGAAGACCTGTGAAAATTGCGGCGCTCCACAACCGCCGAATGTGAAATTCCAACGTGCGTCAGATGAGAAGATCATCACCGATGAAAAATCCGTGGAAGCCGCCAAGGCAGGCGCGGATATTCATTGTGGATTCTGCGGCACGCGTAATCCGGCGAACGCAAAGATTTGCTCGCAATGTGGTGGAGACCTGGCAGAAGGTAAGAAACGCCAGGCCGGGCAGGCCTTGGATGCGGCTCCCGCGACGCCGAAGACTGTCACCTGCACAAATTGCGGAACTGAAAACCCAGGCAGCTCACGAACCTGTTCGAACTGCGGATCTCCGCTGCCGCGTATCGAAACGTCGCATCCTGTATCTGCGCAGGCGGTTGTTTCTCCGGCCGCGTTAGCTCAAAAGAAAAAAACGAATTGGTTGTTATTCGGCGGCATTGGTGCATTTCTTTTATTATGTTGTGCCGCGATCTTTTTCCTCTTTGTCTTTCCAACCAAATCAGTCCAGGGGACTGTTAGTGATGTTTCCTGGAAGACTTCCGTCCCGGTTCAGGAAGTGCACGCGGTGGATCACAGCAACGAAGCAGGCAGCCCGCCCTCGGATGCCTATAATGTTTCCTGCCATACTGAAAGCAAGGATGTTTGTGAAGACAAGATGGTCGATCAGGGCAATGGATACGCTGAAAAAGTTCAGGACTGTCATACCGAGTCACAGGATTACTGCAGTTACACTGAGGATGAATGGACGACCATTCAAACATATGATCTGAACGGCAATGACCTCAATCCTGTTTATGACAGCCCAAGTGTTTCGAGCGACCAGCGCATAGGCAGCAGCTCGGAACAACTTACTGTTTACTTCAACACACAGGATGGACAAAAAACTTACTCGCCCGGTTCGGTCAGTCAGTTCCAGCAATTTCAAATTGGAAGTACATGGACGATCAAATTGAATGCAATCGGTAGCGTGGTGAGCGTGCAGTAAAATTAGTTTTCTAATAATCCAAGATGGATAACAGCGCAATCAACCCACAAACATCACTTTTTGCAACTAATATGAAAACTGTTCGATCATAAGGAGATTTGGAAATAATGAAGAACATAAAATGGATCGCCGTACTTTTGGTTGTTTTTACCTTGCTTCTTACCGCGTGTGGTGGGGCGGCTACAGCAACACAAGCAGCGGCTACAGAAGTACCCATGGCAAGCAATCAGGGTGCATGCACACCGGATGCAATGAGCAAGGATAATGCGACTCAGTTGGTGATCGGCACAGGCGGCAAGGGCGGAGTGTTTTATCCGTTTGGTGAGGGGTTGGCGAAAATTCTCACCGCGAATATGCCAGGTGTAACCACCACTTTTATTGAAACCGGCGGTTCCGTGGATAATATGAAGTTCATCCAAAGCGGCAAGGCGCAGATCGGTTTCTCCACCGTTGACTCTGCGTACGATGCGATCCAAGGGCAGGCCGCCTATGCAGAAACCGGGAAAATTCCTGCGTGCGCGCTGGCCGTGTTGTATACGAGCTTCGTGCATGTGATCGTAAGTGAAGCATCCGGGATTGCGACGGTCGCAGATATGAAAGGCAGGATCGTTTCAGTAGGGGATACAGGCAGCAGCACCGAAGGCGCGGCGGATCGCATCCTTGAAGCTGCCGGGCTGGACCCGAAAGCGGATATTACACGTCAGAACTTGAGCATTGCAGATGCAACCGCGGCAATGAGCGCGGGTACGATCAATGCCTTCTTCTGGGTTGGTGGTACGCCCACGAAAGCTGTGAGTGACATGCTTGCCTCAGGCACCAAAGTCAAATTTATCGATGCCAGTCAATTCGTTGATTCGATGAGCGTCAAGTATGGGCCTCTCTATCAGGCCATTAGCCTGCCTAAAGAAGTATATGGAACTGAATCCGATGTTCCGGGGATCGGCATTGGCAATATCCTGTTCGTCAATGCGAACATGTCTGAGGAACAGGCGTATCAAATCCTGACAGTGATCTTTGCGCATTTGGACGAGGTTCATGCTTTGCACGCCCAGGCGGTCAACCTGACCCTTGATGACGCAGTCTTTGGTTCATCCATCCCCTTCCATCCAGGAGCGATCAAATTCTATACAGAAAAGGGCGTCTGGAAATAGATAAAGTAGGGGCACGATACATCGTGCCCCTACTTTTTTATGGGATCAATGCCTTCAATAATTCATTGCGCCACGCGTGCGGGTATGGGTTGTACACCCCAAAACCTGATGCGAACTCCCAATAGGCCCATGCAAAGTTATGACGCTCCGCTTCGCGTGCCACGAAATCTGTCCAGCGGGCACGAGAGTCCATAGCTCCCTTTGAATAGGCGCCAAACTCTCCCATCAATATACGAATGTTATGATCCTTCGCCCATTCTGCAACAGTATCGAAGTTGCGCGTGACCTCGGCTTTTTGTTCATCGGTCCCGTCCCAGGTAGTGCCGAGCCATGCGTTGCTTTCAGCCCCGATCCACTCTGCTCCCTGATGCGTAAACTCAAATGGCAAATAGTAATGAAAGGTTGCGATGAGGTGCGAATCATCGGGAACATTGAGCGTTGAAATCCAATCGTAGGCGTTCCAACTTACAGGCCCGATGATGACATCCCGCGCGGGATTGTTCTCGCGTACGATCTTCAATGCTGCACTTGAATATTCATTCCATAAGGAAGCGTCGAGCTGGCTGTTGGGTTCATTCAGCAATTCAAATAAGACACTGGCCGGATAATCCTTGTAATGCCCGGCAACCTGTTTCCATATTCCGAGAAATCTGTCCTTGTTATTGCGAGGGTCCGTCATCAGTTCATCGTAATTATGAAAATCAATAATGACCGTCAGGTTACGTTTCAACGCCCAGCCAATGACTTCGTCAATGCGGGCAAAGAACGCAGGGTCAATTGTATACGGTGCATTTTCGTCAGCGTGTGAATTCCATCTGATGGGCAGGCGGATGAAGTCAAAACCTGCTTCTTTGGCGCGATCGAAATATTCCTCTTGAACGAAGAGTCCCCACTCGCCTTCATTTGGCGCCTCGAGCATATTGCCCATATTGACGCCGCGATAAAGAGTTGAAGTGGTTTCGGGTGTTGATGTCATAGGAATCTCTGCAGTCAGGGCATGAGTAGAAATAATTGGTGTAGTCCCTGTAGGAAGACAAGCGCAAAGAAGAAAAACGGAAGAGATAGAGATAATAAAAAGTCGCTTCATAGTCTGCAATTCGTTATTAACCCAACGGCCCAACAACTTTTTCCACTTCCCTCAAGATCTCGGTCGACTTCACCAATGCTTTCATCGCATTGTGATCGTTATATAAAGGGCGATCCACTTCGAGATGCTTTACATGTTTGCGAATGATTTCGCGCGCTTTATTCGTTCCCTTGCCCGGTGTGAACTCGCGGAAGTCCAAGGCCTGTGCGGCGGCCATGAATTCAATTCCCAAAACACCATAGGCGTTATCCAGAATTTGTCCGTTCTTCAAGGCAGTGTTCATGCCCATCGAAACGAAATCTTCCTGGTCCGCCGCCGCGGGAATGGATTGAATACTTGCGGGCGCCGATAAAATCCTTTGTTCCACGATCAGATGATCGGCTGTATATTGGCTGAGCATTAATCCAGAGTAGAAACCCGGCTCGTGGGCGAGGAAATCAGGCAGTCCCTGCGAAAGAGCGGGGTTCGTCAAACGGTTGAGTCTGCGTTCAGATAGAACAGAGACCATCGTGATGGCGATGCCTGCCATGTCCATTGGTAACGAGACTGGCGTCCCTTGAAAGTTTGCGCCGGTTAAAGTCAATTTATCTTCGGGTACAAAGATGGGGTTATCTCCCACTCCATTCAATTCAATTTCAACTTGTGAGCGCGCATAAGCCAGCGCATCGCGCGCTGCACCGATCACCTGCGGCGTGGATCGCATCGAATACGCATCCTGCACTTTTGTCTTCATTTTGCCGGTTGTCAGGTCTGAGCCATCGATCACCTTCATGATATTTTTTGCGGAGGTGATCGCGCCGCTGAAACCGCGCAGTTCATGCAGTTTTGTGTTGTAGGGTTTTGTATTTCCCAATAATGCTTCAATAGACATCGCGGCTGCGATCTCTGCCTGCTTCAAGAATCTTTCCATGTCATAAATATGAAGTGCAGACATGGCAGTTAATAAATTTGAACCGTTGATCGCAGCAAGCCCATCTCTTGCCTGAAGACCCGGTATTGGGATCCCAGCGCGCCGCATCGCTTCGGCCCCGGCCAGTCGTTCATCTTTATAGAAGGCCTCTCCTTCGCCGAGAAGAAGCAGCGCGGCTTGCGCCATCGGCGCCAGGTCGCCGCTCGCGCCGACCGACCCTTTCTGACAAACCACCGGTGTGACACCTTTATTGAGCATCTCCACCATTGTTAATGTGATCTCGGGTCTGCAGCCGGAATTCCCATGTGCATGCACGTTGATGCGGCCTGCCAGCGCCGCGCGGATATGTTCGATCGGCGCTGGCTCACCGATTCCCGCGGCGTGATTGTAGATCAGATATTTTTGAAACTCCTTGACCTGCTCGTCGGTCAATATTTTTTCAGAAAATTCCCCAATGCCGGTGTTCGTCCCATACATGATCTCCTTGTTGGCAAGCTTCTCCTCCAGCATGGCGCGGCAGACCCTGATGCGCTCCAATGCTGCAGAAGCCAGTTCCACTTTTTCATTATCGCGCGCAATCGCAACAAGTTTTTCGATTGTGAGGGACGAACCGTCGAGGGTGATGAGCATCGAGCACACTCCTTGAAAAGAATATCGATATTGTAACTCTGTTTGGATGTGAGCTTATGCTATACTATTTTTATCAATCACAGCAGAGTTCGTCTCTTCTATTGATCAAGGCTGAGGAGCGGATCCATGAAGGCCAAAGGCAATACCGAAACACAAAATCGTGGGAAATCGAAGGCATCCAAGATGAGCGGACGCGTTTCCAGGGGCCGGCCAGCCAAAGCGAAACAAGCCCTGCCAATTACACCTGCCCAAATTGCAAAACTCCTCGAACGCATCAGCGATGGTTTTGTCGCGTTGGATAAAAACTGGCGGTATGTATATGTCAACCAAAAAGGGGCGGAAATGCTCCAACGGCAAAGGCCCTCCGATTTGATCGGCAAACATATCTGGACGGAATATCCGGAAGGAGTAGGCCAGCCATTTCAGCTTGCCTATGAAAGGGCAATGAAAGAACAAGTTTCAATTGTCATAGAAGATTATTACGAGCCCTGGGATCGTTGGTTTGAGAATCGGATCTACCCGTCGACCGATATACTTTGTATCCTGTTTACGGAGATCACCGAACGCAAGCGGGTGGAAGCGGCACTGCGCGAGAGTGAGCAAAAATTCTCCAAAATTTTTTACGCCAGCCCGGTTCCCGTAAGCATCAATCGCGTGTCAGATGGGCGTTATGTTGAGGTCAATCAAAGTTTCCTGAAGCGGATGGGATATAAGCGGGAAGAGCTGATCGGGCGCACTGCACTGGAAATCGCGGCGTGGCTGGACCCCGCGCGACGCCCGGAAATGTTGGATATCCTGCATGACCAGGGATCATTAAGTGAGTTTGAAGCCAAATTCCGCACGAAATCCGGTGAGGTTGGTACTGCATTATTGTTTCGCGAGATCATCGAGCTTGCCGGTGAAAAACATTTCATCGGTACCACGCTCGACATCACTGAACGCAAACAGGTGGAAGAGGCATTACGCGAAAGCGAGCAACGCTATCGCATTCTGACGGAAGCGTCCCACGATATGGTTGTTTTGATCAATCGTCAGTTTGAAGTCGAGTATACGAACACGTTCGCCGCCAGCCAATTTGGGATTACTCCACGCGAGTTTACGGGTAAGCGAATCTTCGATTTTTTCACGCCCGACATCGCTGCTCGTCAACAAGTTAATTTACAAAGAGTTTTCGAAGGTGAACAGCCTGCTTATGTGGAAGCCCCCGTCGTCTTTGATGGCCGCACTGCCTGGTTGGGATCGTGGCTCGTGCCGATCCGCGATGCCGCTGATCAGGTACAGACTGTTCTGATCATTTCACGCGATATCACCGACCGCAAACACGCTGAAGAGTCAGCCAGCGCCTCCGAGGCTGAATTGCGCGCTCTATTTGCTTCAATGAATGATGTGGTATTGGTAATTGATCGCAATGGGACATATCTGAAGATTGCGCCTACCAATCCAAATTTGCTTTATAAGCCGTCGGAAGAACTGCTTGGAAAGACGTTGCAGCAGGTCTTTCCGAACTACCTGGCAAAAACTTTCATGTCAGCCATTCATCAGGTATTGGAAACCCGCCAGACGATCCAAATTGAATATCAATTTGCGATCGGTGATCGAGTTGTATGGTTCGAGTCCTCCATCGCGCCTATGGATGCGGATAACACGCTTTGGGTGGCACGTGATGTGACCGAGCGGAAGCAGGCTGATGAAAAGATTCAAGTTCAGGTTCGTCATCTGAGTGCCTTGCACGAGATAGACCAGGTGATTAGCGCCAGCGTGGACCTGCGCGTCACGCTCGACCTTTTTCTCAAGCAAGCCGTCCCTCAATTGAAGGCGGATGCCGCTGCCATATTACTGTTCAACCCCGGCACATTGACTCTGGAGTACACCGCAGGGCATGGTTTTCCGGTTATGCGGCAAGCCCAGATAAGGTTGGATGAAAGCTATGCCGGACGGGCCGTCCTTGAACGAAATATGATCCATATTCCGAATTTCATGCAGACTGACAACAAGCTTGCCCAATCCCGGTTCCTGGCAAACGAAAGTTTTGTTGACTATTATGCCGTGCCTCTCATGGTGAAAGGTCAGGTCAAGGGTGTGCTTGAGATTTTTCACCGTGCCCAAATACAACTTGAGCTAGGCTGGCTGAATTTTCTGGAAACGCTTGCAGGACAGGCCGCCATTGCAATCGACAATGCGCAATTATTTGACGACTTGCAGCGTTCCAACATGGACCTTAGCCTGGCATACGATGCCACGATCGAAGGCTGGTCGCGCGCCATGGACTTGCGTGACAAGGAGACGGAAGGCCATACCTTACGCGTTACGGATCTGACGTTGGAATTGGCGCGTGCCATGAGTATAGATGATTCTGAGCTAATGCACATTCGCCGCGGCGCGCTTTTGCACGATATCGGTAAACTGGGTATACCCGATCACATTCTGCTCAAATCCCACGACCTCACAGATGAAGAATGGGTGGTCATGCACAAGCATCCGATCTATGCCTATGAAATGCTCTCATCGATCACCTATTTGAGACCTGCGCTCGATATTCCCTATGCTCATCATGAGAAATGGGATGGTACAGGCTATCCGCGCGAACTAGAAGGTGAGCAAATCCCTTTAGCTGCGCGCATATTTGCCATCGTGGATGTATGGGATGCCATCACAAGCGACCGTCCATATCGCGCGGCATGGAGCAAAGAGAAAGCCATTGAGTATATTCAGGAACAATCCGGAAAACATTTCGATCCAAAGGTGGTGGAGGCATTCCTGATCATGATTGCCAATCAGTGAATGTGATGGTTGAAGACTAACTTTTCATTGGAAACAAATATGCTGATCTCCGAAATTGGAACGAAAATGGAGTCTGCAGCGTCTTTTCTCCGAGAGCAGCTGTCTGATGAAATCTCGAATTCTGCTTTACGCATTTATTATCTTATTGATTCTGGTCGCCCTTATTCTTTGGTTCAGTTACGCAGCTAGCGATCTGGAGACTACAAAGGTTTTCGATGCCAGTGTCAATCGTGACTGCTCTCCGTGGGACGGGTCCGCTTTTGTAATATCTATTTCCTACGACTTAATATCAACTTTGGAAGTTTCGATCTGGCAGTCTCCGGACATGGAACGACCAGTCGCTTTTTCACTCCCGGATAAAACTGGGAGTGTTGGGAATGCCACTTATCGTTCTCAATTCGGGTCGGATCAACCCCTAACTGGGAAAGTATTCTTACGGAGTGTTTCTGAAGAGACTCCAATTGAGGGGGATTTTAAGCTTCTTTCGAAGACAGGGAGGAAGTTTCAAGGAAAATTTACAGCGGTCTGGAGGAAACTGGCCATCGCGTGTGGATGACCCTGGTTTGTAGATTAGCTCACGCTTACGGCTAATGGAATAGTGCTATACTAATCTAAATAGTGTGGAGCGAGTCGTCTTTTTTATGATCATGTTTGAGGAGAGAACATGAAAGAAAAACGAATATCCACAACACAGCACAATCGGGGGATGTCAAAGACCGGCAAATTGAACACTCGGGTTGCAGAACAAAAACAGGCTGAAGATCGAACCTTGCACATGACGGGCTTTATGGCGGATAGATCAGCAGTATGGATTCTTGTCTATAGCCCTATCGAGAATAGGGCGCTCATAAGAAAAGACAGATTCGTCCACTAGGCGGGCGGCATTCCCATGAAGATCTCACAACGCCAGGCCACCATCTTCGTTCTCGGCTTTCAATTGAGCGTTCTGATCCTGCTTTGGCTAAGCCAACTTTTCGCAAAGCAAGGCGACGCTTTCCTTACGTTGGGTGCCGGACTTGCCAGCCTGGCTTATGCAACCATGCTTTTTGCTTATTTGCGCGGCTGGGAATACGCCCGTCATGTCTCAGTGGTTCTCATCACCCTGCTTGTCGCAGCATTTTTACCGGAACCATTCGTTAGCACTTATGCCCCATTTCTTATCTTATTAGGCCCGGTTTTGGCTCTCGTATTGGTTAACCCTCTCTGGGTGATTGGAAGCGCGATTGCGACTGTCGGCCTTTTACTCGTTCGCGCCGGCGGAGTTGGTGTGTATGCCGATCCAACCACACTCTTGAACTACGCCCTGGTTATTGCCGGATTGGTTGCAAGCCGTGTGATCACAGAGACAGCGCGCAGCCAGGCCAATCAGGCAGAGGATGCGCTTCGTGTGAGTGAGGCGCGCAAAGCTGCAGTTCTTGAATCTGCACTTGATTGTATTATTACGATTGACCAGCATGGGCACATCCTCGAATTTAATCCGGCTGCCGAGGCAACTTTTGGCTATAGCCGCGCTGAGGCCCTTGGCAGAGAAATGGCAC
>Ga0209131_1001460_pt1 | contig 16433 bp, 16 predicted proteins | sample GraSoi_2013_40cm_FD_185826 | JGI IMG/M metagenome (GOLD analysis project Ga0209131, IMG submission 185826) | Grasslands soil microbial communities from the Angelo Coastal Reserve, California, USA - Sample 9_17_2013_40cm (SPAdes) (version 2) | ecosystem: Environmental > Terrestrial > Soil >...
ATCGGGGTGATCAAGTTGATCGGCGGGCGTAACCGTCAAGTGTTGATCATGTACCTGACACTGATCATTTCGTTTGGCGTATTGGCATTACTGATTGCAATTCCGGTTGGTGGACAGGGCGCTTATGGTCTGGCTCTTTTTATCGCAAGTAAATTGAATTTCAATCTGCTGGGATATCGCATTGTACCCATGGCGTTATTTATTCAGATCGCAGTTGGTTTGCTTGTCCCGCTTGTTGCCGGACTTGCGCCAGTGATCGGCGGTTCCCGTATTACGGTTTTGCGCGCGCTCAGTGGAGATTTAACTGGGGATGAAAGCAGGGCGCAAAGCGGACAAGAAGTCCGTTTGAGCTGGTTCGACTGGATGATGGTCCGTGTCACGCGCTTGCTTGCGGCGCGCGGGATTCATTTCCCGCGTCCGTTCGTGATCTCATTGAGGAACACCTTTCGCAGAAAGAGTCGTCTCGCGCTGACGTTGTTCACGTTGACGATGGGTGGTGCGATCTTTATCGCGGTATTCAATGTGCGCGTGACTTTGCATGATTACATTGGCGAGATCGGCAAGTATTTTCGCGCAGATGTGACCCTGGATTTCGATACGCCTTATCGTATTCATGAAGTGGAACAATTTGCCGGGCAGGTTCCTGGTGTACAACGCATCGAAGGCTGGCAGTTTATCAGCGCTGAATTGTTGAATCCGGACCAAACAGTAATAGATAATGTGAACATGCTTGCGCCTCCGGCGGACAGCGAACTCGTGAATCCGATCATCGTGGCAGGCAGGTGGATCCGTACGGATGACGTCCGCAAATTCACGATCAGCGAAGGCGTGTTGCGATATTATCCTGATTTAAAACCGGGCGATACTCTGCCTTTGAAGATCGATGGGCGTGTTGAAGATTGGGAAGTGGTTGGTATATTCAAGTTTGTAGGTCGTGATGGCATTCTTGCATATGTGCCGTCTGAATACTCGTCGCAGGTATTAGATCTTTCAAATCGCTCATCTTCTTATCGCGTCGTAACGACCGATCACAGCCGCGCGTTTCAGGATGCAATGGCAGAAAAATTGGATCGTTTCTTTCGTGATCAGGGATTCAAGGTGAGACAAGCCGAGTCTGGCCTGGCCTCGCTCGATTCAGCCATTGACAGTTTGGATACGCTGGTTGTTTTTCTTTTGATCATGGCGATCCTGACGGCAATCGTCGGCGCGATGGGACTGACCGGCACGATGGGCATGAATGTATTGGAACGTACCCGCGAGATCGGGATTATGCGCGCCATCGGCGCAGACGACCGCGCTGTGATGCGAACCGTCATTGCCGAGGGATTTGTGATTGGCTCGCTCTCCTTTGTTATGGCGATCATTCTCTCTTTCCCGTTTACATATTTACTTTCTTACATCATCAGCGTTTCCTTGTTTGAAACGCCCATCAAAGTCGCTTTTACAATGACAGGTTACGCGATCTGGCTTGCGCTGATCGTTGTACTTTCTGTGGTGGCGTCCATTTTGCCGGCGCGTAATGCAGCGCGGTTAACGATTCGTGAAGTATTGGCATATGAATAAATATCAAGAAGGAACTCATGAAGAAATATCTATTTAGTACGATCTCGATCCTCGGAATTGTGACTCTTCTGCTGTCCGCCTGCGGAAGTCAATCTGCTACTCCTGTTCCGGCAGCAACATCGGTACCTCTCTCTGAAGTGATCGCCGAAGGAAAAATCCGGCCGGCATTGGCATCCAATTTGTCATTTCAGGCAGGCGGCATTGTGGAAGAAGTCAGTGTGAAGACCGGCGACACTGTCAAGCAAGGTGATGTCCTCGTGCGCCTCGCAGATGCCGGCGCGGCCGAAGCGCAGGTGGTCATGGCAAAGAATGCCTATGATCTTCTCCTCCGCAATGCAAAAGGGGATCAGGCAATGCTTTGGCAAGTCTATCTGGATGCGCAGAAGGCGCGCGGTAAAGTCGAAAAGAAATGGGAAGACCTCAACCTTGACGATATCAAAGACCGCATCGACAATGCGAATAATGAGATCGATGATCGCAAGTTGGAGTTAAAGAAGAAACAGGAAAACTTCGATAAATACAAAGATTTAAGTGAAGAAGATAGCAAGCGTAAAAATGCCGAGGACGATCTGGAGACTGCGCAGGAAAACCTGAACGAATCGATGCGCAAGCTCGAGTCGATTGAAAGAGAACGCGACGAAGTCCGCGCCGCGTTAGACTCTGCTCTGGGAGTAGAGGCCGAAGCTAAATATCAATATGAGATCACACAGAATGGCCCGAACGCCGATCAACTTGCACTTGCAAAGGCGAATTTGGATGCCGCGCAGGACGGATTGGATGGATATGTCCTGACTGCGCCATTTGATGGCGTGATCGCAGACGTGAATGTCACGGTTGGCGAGCAAGTTGGCCCTGAAACGCGCGCGGTCAGTGTTGCAGATTTTCGTTTATGGATCGTTGAGACGACCGATCTCACCGAACTTGAAGTTGTAAAAATTTCTGAAGGTGAGCCTGTTTCAATGACTGTGGACGCTTTACCTGATATTAAACTTGACGGCCTGGTGTCAGACATCAGTGGCTCGTCAGTGTTGCAAGGTGGAGATGTGATTTATACAGTGCGTGTTCGCGTGGACAAAATCGATCCACGCGTTCGCTGGGGAATGACGGTCGAAGCGACATTCCTCCTGCCTAAAAAATAAAATCAAACTCTAATCTGTCATTGCGAGGAAGGCAGATGGTCGAGTAGCTGCGCAGCAGCATATCGAAACCAGGCCCGACGAAGCAATCCCTATATCGATTAGGAGATTGCTCACCTGCACTGCAACGAACGCACGATTTGCTAAGCAAATCGTGCGCAAGTATCGTTGCTACTTTGTAGCTCCTCGCAATGACGCTTGAAACGGTATAATCCCAGCCATGAGCAAAACTTCCCGTCCGCTTGACCCGGAATCAAAACCCGATGATCGCGTGGATAACGCACTTCGTCCGCAAAAATTAGCTGATCTCATCGGGCAGGATCAGGTTAAGGAAAATTTATCCATTCTTATCGCGGCCGCGCGTGGACGCAATGAAGCCTTGGATCATGTTTTATTTTACGGGCCTCCGGGTTTGGGCAAGACGACTCTTGCGCATGTTTTGGGAAACGAAATGGGAGTCAACGTTAAAGTAACAGCCGGCCCGGCCATTGAACGCGCCGGCGATCTTGCAGCCATCCTCACTAATTTGCGGGCTGGCGATGTGCTCTTCATTGACGAAGTCCATCGTTTGGGGCGCGCGGTGGAGGAAGGACTCTATCCCGCGATGGAGGATTTCGCGCTGGATATCGTCATCGGCAAGGGACCTTCAGCGCGGTCGATCCGTTTGAAACTCCCGCGCTTTACCATTGTCGGCGCGACGACCCGATTGGCATTGGTCACCGCTCCCTTGCGCGCACGTTTTGGCGCAGTCTATCGTTTGGATTATTATGATTTCGACGCGATGCAGGCTATTGTCACGCGCGCTGCGGGCATGTTAAAAGTTGAGGCCGAAGCTACTGGTATAGCAGAAATGGCGCGTCGCGCGCGTGGAACTCCACGTGTGGCGCTTCGTCTGCTGCGTAGAGTCCGCGATTACGCACAAGTCCGCGCAGATGGTGTGGTGACGCAGAAGGTCGCGAAAGAAGCATTGGATTTATTGCAAGTCGATCCGCTTGGCCTGGATGACGTGGATCGCCGCGTGTTGCGTACCATCATCGAAAAATATAATGGTGGACCGGTTGGACTGAATACGATTGCTGCATCCATTAGCGAAGAGCAGGATACGATCATGGATGTGGTCGAACCTTATCTTCTACAGCTTGGCTTTCTGGATCGAACCTCACAAGGTCGCGTCGCGACCAAGTCTGCTTATGAACATTTGGGCCTGGAATATCGCGAAGAAGGCCAGCCTCGTTTACTATAATGTAATCTGGTTGCGACGCTGGAGGATAATTATGGAAACATTTGCTCGTTATCTGATTATTGGTGGAATTATCCTGATCCTTATTGGCGGAGGAGTATATCTCGCCGCGAAATTTGGCATTCCACTTGGAAGGTTACCCGGTGATATTCGTATTGAAAGAGGAAATGGAAGTTTTTATTTCCCGATTGTGACATCTCTTCTCTTGTCGGTTGTCTTGACAATAATATTGAATATTATTCTTCGATTGTTTCGGAAATAGGATGGCAATTACAACTCTTCTCGGTTATTTTATTCTACTTGCTTTCTCTCTGATTGAGGGTCGTCTCCGCGTTGGGGATGAAGCCAAAAGCTTTGAATCAGGTAAGCACGATCAACGCACCACGCGGATTCTTGGGTTTGCTTACTTCGTCTCGGTCTTGCTCTTACTAACCTCCTGGTTTTTGAATTATTTCAAAATTGGGACACTCTCAAGCTGGGTGGGATGGTTCGGGATTGTAACCGCCTTGGCCGGCTTGTCCATTCGCTGGTGGTCGAATCGTGTGCTGGGTGCTTTCTATACGCGGACGTTGAAGGTTGTGGAAAATCAAACGATCGTTCAAGCCGGTCCATATCATTTCATTCGTCATCCCGGCTATCTGGGTATGATCTTAATGTGGACAGGAATAGCCACCGCGACCACCAATTGGATTGTCATGCTGGCTGTTCCGATTGTTACCTCTTCCGCTTATGTTTATCGGATACAGAATGAAGAGAAAATGCTCTTGAGTACGAATATCAATTATGCTGAATATCGCTCGCACACGTGGAGGCTGATCCCGTTTGTGTATTAGCGCTCGACCAATCTGCAGTCTCTTTATTAATAATCTCCGGGTTCTCGACAAAATAATAATTTCGCAGCAAGCGCTGAAAGGTAAAATTGAAAAATAAACCCTGGCTTATTGGTATATTGATCTTCATCTTTGTCGTGTGCATAGCTTTTGCAGTCGTGGTTGGTTTTTGGCTTGTAAGTTTACAAAACCGCCCTCCATCCAGCCTCAATAATGATAGCGGCTATTACATTCGCGGGAGCAAAGTCTATTATCTTGGCGGCTTTCCAAGCACTGCCTTCGAAATTGAAAACGCAGATGCTGGCGCATTCAAAATCATAGATTCGCAATATGCCTTTGACAATACGCACGTATTTTTCGATGGCAGTGCCATCCCAGATTCCGACCCATCTACATTTGAAGTGCTTGAACAGCATTTTTCTCGGGACGCGCGACATGTCTATCTCAGTGGACAAATTTTCACTGACGACCCCATCAACTTTAAGATCCTTGCTGAAGATCTTTCACGAGATCGCGAGCATATTTATTGGAGCGAATATACGATTTCTGATGACCCTGCCCATCTCGAAATAATTTTCAGCCAGGACCATTACACCTACATCAACGATTCGAAAACTGTATACGTAAACGGCGGTCCGATTGTGGGGCAGGAGTAAATACATTTGAAGTGTTATCCGCAGGCTATGCCCGCGACGCGAATCAAATTTACTATTTCAATCAGGCTATGTCCGCGGATCCAAAAACATTCGAAATTTTGGAAATTCCATATTCCCGCGATTCGCAATATGTATATTGGATGGAGAATCAAATTCCGAATGCCGATCCGCAAACCTTCCGCATCTTAAATGCAAATTTTGAGTGTTCCGCTGATTTGCAAATTGCGTTTTACCAAGATCAGCCCATTCCAAATTTTGATCCCAACACCATACCTTCTGGTTCGCAAGTCACCAATTGCGACATGAATGGAATGTATTTCTCTCCATGAAAACGTCCGATTTTGATTATGAACTTCCCGAGTCCTCCATCGCGCAGACTCCTATCGAGCCGCGCGATTCTTCGCGCTTGCTCGTGCTTCACCGCAACACCGGTGAATTGGAACACAAGATATTCCGGGATGTGACGGATTATCTCAAGTCAGGAGATTTGCTGGTCTTGAATCAAACGCGTGTTATTCCTGCACGCATCTTTGCCAAAAAAGAAACCGGTGGCCGCGTGGAGCTGCTGCTTCTGCGTCGTCGCGATAAGTTGACTTGGGAATCTCTAGTGGGCGGCAAAGGTCTGCGCGTAGGCACTAAAATACGCGTGGAAAACGGGCCAAATGCGGAGATTCTTGAAATCCTTGAGGGCTCGCAGCGGCTGATCAAATTCTCTGAACCAATCGAACCTTATTTTTCCAAAGTAGGGAATATCCCTTTGCCACCGTATATCCATGAAAAATTAAATGACCCGGAACGTTATCAAACAGTCTATGCTCGCGAATTGGGATCAGCAGCAGCACCGACAGCAGGTTTACATTTCACGCCGAGCTTGTTGAAAGAATTACATGCCAAAGGTGTCAAAATCGCTTATGTTACATTGCATGTTGGCTTGGATACCTTTGCCCCAGTCAATGAAGAGAACCCCGAGGAGCATAAAATTCATACCGAATGGTGTGAATTGACTCACGAGGCTGCAGATTTGATCAATCAAACAAAACAATCAGGCGGGCAGGTGGTTGCAGTCGGGACAACCTGCGTACGAACTTTGGAATCAGCAGCGGCAGGACAAAACTTTATATCGTCTTATTCAGGAGCCACTTCTGTTTATATTTTGCCGGGCTACCAATTCAAAGTTGTGGATACGATGATCACTAATTTCCATTTACCAAGGTCCACACTCATTATGCTGGTCAGCGCCTTCGCAGGACGCGAAAAAATTTTGCAGACGTATCAGACGGCGATCAAAGAAGGATATCGTTTTTACTCTTTCGGGGATGCGATGTTCATCATTTGAACGTTCAAACGTTTAAACCTACCAACGACCCATGATGCGATCCAAACTAGAGCAGCTCAATCAGGAAATTATTCAATGTCACAAATGCCCACGCCTTGTGGAATGGCGTGAGGAAGTGGCGCGCGTCAAACGCAAGGCATATAAAGAACGCGAATATTGGGGCAAACCTGTTCCGGGTTTTGGAGATCCAAAAGCGCGCGTACTGGTGGTGGGTCTTGCCCCCGGCGCGCATGGTTCCAACAGAACGGGACGTCAATTCACTGGCGATGGCTCTGGCAACTTTCTTTTTCCTGCACTCTACCGCGCGGGATTTGCAAATCAAGCTACAGCTGAATCTCGCGATGATGGTCTACTGTTGAAGGATATGTACATTACTGCATCAGCCCGCTGTGCGCCGCCGGATAACAAGCCCAGCCCTGAGGAGTTAAATAATTGTCAATCTTATCTTGAACGGGAGTTGGTGATCATTAATCCGAGGGTGATCGTATGTTTGGGGCGTATTGCGTTCGAGAGAATTCTGCGGATTCACTCCCTGCGCGCCTCTTCATTTAAATTTGCACATGGCGCGTTTCATCAACTGCCGAATGGAATTTGGATTTTGTGCTCATATCATCCAAGTCAGCAAAATACGCTGACTGGAAAGCTTACATTGAAAATGTTTGATGAGATCTGGTCGAAGGCAAAAGAGTTATTGAAAACATGATCGATATATCAAGTTACGAAACGTTCATTAACGTAATAGACCAATTCAACGAATCATCAGGGATAACATGACAATAGGACGCATCGCTTTTCTCGGCTCCGGTGAAACCTCGCTTGCAGGCGGGAGGATCTTCGAAACTCTCGCCCGACTCATCTCCGACCCTTTGCATATCTCTATTTTGGAGACTCCAGCCGGCTTTGAATTGAACGCGTCACTGGTTGCCGGACGCGTGGGGGAGTTTCTCAAGACGCGCCTCCAGAATTACAAGCCGACGATCGACCTGATCCCGGCACGAAAACTTGGGACTGAGTTCAGTCCGGATAACCCCGAGATTTTAGAACCATTATTACAAGCCAATATGATCTTCATGGGGCCGGGCAGTCCCACGTATGTTGCGCGCCAATTGCAGGGGACATTAGCATGGGACATTATCCGTGCGCGGCATCGAATGGGCGCAACTTTGATCTTTGCCTCGGCAGCGACGATCTCTGTCGGTGCGTGGGCGTTGCCTGTATATGAAATTTACAAAGTGGGGGAGGATGTTCACGTCAAACAGGGTCTGGACTTCTTCGCCGATTTTGGTTTAAATCTGTCGTTTATCCCACATTGGAATAATGCTGAAGGTGGCGTCGATTTGGATACAAGCCGATGCTTTATGGGTGTTGAACGTTTTGAACAATGGCGTAAATTATTACCAACTGACAATATCATTATTGGGCTTGATGAACACTCCGGCATTATCATGGATTTTGAAAAGAGTTCATGCGATGTACTGGGTGTCAGTTCGGTATCTGTATTGAAGAGCAGCAGTATGAAGATCTATCCTACAGACGCGGGCTTTTCATTAAGCGAGTTGGGCAAAGTTCATCTACCGTATCCGATTGAAAAAGGAATCCGTCCCGAGGTGTGGCAAATGGTCAGCAATCCATCCAAGCTGGAAGAAGAACAACCTCCCGCTGAAGCTGTTGACCTGCTCGAGCAACGCAAAGTCGCTCGAGCCCGCAAGGATTTTGCCGAATCAGATCGTCTGCGCGATGCGATTGCCGCGCTTGGCTGGACAATTCAAGACACAAAAGATGGACAGAAATTAGTGAAAGGGTAATTTGTAGCGCGGCCGGCCCTACAATATTGTCTGACAAAATTTGCGATACAATACCCGCGTATTAAAGGAGAATCCGATGCGTGCGGTAGACATTATTATCAAAAAACGCGATAAAAGCGAGTTGACTTCGCAGGAAATTGAGTTTTTCATACAAGGCTTTACCAGGGGCGATATTACAGATTATCAGGCCTCCGCGTTCGCAATGGCGATCATGCTAAATGGAATGACGCCGGCTGAGACTACCCAGCTCACGCTCGCTATGGCGAAGTCGGGTCAGGTGCTCGATCTTTCTGGAATTGTGGATATTGCTGTCGATAAACATTCTTCCGGTGGCGTAGGGGATAAGACCAGCCTCGCTGTATTGCCAATCGTAGCCGCGTGTGGATTACCTGTCGGCAAAATGTCCGGTCGCGGGCTTGGCTTCAGCGGAGGCACGCTTGACAAGTTGGAATCCATTCCGGGTTATCGCGTGGATCTGACGACAGAAGAATTTAAACGGCAGTTAAAAGAAAAAGGAGTCGTCCTGACCGGTCAATCTCTGGACCTCGCGCCTGCAGACGGCAAATTATATGCACTTCGCGACGTAACTGGCACTGTTCCCTCCATTCCATTGATTGCTTCTTCCATTATGTGCAAGAAAATCGCAGCCGGTGCACAGGCGATTCTGCTTGATGTAAAGACCGGCCTCGGCGCGTTTATGGAAACATTGGACGAGGCGCGCGTTCTGGCAAAACTAATGATGGATATCGGCAAACTTGCAGGACGTAAAACGGTTGCCTTGCTTTCAGATATGAATCAACCATTAGGTCACGCGGTAGGCAATTCTTTGGAGGTGGTGGAGGCCATCGAGACTCTCCACGGACACGGGCCGCAAGATTTTCGCGAGCATTGTTTACATGTTAGTGCGCACATGCTGGTGTTGGGAAACCGTGCAAAAGATTTGGACGATGGCCGTGTGATGGCCGAAAAATCACTGGCCAATGGAAATGCCTGGGAGAAGTTTCGCGTGCTGGTCAAAGCCCAGAATGGCGATCTCTCTTTTGTGGACGTTCCGGCCAAATTTCCCAAGGCAGGTATGATCGAGATGGTCAAAGCTCCTCGAAGCGGATACATTTCCCAGGTCAATGCTCGAAGCGTGGGCGAAGCCTCTGTGGCCCTGGGTGCCGGGCGCGCGAAAAAAGGCGATCCCATTGACCATGCGGTTGGGTTCATTGTCTATAAAAAGGTGGGCGATAAGGTCGAAAAAGACCAGCCGTTGTTCGAGATTCATGCAAATAATGTCGAAAAGCTTGCCGAGGCGAGAGAAAGCGTACTTTCTGCCCATGTATTTAGCGATAAATCTGTATCACCATTACCCCTGTTTTACGAGTAAAATATCGTGTAGGCTTGCGAATTTTTTAAGAATCAGGCATACTTAATAGGAATAGACAATGGCGAAAGTTGTTTTGAGAACTTACAACCGTGAGATCGAAGGCCTCATTGATCAGGGTGGGACGAATGAGGCTATTGCTCACGCGCGGCATATTCTCAAGACATTTCCAAAACATCTGGAAACCTACCGATTGTTAGGAAAATCCTATCTGGAATCTCATCGTTATGAAGAGGCTGTGGATGTATTCAGCCGCGTATTGATGTCTGTGCCCGACGATTTCGTTTCTCATGTAGGTATGAGCATTATCAACGACGAACAGAATAAGCTCGAAGATTCGATCTGGCATATGGAGCGCGCCTTTGAGTCGCAGCCGTCCAATGCAGCCATCCAGGGTGAACTGCAAAGGTTGTATGGCCGCCGTGATGGCATGGAGCCACCAAAGGTCCGCATGACGCGTGGCGCGCTTGCACATATGTACGTGCAGGGCGAGCTATATCCGCAAGCCATTGCAGAAATTCGCGCGGTTCTTGGGCAGGATCCACAACGTGCGGATATGCAGGTATTATTGGCGCGCGCGTATTTCAAAAGCGGGCAAAAAGCCGACGCTGCGGATATGTGCACGCAGTTGTTGAAACGTTATCCCTATTGTTTTGACGCAAATCGAATTATGGTCGAGCTCACTCCCTCGTCAGTCGGCGCGGCTGAGAGCACACAGGTATATCGTACGCGCGTGGGTGAGTTGGATCCGTATGTGGCATTTTCAAAGGGTTCTGTCTTTCAATCGAATGAAGTGGCAGACGCTGCTGTCAGCTTGGAACGACTCGAATACGCCGGCGATGAAGCGTCGATGGAACAGGGCTGGACTCCTTCTCTTGGAAGCGGTCTGAGCACTTCTTCTGCGCTTGCCGCGGCCACATCATCCGAACAGCCGGATTGGTTAAAGGGATTTTCCTCTTCACCGTCTGACTCTGTTACATCCACTGATCCTTTTGCCGCTGCTCAGGACGCGGCCGCACCTGCTTTACAATCTCAGGATGGCATTCCCGATTTTCTGCGCTCTGCAGGTTGGGGTGAATCAAGTGGAGAACCAGAGAAGCCTGTCTCATTCTTTGATACGCCAGACCCCGTTGGTGGTGACCTTGCACCGGCTGATGTCCCCGATTGGCTCAAGGGACAGATGCCCTCCGGGTCAGCCCCAACTCTTAATTCGAATCCAATTGAATCTTCTCCTTCGCAAGCCATTGATACACCAGACTGGCTGAGTGGCCTCGGCGGCGTACAACCTGCTGAGTCTGCACCTGCCGAATCGAACAATACGCCGGATTGGCTCTCCGGACTTGGAAGCGCACAACCAGCAGCCGAGTCAACATCAAATGAATCGAGCAACACGCCGGACTGGTTAAGTGGATTGGGTGGTGGGCAGCCCGCAGAGTCGTTGCCTCCTGAAGCGGGCAGCGCACCAGATTGGTTAACCGGATCAAGCGGAGGTCAACTTGCAGAATCTGCGCCAGCAGCATCCAGCGAAACTCCTCCCGATTGGTTGAGCAGTCTTGGTAACGCTCAACCTGCAGAGTCTGCTGCACCGAGTGACGCACCTGATTGGTTAAGTGGCGGACAGCCGTCCACATCTTCAGCTCCTTCTCAAGATAATGAACCGGCTCAACCCGCTGACGTCCCCGACTGGTTAAGCGGGTCTTCAAGCCAACCTGCTCAACCCGTGAACAATTCGATTGAATCATTGGGCACCTCAGCGCAGGAGCAGGATGATGCGGTTGCATGGCTTGAATCACTGGCTGCAAAGCACGGCGCAAAACCGGAAGAATTAGTCACAGATCCCAATAAACGAAGCGAGACACCTCCCGAATGGGTTGAACAAGCACGAGCGGCATCGCAGGCACAACCAGCATCTCAGCCTGCAGCTTCCGTCGAAAATCTGGGTACATCTGCGCAAGAGCAGGATGATGCAGTAGCGTGGTTGGAATCCCTCGCGGCCAAACACGGTGCCAAGCCGGAAGAACTTGTTACGGATCCAAATAAACGAAGCGATACTCCTCCAGATTGGGTCCAGCAAGCCCGTATTGCCGCGGAAGCACAGCCCACAGCACCTGCTCAGTGGTCAGAGAATGCACAAAATATTGGCGAACAATTTTTTAACGAATTTGAAGATGGATCTGCTTCCACTTCTGCATCAGAGGATGAAACGGGAGTTTGGTTGCGAGGCCAGGAAGAAAAAGAAAAACACGAACAGACCGCGGCCCCTGTCAGTGATATGCCGGACTGGATGAGCGATACAAAGGAGCCAGCCGTCGATTCTGGATCTCCAGCAGAAAAGGCCGACGTCCCGGATTGGTTGGGTGGTATGCGTGATGAATCCGCTGCGCAGGAATTCACTCCCAATGTTCAACATCTTTCCGGCGGAGACCTCTCCGATTGGTTAAGCGGTTTGGATGAAAACCCTGTGGTCACGCCATCTGTAACATCCACACCTGGTGATCTACCGGAGTGGCTGAGTGATGTAGACTCGCAAGATCAAAAATCGGAAGACGATTGGAATAACAAGTCGACTGAACAGAAGCCTGCAGCTGCTCCCGCCTCCAATTGGACCGAAGAGCCTGCTACTGCTTCGATTGAATCGGATCTTCCCGGTTGGCTGCAGGGTGTCGACGGAGAGACTGCAAAGGCCACCCAAGATAATGCGAACGACGCTGAATGGTTTGAAAAAGAATCCGACGCTGAAACCCAACTCAAACCCACCTCGCCGTCAGACTGGCAGCCTGTAGAACCCAAGCTCGAACAACCTCGTAAAGCTGATCTTGGTTCGCGTCCGCCAATGCCCAAACCAAAACCCTCCGCCATGCCTCCGTCGAAAGAGCCCGTTTACGAATCAATAGACAAAGAAAGCGAATGGCCTTCTGAAGACCCGCCTATCATCCAGACGCGTAAACCGATGGCGCCTGCGGCTCCACCCATGGTAACTCGTCAATCTGCTCTACAACCGGCCATGCAAAGCCAGCCGGTCGTACAAGCTCAACCCAATGCTCAAAAACCTATACCATCCAAGAAGAATGGCGGCCGTGCCCCCGAAACCATGCCCGGTCCCTCAGCTTTAATACAAGCCAAGGATGAACTGGATCGTGGAGACATCCCGGCTGCATTGGAGCATTACGGAAAGCTGATCAAGAAGGGCAAGCATCTTGAAGAGACCATCCGTGATTTGAGCGAATCGATCTATCGTTATCCAGTGGAAGTGGGGATTTGGCAGACGTTGGGTGATGCTTATATGCGTGGGAACCGATTGAAAGAAGCACTTGAGGCATATAACAAAGCCGAAGAATTAATTCGTTAAAAAATAGAGCGAGAAAAATTCTCGCTCTATTAATCTATTAGCATCCTGGAGGAATTTGTGGAAAGAACGCTCGTACTCGTAAAACCTGACGGCGTACAACGTGGATTGGTCGGTGAAGTGATCTCCCGCTTTGAACGACGTGGACTGCGGCTGGTCGCTGCGAAATTTATTCAAGTCAATCCTTCGTTGGCTGAAACACACTATGCCGAGCATAAAGGCAAGCCGTTTTATGATGGCTTGATCCAATACATTACATCTGCGCCAGTAATGGCAATGGTCTGGGAAGGACCGAATTCTGTTGCCGCGGTGCGCCAAACTGTGGGTTCAACCAAACCTGTGGAATCGGCGCCCGGCACCATTCGTCATGACTTTGCTCTTGAAGTGGGCCGCAACCTGATCCACGCCTCGGATAAGCCAGAAACTGGCGAGCGGGAAGTAGCTCTCTGGTTCAAGAAGGAAGAACTCGTGGAGTGGAAACGCTCGGCAGATCAATGGGTGTTCGAAAAATAAGAAATCAGAAAATAGAGATAAACTACAAATCGTCACGCAGAGTGCTCTGCGTGACGATTTGTAGTTTATTGCAGTCTCAACAACACTTTTCCATCTTCCCATAATTCTTCGAGCAGATAGAAATCGCGTTGATCGGGAGAGAAAAGATGGACAACTACGTCGCCATAATCCACCACAACCCAACCATCGTGCGCGAGCCCCTGTTTTTTGCCCTTCTTGTGATGATTGGTTCGCATGTCGTCGATGATCGCGCTGGCGAGAGCGTCCAACATGCGGTCGCTTGTTCCAGTGCATATGACGAAATAATCGGTAAATGATGCAATATCTTTAATGTCAATAAGGACAATATCCTCCCCCTTTTTATCTTCCAGGGAGTTGACGATTTCACGTGCAAGTTCGAGTGCGTTCAGACTTCACCTCTTTATAAATTTATGCTTTCAACAGCTGGGCAGCCTTCAATTTTGCAGAGAATAGTTTTATGTAAACAGAACCCGCCGGTTTCAAATCACTTTTGAAAAGGTGTACTGAGTCTACTCTGGCTGTGGCAATATTGCCAAGCTGTACCGACTCCAATGCGGGAGATATTTTTTGCAGATCTGCTGAGGGTGCGCCTTGTTTCACACGGGCAATGGTGAGATGAGGAGAGAAGGCATGCTCCTCTTTTTTATATCCCAAACGTGCAGTTGCTGATTCAATATTATGTTGAAGAGACGCAAGAACAGCTGGAGCGTGGAGTCCCAGCCAGAGAACGCGCGGCCATTTCGAAGTTGGGAATACGCCGAGGCCGCCGAGTTGTATATCGAATTCAGTAAATGGGTCCACCTCATGCAGAAGCATTTGTTTTAGGAAATCTATATGTGCAGTGGCAACATCGCCAAGAAATTTTAAGGTGAGGTGGAGATTATGCGTTGGGACCCAGCGAACCAAATCATCCCCCAAGGCTTGTCGTAAATGGGCAGTTTGTTTTTGGATGGTGTCCTGCGTGACAGTGGAGAGCTCAATGGCGATGAAGACGCGTAGTACGCTCATGGCTCATTTGTTTTGTGTGACCTTTTCCACGGCTTCTATCAGGTCGCGAAATCCAACAGGTTTGGTGAGATACATTGTCGCGCCCGCCTCCAAGCCGATTTTGATATCGCTCGGCATGCTTTTTGCAGAGACGATAATTACCGGGATGGATGCCAGATCTGGTTCACGACGTATATACCGTAATACTTCAAGTCCGGATATATCCGGCATCATCAAATCCAGAATGATGGCATCCGGTTTTTCCTGTGAGATCATCGCAATGGCCGGTCCACTGGAAAACATCTTTACGATGCGGAAACCCTTTACACGCATCATTTCCGCGAACATTTCCGCGGCATCAGGCTCATCTTCAATGATCATTACTGTTTTTTCGGCTGGGGCCATATATTTCCTCTCTAACTAAAAATAGCATAAAGCTTTCAAAAATGCAAGGGGACGGATTTTTTGGTGTAAGAATCTTCGAGTCAAAAATATCTAGCAGGTATCGATGGAGAAACTTATGAATGAATTAGAAACATTTCGCGCTGAGAAGGATGCTTTTTTTCGTGACGACCCTTATGGCCCGCTAACCACGGAGCAGCGAAAGGATTTTCATGGCCTGAAATATTTCCCGGAAAATCCTGACCTGCGTCTTGATGTAAAAGTGGAAGAGTTCCCGGTCAAAGGTGAACTTGCCATGCAGACCTCAACCGGCGATGTGCAGATGTATACAAAATTTGGAAAGTTTCGCTTTTCTGTTGAAGGCCAGGAGGTTGAACTGGCAATTTATCAGAGCGAGAATGGCTTCTTTCTGCCATTTGTGGATTCACTGGCTAACAAGGAGACTTATCCCGCCGGACGATATCTTGAACCCGAACCCTTGTCCGGCGGCCGCTTTCATGTGGATTTCAACCTGGCCTACAATCCATATTGTGCATACAATGAGAAATGGTCCTGCCCGATCACGCCGGCAGAGAATCGCCTTAAAGTAGCGATACGTGCGGGCGAGAAGTTATTCCACGAATAAAATAATACGACGGCAAAAGCCGTCGTATTATTTTTCTTTTGTATTTTCCAATACAGTTAATAGTGCTTGATATTCATCGCAACATTCAGGACACATATCGATATGCTCCTGTATGAGCGGCATGAGTTTGGCCGCATCCCGGGATTTTACCTCCAACTCGACAAACTCGTCCAATTGTGTGAACATTTGATCGCATGACATTTCTTCTTCGCGTACGGTATCCAGAATTTGCAGGAACTTTAATACAACCTCATCCTGAATTTCTTGTTCTGGATTGAAGCTGTTCTTTATTTGTTGAATGATATTTTTAATGATCATGCTTAGTCCCTTGACGGTTGGCATTTCGACAATCTTACTTTTGCTCGAACGCGGTCAAGACATCCTGTGCCGTAATGTCTTCGAGCGCAAGACGACGTTTGAGACGCAATCGGGCATCGTGTAGCAATTTATATAGCGCATTACGATTGGTCTTCATCCGTTTCGCTGCATCTTCCATGGGCATGTCCTGCAGGCCCAGCAAAACGAGGGCCTCGCGTTGTTTGGGAGTGAGCTCTTCGTCCAAAATACGCCGGACGCGTGCGAGCATGTCGGCGCGTTCTGCTGA
>Ga0209131_1001464_pt1 | contig 16429 bp, 15 predicted proteins | sample GraSoi_2013_40cm_FD_185826 | JGI IMG/M metagenome (GOLD analysis project Ga0209131, IMG submission 185826) | Grasslands soil microbial communities from the Angelo Coastal Reserve, California, USA - Sample 9_17_2013_40cm (SPAdes) (version 2) | ecosystem: Environmental > Terrestrial > Soil >...
TAGAGCGACCCGGCAAGCCAGGGAAGCGAGATGACCAGCTCGTGGGCGACCTGCCAGGGGCCGAGCCGAACCAGGTCGACCCAGGCGACGTCGGCCGGGTCGACCGTTGCGTCAGTGCGAGTGTGCCCCGCCATAGCCGCGAAGCTCGACATACTTCGCCTTCTGCTCGGGCGTCAGTATCAGGACTTGCGCCAGGTGCGCTTCGAGATGAGCGCCGCGCACCTGCGCTTGCAACGCCCCGATCCGCGCAAGCGACGCCGACACCTGCTCGACCGTCGCGGCCTTGCCGGCGAAGAGCCGGTCGAGGCCGCGCTCTTCTTCGACGAGGGCGCTGCCGAGCGACATCGCCTTCGTTTGCATCGATGCGAACAGCGCCTGGGTCTTCTCGCGCTGCTCGCCGCTCAGCTGCAGCCGATCGGCGAGCTCGAGGACATGGCGGGGGCCTGGATATCCGTTGAGCTCGGCCGCCTTGGCGAGCCCCATGCCCTTGCCGGCAAGAAGCGAGCTCACTTCGTCGGGTGCGAGCGCCTTGATCTCGCGAACCTCCTCGCCCGCATAGGGTGCGACACCGGGGGCCATCGCGCACGAGGCCGCCGCGATTGCGACGAGCGCGATCCAATGGGACTTCATTTGTTTCCCCCCTCTGCCGTCAGCCGGTGGTCGTAACTGAGGACGCGCGCGAGCTTCCAGCCGTTCGCGTCCTTCTTCCACACGCTGGTGAACAATGAAATCTCCACCAGCTTCTCGGGCTTGCCCGGCAAGAGCTGGTAGAAGCGATGCTCGCCGACCTGCACGGCGCCGTAGTTCGCCATCGCGCAGCCCGGTGACACGGCGACGAGGCCTGCCGCAACGAGGAATCGAACCATCACGGGGACTTCCTCTCCGGCTGCGCGCCGAGGCTGGTCCTGGAAAAGTGGGGAACGTCGGGCGACACCTGCACCCACGATACATGGTCCTCGAGCCAGATCTCCTTCGTCGGCGCGAATGCGTCGGGCGCATCGAGCGTGCAGGTCGTGATGTCGAGCGTGGCCGGCTCGTCGAGGCGCCGGTAGGTGAGCGACGTTCCGCACGTGCCGCAGAAGGTTCGCTCGACGCCGGGCGACGATGCGTAGCGCTTCGGCTCCGCGTGGCTGAACGCGAAGTCCCCGGCCTTGACGACGATCCAGGCGACGGGCGATGCCCCCGCGCCCAACCTGCACGATCGGCAGTGGCAAGAGCTGCGGGCGACGGGTTGGCCCGCGATCGTGTAGCGAACAGCGCCGCAAAGACAACCGCCACGCAATTTCTCGTTCATCGCCCTCTCCATTCGATATCCAACATCTCAGGATTCCCGCGGCAATCGCCCGGCGGCCCGGCGCCGCTCGTATGCCTTGAGATTTGCATAGGCCAACGACAGTATCGTGTCGTCGACCCCGTGCGCGCGTGCCTTGGCCAGCATCCAGCCGACGATGTGATCGGCTTCCACCGGACGGCCGGCCTCGAGGTCGCGGGCCATCGAGGAGCTCCAGTCGCCGCCCGGTTGCGTGAGGCGCGCGCGCGCCGCCTCGATCGGCGCCGCGCGCGGCGCGTGGCCTTCGCGCGTGGCGATCTCGATGTTCGCGTCGAGCGCGCGCAGCATCGCCTCGCGTCCGCCCGGCGCGGCCATGATCTCGCCGACATTCGCGCGGAAGAGGCAGGTGACGGCGGCCAGCGCCGACAGGAACGCGACCTTTTCCCACAGGTCCTGCTCGATGTCGTCGCTCAGGCGCCAATCGAGCGTGCTCTTCGCGAAGGCGTCGGCGAGCGCCTGCGCGCGCGCCGATTTCGACCGGTCGCGCTCGCCGAAGATGATCCGCTGCAGCGCGTCGCCGTGCCAGATCACGCCGTCGCTTCGCAAGCCGACGTTGACGTGGGCCGTGCCCCCCATCACCTGATCGCGCCCGAAACGCTGGTCGAGTGAGTCGAGGTGGGCCAAGCCGTTGAGCAGCGGCAGCACCACGCAGTTTCCGTGGACCGCGGGCGCGATCGCATCCATCGCCGAATCGAGGTCGTAGGCCTTGCACGTGAAGATCACCGCGTCGTAGCCGGGTCCGACCTCCTCGGCGAGGAGGGTCTTCGCCGCGACACGCGCGTTGCCGAGAGGGCTTTCGATCGCGAGCCCGTCGCGCTCGATCTGCTCGCGGCGTTTCGGGCGCACCAGGAAAGCGACGTCGGCTCCCGCTTGCGCCAGGCGCCCGCCGACATAGCCGCCGATGCCGCCGGCGCCGAGGACGAGTATCTTCACGCTTGCATTCCGTAGTTCACGACCGGGAGATCATACGTGGAGTGGTATTTCGATTTCATCTCGCCCTATTCCTACCTGCAGCTCGAGCGCATGCCGCAGTGGCCGCAGGGTGTGCCGCTCGTACCCAAGGCGGTGCTCCTCGCCGGGCTGCTGGGCCATTGGGGGCAGAAGGGCCCGGCGGAAATTCCCGCGAAGCGCGTTTTCACCTACCGGCAGGTGCAGTGGCTCGCCGGCCGCGCCGGCGTTGCGCTTCGCTTTCCGCCGCGCCATCCCTTCAATCCGGTGGGCGTGCTGCGCCTTGCCGTGGCATTGAACGAAGACCCCGAGGCGATCCGCACGATCTTCCGCTACATCTGGGCGGAGGGCGGAGAGGTCGATACGCCGGCCGGTTGGGCGGAGCTCGCGCGTCGATTGGACGTGCCCGATGCCGAAGCTCGCGTGTCCGACGCCGCCGTGAAGGCGAAGCTGCGGCGCAATGGCGATGAGGCGATCGCCGCGGGCGTCTTCGGCGTGCCGAGCCTCGTCATCGACGACAAGGTTTTCTGGGGCTACGACGCCACGCACATGGCGATGGATTACCTCGAGGACCGAAACGGCTTCGAGACCGCGGAAATGCGGCGGATCGCCAACCTCCCGGTGGGCGCCAGCCGCACCTAGACTCAGCGCGCGCCGACTTTCCTCAGCTCGAGCCAGCGGCTCTTGTCCGCGTCGAATTGCGTGCGCGTGTGCTCGACCTCCTTCTCCATGCGCGTGATGCTCCCGGCAAGAGAGGTCCTTTCGGATTGCAGGCTTTCGAAATCCGCCTCGAGCGGCGCCGGCGCCTTCTGCTTCGCTTTCTTGTATCCCTCGATGCCGCGCTCGACTTCTCCGTAACGCTTGTCGACCAGGGCGTAGCGGATTTTCGCGGCGTCCAGCCGGCTCTTGATGATGTCGAGGTTGCGGTCGCGCGCGATATCGAATTCGCTCTCCGACGTGTAGGAGTCGAGCAGCGCGCGGTCCCTGCGTTTCTGCTCCGCGGCGCGGCGGCCGGCGTCCTTGTCCATCTCCACTTGCTTGCCCTGCTCCGTGGTGCGTGAAGGCTCGATCTTTCGCACGACGGCGCCCGAAGGGCTCGTTTCGTAGATCACCACGTTCGCGCAGGCCGGGGGCGGTGTGTCCTCGAAATAGGACTTGCCCTTCTCGTCCACACACTTGTATCCGGCCCACGCCGATGGAGCCAACAGGAACGCCGCCAGCACGATCACCATTTTTTTCATTTTGTTCTCCCTGAATGTCATAACGAGGATTCGGCGAGGCCGCGCCGCTTCACGAGCGCGTCGATTTCCCTGAGCGTCTCGAGAAGCTCCTTCATGCGCCGCAACGGCCACGCGTTCGGACCGTCGGAGAGCGCCTTCGCCGGATCCGGGTGCGTTTCCATGAAGACGCCGGCCACGCCGGTGGCCACCGCCGCGCGCGCGAGCACCGGCACGAATTCGCGCTGGCCGCCGGAGGATGTGCCCTGCCCTCCCGGCAGCTGCACCGAATGCGTCGCATCGAACACCACCGGGCAACCGGTGTCGCGCATGATCGCGAGCGAGCGCATGTCGGAGACGAGATTGTTGTAGCCGAAAGACGCGCCGCGCTCGCAGACCATGATGTTGTCGGCGCCGCTCGCCTGTCTTGCCTTGTCCACCACGTTCTTCATGTCGCCGGGCGCGAGGAACTGGCCTTTCTTGATGTTGACGGGCTTGCCCGCAGAGGCCACGGCATGGATGAAGTCCGTCTGCCGGCAGAGGAACGCCGGTGTCTGCAGCACGTCGACCACGGCGGCGACCTCCGCCACCTCGTCTTCGGCATGGACGTCGGTCAGCACCGGCAGGCCGAGATCCTTCCTCACCTTGGCGAGGATGCGCAGCCCCTCGTTCATCCCCGGGCCGCGATAGGACGTGCCGCTCGAACGGTTGGCCTTGTCATAGGACGACTTGAAGACGAAGGGGATGCCCAGCTCGGAGGTGATCGCCTTCAGCTCCCCCGCCACGTCCATCTGCAGCTGCTCGCTCTCGACCACGCAGGCGCCGGCGATGAGGAAGAAGGGCTTGTCGAGACCAACTTCGAATCCGCAGAGCTTCATCAGCTCGTCACGCGGCGGAGCCGCCGATGATCTTGAGGCCCGGCTCCGGGACGCGCAGGCGGTGCTGCTCGAGCGCGGCCTTGATGAACGACGTGAAGAGCGGATGTCCGTCGCGCGGTGTCGAGGTGAACTCGGGGTGGTACTGGCAGCCGAAGAACCACGGGTGGTCGGCGAGCTCCGCCATCTCGGTCAGGTGCTCGGCGTTGGTGCGCGCGCCGATCACGAGGCCGGCAGCCTCCAGCCGCGGGATGTAATGGTTGTTCACCTCGTAGCGGTGGCGGTGGCGCTCGGCGACCGTCTCCTTGCCGTAGATGCGGTGGGCCAGCGTGCCCTTCCTCACGGTGCAGGGCTGCGCGCCCAGGCGCATGGTGCCGCCGAGGTTGGAGTGGGCATCGCGGCGCTCGACCTTGCCGTCGTGGTTCTGCCATTCGGTGATGAGCGCGATCACCGGATGCGGCGTCTCGGGATCGAACTCGGTCGAGTTCGCGCCCTCGAGCCCGCACAGGTCGCGCGCGATCTCGATCGCCGCGATCTGCATGCCGAGGCAGATCCCGAGGTAGGGCACCCTGGCTTCGCGCGCATGCTTCACCGCCGCGATCTTGCCTTCGATGCCGCGCTTGCCGAAGCCGCCGGGCACGAGGATCGCGTCCATGTTCTTCAACGTTTCTGTGCCGCGCGCCTCGATCTGCTCCGAATCGACGTAGTGGATGTTGACCTTGGTCCGCGTATGGATGCCCGCGTGGACCAGCGCTTCCGAGAGCGACTTGTAGGAATCCTGCAGGTCGACGTACTTGCCGACCATCGCGATGTCCACCTCGTGCTCGGGGTTCTCGAGCGCGTGCACGATCCGGTCCCACATCGTGAGGTCCGCGGGATACGCGGCGAGGTCGAGCTTGCGGCAGACGATCTCGTCCAGGCCCTGGCGATGCAGCGCCGAGGGGATCTTGTAGATCGAATCCATGTCGTACGACGAGATCACCGAGCGCACATCGACGTTGGTGAAAAGCGCGATCTTGCGGCGCTCTTCCTCGGGAAGCGGCACCTCCGAGCGGCACATGACGATGTCGGGCTGGATCCCGATGCCGCGCAGCTCCTTCACCGAGTGCTGGGTCGGCTTGGTCTTGATCTCGCCCACGCTCGCCAGGTGCGGCACCAGCGTGAGGTGCATGTAGCAAGTGTTGGTGCGGCCCTCCTCGATGCCCATCTGGCGGATCGCTTCGAGGAACGGGAGCGATTCGATGTCGCCCACGGTGCCGCCGATCTCGATGATGCCGACCTCGCAGTCCTTGCACGCGTTCTTGATCGACGTCTTGATCTCGTCGGTGATGTGCGGGATCACCTGCACCGTGCCGCCGAGGTAGTCGCCGCGCCGCTCCTTGTTGATGACGCGCTCGTAGATCTGGCCGGTGGTGAAATTATTGGCCTTCTTCATCTTCGCGGTGATGAAGCGCTCGTAGTGGCCGAGGTCGAGGTCGGTTTCGGCGCCGTCCTCCGTCACGAACACCTCGCCGTGCTGGAACGGCGACATGGTGCCCGGATCGACGTTGATGTACGGGTCGAGCTTGACGAGGGAGACTTTGATCTTGCGCGATTCCAGGATCGCGGCGAGGGAGGCGGCGGCGATGCCCTTCCCGAGGGAGGAAACCACGCCACCGGTCACGAAGACGTACTTGGTCATGACAGACCTCGTGCTGGAAATATAGATTTTACAGGAAAGCGTCATCGGCGCATGCCGCCAGCAAGCATAAAATTGGCGCTTTGACCTGGATTCCCGCCTACGCGGGAATGACAACCCGGATGAAGGTCGGGGATCGCCATTACCGCAGCATCTGGGCCGATTCGACGCCCGGTGTCGTGCACATCATCGACCAGTCGCGCCTGCCCCACGTGTTCGAGACGCGCAGCGTCGGGACGGTCGAAGAGATGGCGGAGGCGATCCGCACGATGCGCGTGCGTGGGGCGCCGCTGATCGGGGTCGCGGCGGCCTTCGGGGTCGCGATCGCCATGCGGCGCGACCCTTCCGGCGCCGCGCTCGCCGCGGCGATCGACGAGCTCCGCACAACCCGGCCGACGGCGGTGAATCTCGGCTGGGCTCTCGACCGCATGAATGCGCTCCTCGCGCCGATCGCGCCCTTGCAGCGCGCGGGCACCGCCTGGGCCGAGGCGCGCCTCATCGCGGACGAGGACGTCGCATTGAACGAAGCGATCGGCCGACACGGTTTGGAGATCATCGAAAGCGCCCACGGCGCCAAAGGAAGGACGATCAACATCCTCACCCACTGCAACGCCGGCTGGGTCGCGACCGTCGATTGGGGCACCGTGACCGCGCCGATCTTCATGGCGCACGAGCGCGGGATTCCGGTGCACGTCTGGGTCGATGAAACGCGCCCGCGCAACCAGGGCCTGCTCACCGCGTGGGAGCTCGCCGGGCAAGGGGTCCCGCACACCCTCGTCACCGACAACGCCGGCGGCCACCTGATGCAGAGGGGCAAGGTCGATCTCGTGCTCGTCGGCGCCGACCGTGTCACGCGCAACGGCGACGTGTGCAACAAGATCGGCACCTACTTGAAGGCGCTCGCGGCGCGCGACAACGGCGTGCCGTTCTACGCGTGCGTGCCGACACCGACCATCGACTGGTCTGTCGGGGACGCGCTCGCGGAGATTCCGATCGAGGAGCGCGCCGGCGACGAAGTGCGCCTCGTTCGCGGCCTCGATGCCGCGGGACAATTCGCGCACGTCGCGATCGCACCGGCTTCGACGCCGATCGCCAACCCCGCGTTCGATGTGACACCCGCGGCGCTCGTCACCGGGATCATCACCGAGCAAGGCGTTGCGCGTGCCGACCAGAGCGAGCTCCTCGCGTTCTGGCCGCGCAGCCGCGAGAACAAGGCGTACATCACATGACCCCGGTCGAACGCGGCTTGCGGGTGCGAATGATCGAGGCCGGCCGCCGGATGAACGCGCTCGGCATCAACCAGGGCAAGTCCGGGAATGTCAGCGTGCGCATCGCGAACGGTTTCCTGGTGACGCCCACCGGCGTTCCCTACGAGCAACTCAATCCGCCGGACCTGGTGTTCATGCGCCGCGACGGGCAGCGCGAGGGCACGTACACGCCATCCTCCGAATGGCGCCTGCACCGGGACATCTACGAGAAGCGCGCCGAAGTGGGCGCCGTGGTCCACACGCACTCGCCGCACGCGACGTCGTTGGCGTGCCTGCGCCGTCCGATCCCGGCGTTCCACTACGAAGTGGCTGTCGCGGGCGGAGCGGACATCCGCTGCGCCGATTACGCGACTTTCGGCACGCAAGAGCTCTCCGACCACGCGATCGGCGCCCTCGACGGCAGGCGGGCGTGCCTGCTGGCGAATCACGGCGTCGTGGCGATCGGCACGGACCTGGACGATGCCTTCGCCATGGCCGAGAAGGTCGAAGCGCTCGCGCGCATGTACTGGCAGGCGCTGCAGGTGGGCGAGCCGGTCATCCTCGACGCGGCGGAGATGGCGACCGTCCTCGAGAAGTTCAGGACCTACGGCCGCGAGTGATCCCTCCTAGGGCACGGTCGTCGGCTTCGTCGACGCCTCCCACACATCGGAGGATGTGGCGACCAGCTCCTTCATGTTCGTCCACGGGCGGGCGCCCTCGATGCGGCTCTTGCCCTGGATCACGCTCACGGCGAAGTTGATTGCGCGTTCCCTGGCGCGCCGCTGGTCCGGCTCCGGCCAGGACTCGAACGGATGCGGGCCGCGAACCACCACCAGCTCCTTCGGGCCCTTCACGCGGCTGTAGCTGTCGACCGTGCCCTCGAGCGCCCCGGCATAGTCCCAGAGGCCACGCGCGAAGAACATGGCCGGCCACTTCTCCATGCCGGCAAGGATCGCCGAGCTCGGATAGAAGACGACGTTGAGCTCGACGGCGTTGCCCGCGATCCAGAGCGTGCGATCGGAGCCCGTGCGTCCCTGGTCCTCCACGCCCTGCCGGTCGGGGTTGTATCCGGGGCCGCTGGTGAATTCGGCGAAAACGATCGCACCCTTGATCGACTGATCGCCGACGGGTGGCTGGCACGTGATCTCGGGCAAATCGTACGTGCAGTTGCGATGGAAGTTCATGGTCATCGCCCACCCGCTAGCCATCGTTCCGCGCGAGTTGCCGAGAAGCAGCACGGGAAGGGCTTGCGCACCCTTTGTGCCGCGCAGCGCCTGAACGGCAGCGCTTCCCTTCAGGGTCTCCCCCGCGGGGTTGAGCGCGCGCACGCCTTCGCCGTTTCGCAACGCGGCGACGATCGCGAGCAGGTCACGTCCCTGCTGCAGCGTGTTGGTGTCGCTGTAGCCCGTCGAAAGTCCCACGCCGCGCCGGTCGAGAACCAGCACGTCGAAGCCGGCGCGGTTGAAGAGCCTCGCGTTCTCGCGCCAATGGTTCTGTCCGCTCTGGCCGCTCGTCTGCGTCGGGAAGGGCCTCGTGCGATGGTGTCCCTTGTCGTCGACGTAGTAGAGCGGCTCGGCGGGATCGGTGATCGCGGCAACGCGCGTGCCGCCGCCGCCGCTCATGATGACGAGCGCGCGGCTGCGGCCGCCCTTGCCGTCGTCCACGCCTTCGCCTTGCAGGTACCACCCGCGCAGCTTCACGGAGCCCGTCATCTTCTTGATGTTCCGTTCGTACGGATCGCGAGGCGCCGTGAACTCCACGATCCACGTGCGCGCGTCGACCTGGGCGATCGGTTCGTTGTACGGCGCCAGCGCGAAGAAGGCCGGGCGGCGGATCGACTTGAGGTCGATGTCGTCGCCTTCGGGGGGCCTTCCGAGGAGATAGAGGCGCCGCTCATCCTTCATGTTGTATTCGATGTGCGGCGGCTGGCGTGCCATGACTGCGGCCATCACGGGTTCGCGGCATTCCTTGTCCAGCTTGCATTTCGCATATCGGCTGCGCAGGCGCTCGTCGCTGAATTCGTCGACGTAGAAGTCGCCCTTGTATCCGGACGGTGGATGCGCGGCGACGGTCGTGAAGGGAATGCACGTCTTCGCCCCCGCCGACGTCGGCAGGATGTAGCCGGCGAGAACGCGGTCGCGGTCGTAGCCGACGGGCGCCTCGCACTCGGTCGGCGGAACGGGCGGCTTTTCGGCCATCGCGCCGAGCGCGGCGGCGAACGCCAGGAGACATGCGGCTCTCATCATCATGGCTTGAGGTACTTGCCGATGAATTCGAAGATGCGTTTCAGCGCGTCGCGCGATTCCTCGGTTTCGCCGTCGGTGAAGATGTGGCCGCCGGCAGCGTTGTCGTAGATCTTCGACTCGTGCACCTTGCCGCGCGCCTTCAACGCGTCGAGGAGCCGCCCGCTGTGCAATTCCTGCGGCGCGATCTTGTCGCCGGTGGTGGCGACGACGAAGAGCGGCGTCTCGATCTTGTCGACACCGAAGATCGGCGACACGGCCATGTACGCCGGCAGGTTCTCGTCGGGCGTCTTGCCCTTGAAGGAAGGATTGTCCTTCGCGGTCTCCACGCGGCGCCACTCGGGCTTGTAGGCCATGAAGGCGACGAAGTCGGCGAGCCCCACCAGGTCGACCGCGGCTCGGAAGAGCTTCGGTTCGCGCTCGATCGCGAGCAGGGTCACCATGCCGCCGCGGCTCTGGCCGAAGATCGCCATGCGGCCGGCATCGACGAAGGACTGCTTGGCGAAATACTTCGATGCATCGAGCACGTCGGACGTGTCGAGGGTGCCGTAGTCGCTCTTGTAGATCTCGGCGCCGTAGCCGCGGCTGCCGCGGTACTCGGGAAAGATCACGACGTAGCCCTGCGAGATCGCCATGTCGACCTTCCTGAACCAGCGCTCGTCGAAGTGATCGTGGAAGCCGCCGTGGACCATGACGATGGCCGGATAGCGCTTGCCGGAATCCAGCTTGACCGGCGTGAAGACCCATGCGGGCACCAACGTGTTGTCGCGCGCGGGGATCCAGACCTGCTTCATCTTCGCCCGGTCGCCGTGCGTCTGGTTGAAGAGGATGGTGATGATCTGCTGTTGCTGCGCATAGAGCGTGTGCGTCAGCAGCTCGAGGCGTTGCTGCACGTCCTTCGTGTCGCGGTTCGCGAACTTGTCGAGCTCGCCCTCGGCGGGCTGGGCGGCGGCGATCGCCGCGCTCATGGAAATCGCGGCGATCATGAGCTTGCGGCAGTGATTCATGGCGTGCCTCCGTGGACGATGCGCCCACCCACGATGGTGTAGCGCACTTCGGTTTTCAAAAGGTCCTGCGGCGGGATGCTGCGAATGTCCTTCGACAGCACCACCAGGTCCGCGAGCTTGCCCACCGTGATGCTGCCCTTGATCGGCTCCTCGTGGGAGGCCCAGGCGGGGTTGATGGTGTAGGCGCGGATCGCCTCGTCGATCGTGATGCGCTGCTCGGGATGCCAACCGCCCGGGGGCTGGCCGTGCACGTCCTGCCGCGTCACCGCCATGTACATGTTCTCGAGCGGATTGTAGGACGCGAAGGAGAGGCGATTCACGGTGCCCGGGAAGTCGGAGCTGAGGACGAGGCGCATCCCGGCGTCGATCATGGTGCTCCGGGCCGAGCGACCGCGCCACGGCCTCGTAGCGCTCCACCAGCATCGACGGCTGCACGTCGGCCACGAGGCCCATGCGGCCCGCCCGCGCGAGGTCGTCGGGGTGCGCGTACCAGATGTGGATCGCGCGCTGGCGGCGGTCGGCGCGCGGGCCGTTGGCGCGGATCGCCGCCTCATACCAGTCGAGCGTGCGGCGCAGCGCCTGGTCCCCGATCACGTGCATCGTCATGTCGAATCCGGCGCGATCGGCGTCGACGATCTGCTTCTCCTCGGAAGCCTCGTCCACCATGCGGAAGGTCCAGCCGCCGCGGTAGCGCGGATTGTCCGCATAGGGCTGCAGCATGAAGCCGCTGTCTGCAAGGTCCTTGAGCGCCCCGTAGGACATCCACGCGTCGCCCGAGCGCGGCCGGATGCCGGCGGAATCGAGTCCCGTCCACGTGCGCAGCGGCAATATCGCGTAGACGCGCACCGTGAGCTCGCCGCGCTCGCGCAGGTCGCTGAAGATGCGCACGTCCGTGAAGCTGCGCTCGATGTGGGCGTGGTAGAGCTGCTGGCGCGAGAGCGCCTCGACCCGGGACATGTCCTGGATCGAGGTGAGGCCGACGCGATTGAGCTCCTTCACCACGCCCTTCGCGCCGATAAGCGCCTGCGCGTGCGACATCGGCGGCAGTTGCTTGTCGATGAGCTCGCCCACGCTCCCGTAGAGCATGCCGGTGAATTCGCCCGCGGCGTCACGGCCGTAGCGCCCGGTCGCCGCATCGGAAACGGCCTTGTCGAAGCGCAGCGCCCTCATGCCGGCGCTGTTGATGAAATACGAATGGTCGTGGCGCCGGAAGAGCACCGGGTGGTCGGGCGCGACGGCGTCGATGGCCTCGAGGTCCGGCGTGAACGCCTCGTAGTCCTTCCTGCCCTGGCTCCCCGCGCGCCCCGCGGCGACCATGCCCCAGTCGCCGCCGGTGATCCACAGGCCTTTCGGCACGCGCGCCGTCGCCTCGCCGAGGCGCTTCAGCATCTCGGCCTGTGTATCGACGTGCATGAGCATCACCTGGAAGTACCACTCGACGGCGTTGCCGAAGTGCGTGTGCGCGTCGTTGAAGCCGGGGAGCACCATGGCGCCCTGCAAGTCGACCGAGCGGGTGGCGCTGCCCGCGAGCGCGCGCACTGTCGCATTGGCTCCGACCGCGACGATCCGGTCGCCGCGGATCGCCACCGCTTCGGCATTGGGCTGCGCGTCGTCCACCGTATACACGTTGGCGTTGAAGAGGATGAGGTCGGGCGATCCGCGTGGTTGCGAAGCACCGTCATTGAATAACGGAAGCGAAGCGCAGCTCGCGGCGAGCAGGACGAGAGAGGCGAGCGCGATCTTCATGCGGCCTTGAGCGCCACGACATGTCCGGCCGCGACTTCGTGCATCACCGGTGCGCCTTCGCCCTCGAAGTACCGGAAGCCCTCGGGCGGGGGAGGCTCGGCGCCGGCGTGGCGCACCAGGCGGTAGCCGTGCTCGCCCGCGCGGGCGATGCGCGGCGTGGCGGCCAGCAGCCGCAGCGTGTACGGGTGGCATGGCGAGTCGTACACCTGGTCGCGCGTGCCGCATTCGAGGATGCGCCCGCGGTACATCACCGCCACGCGGTCGGCGATCTGCTCGACGACGCCCAGGTCGTGCGAGATGAAGAGGTAGGTGAAGCCGAACTTGCGCTGCAGGTCGGCGAATAGCCGCAGGATCTGCTTCTGCACGGTGACGTCGAGCGCGGACACCGGCTCGTCGGCGACCAGCAGCTTCGGCGTGGCGACGATGGCGCGCGCGATCGATACGCGCTGGCGCTGGCCTCCCGAGAGCTCGTGCGGATAGCGCTCGGCGTAATCGCCGGGCAACCCCACTTCGTCCAGCATCGCGCGGGCGCGCTTGTCGCGATCGGCGCCGCTCAGCTCCGGCAGCGTCCGCAGCCCCTCGGCCACGATCGCGGCGAGCGTCATGCGTGGATCGAGCGAGGAGTACGGATCCTGGAAAACCATCTGGGTCTGCAGGCGGTAGGCCGCGAGGTCGCGGCCTCGAAGCGCCGTGAGGTTGCGTCCTTCGAACCGGATCGAACCCGCGCATTCACGCGCGAGGCGCACCAGCGCGCGGCCGATGGTGGTCTTCCCCGATCCCGATTCGCCCACGACCGCGAGCGTCTCGCCGCGCTTGAGCGTGAGGCTCGCGCCATCGACCGCGCGAAAGGCCTGCGCGCGCTGCCAGAAGAACCGCGGCTTCTTCTTGAACTCCACGGACACCCGATCGATCTCGATCAGCGCGTCGTCTCCCGCCTCGCGCGCTGTCCCATGCTTCGCAGCCACGCCTCTCGCCCCTCTCGTTGGAAGCGATTCCAGCAACATTTTCGTGTACTCGTGCTTCGGCTCGAGCAGGATGCGTTCGCTCGCACCCTCTTCCACCACCTTGCCCTGGCGCAGCATGACGACGCGATCGGCGTAGCTCGCCACCATGCCGAGGTCGTGGCTCACCAGCAGCACCGAAGTGCCGAAATCGCGAGTGAGCGCCGCCATGATGTCCATCACCTCCTTCTGGATGAGGGCATCGAGCGCGGTGGTGGGCTCGTCGGCGATGAGGAGCGCCGGACGCATCACCAGCACCGAGGCGAGCATGATCCGCTGGCGCATGCCGCCGGAATACTGGTGCGGATAGGCACGGAAGCATCCGGATGGGTCGGCGATCTTCACGCGCTCGAGCATCTCCAGCGCGCGCGTGCGCGCCTCGGCCGCGGGGAGGCGATGATGCAGGCGCAGCGCCTCCATCATCTGGAAGCCGACGGTGAGCGCCGGGTTGAGCGACACCATCGGCTCCTGGAACACCATCCCGATGTCGCGCCCGCGCACGCGACGCAGGTCCTCCTGCGACGCGCGCGCGAGATCCTTGCCCTGGAAGACGATGCGGCCCGCCTCGATGCGCGCCACCGGCGGAAGCAGACCCAGCACGGCGCGCCCGATCATGGTCTTGCCGCTGCCCGATTCGCCCACGAGCGCCAGCATCTCGCCCGGCTCGATGGTGAAGCCGACTTCATCGACCACGCGCTTCGCCGACTGGTCCGCCTGGCGAACGCCGACGGACAGGGCCTCGATGGAGAGCGTCGGAGTGGGCGCGGTCACAGGTTTTTCATCCGCGGATCGAATTGGTCGCGCAACGCATCGCCGAAGAGGTTGATGCCGAGGAGCGTCACGGAAATGCTGATGCCGGGAACCAGCGCCAGCCACGGGGCCTGGCCCACATAGTTGCGGCTGTCGGAGAGCATGCCGCCCCAGCTCGAAGCCGGCGGCGGCACGCCCAGGCCGAGGAACGAGAGCGCGCTCTCGGCTAGCAGCGCCCAACCGAAGAGCGCCGTGGCGAGAACGATGATCGGCGCGACGCAGTTCGGCAGGACGTGGCGGAACATGGTGAAGAGCTCGGAATTGCCCATCACCCGCGAGGCCTCGACATATTCCTTCTCGCGCACCGAGAGCACGGTGCCGCGGACCACGCGCGCCACCGACGGCATGTACGCGAGCGAAAGCGCCGCGATCACGCCGACGCGCGAGGGTCCGAACACCGTCATCATGCCGAGCGCCATGATGAGCGAGGGAAAGGCGAGCAGCGCGTCGAGGATGGCCATGGCCACGCGCTCGAACCAGCCGCCGAAATAGCCGGTGGCGACGCCGACGAGGGCGCCGATCGTGACGGCGGCGGCGACGGTGAAGAAACTGATGGAGACGCTCACGCCGGCGCCGAAGAGCAGCCGGCTCAACACATCGCGCCCCCACTCGTCGGTCCCGAGCCAGTGCGCCATCGAGGGCGCCTTCAGCCGCGCCAGCAGGTCGTTCGCGACCGGGTCGTAGGGCGTGTAGACGTGGCCGGCGATCGCCGCGACCAGCATCACCGCGAGGAGCACCCCGCCTGCGATGGCGTTCGGACGCCGCAGGAGCGCGCGGAACCTCACAGCCGCACCCGCGGGTCGAAGAGCGGATAGCACAGGTCCACGACCAGGTTCACCAGCACGTAGATCAGGGTGACGAAGAGGAGGCACCCCTGCACCACGGGATAGTCGCGCGCGAAGATGCTGTCCACCATGAGCCGGCCGATGCCGGGGAGCGTGAACACCGTTTCCGTCACGACCGCGCCCCCGAGGAGCGATCCCAGCGTGAGGCCGATCATGGTCCACGTCGGCGCCATCGCGTTCTTGAGCGCATGGCGGTGCGCGACGGTGAATTCGCGAAGGCCTTTCGCGCGCGCGTGGGTGATGTATTCGAGGCGCAGCACCTCGATCGTGCTGGAGCGGGCCATGCGGATCAGCACGCCCGTCTCGATGAGCGCGAGGGCCGTCACCGGCATGATCAGATATCGCAGCCCGTCCCAGAAGCTCTCGAGCGGCGAGACGTAGCCCACGACCGGGAGGAGATCGAGCTTCAGCCCGAACACCAGGAGAAAGATGAGCCCCAGCCAGAAGCTCGGGATGGAAAGGAAGACGATGGCGGCCGTGACGATCGCCGCGTCCGCCACGGTGTTCTGCTTCCACGCCGCGAACATGCCGAGCGGAATGGCCAGGAGCGAGGCGATCACGACCGCCGGAACGACGAGCGAAGCGGTCACGCTGAAACCGCTCGTGAGCATGTCGATCACGGGCCGCTGCTGCGCGATGGAATTACCCAGGTCCCCGGCCAGCAGGCGCTTCACCCAGATCGCGAACTGCACCGCGATCGGCCGGTCGAGGCCCAGGTCGCGGCGCAACTGCTCGAGCGCGAGCGGGTTCTCGAGGTCCCCGAGCATGAGCTGCGCCGGGTCGCCGGGAATCGCGCGCATCAGCACGAACACGATCACCGCGACGATGAGGAGCGTCGGGATCGCGAGCGCGATGCGGTTGAGCGCGTACTTGAGCAGGCGAGACTTCCTTGGTGCGCCCCCGCGACCTCTAGAAATCCACCTTCACGGAGCCCTTGATGGTGCGCGGGAAGCCGACCGACATGATGCCGCCGCCGGCCGTTGCCCAGTAGCGCTTGTCGGTGACGTTCTCGACGTAGAGCACGAAGGTCCACTGTCGGCCATCCCACCGCTTGCGATAGTTCGCGCCCGCGTTGAAAGTGGTGACCGCCGGGATGAAGCCCTGCTCGAGGCTGTTCACGGGGCGGTCGCCGACGTAGTACATGCCCGCGTTCACGCCGAGGCCGGGAATGAAGGCCGGGCGGTATTCCGCGAAAAGGCTATGCGTCTGCTCGGGCGTGTTGTCGGGCCGCTTCCCGATAAGCGCGGCGTTCTGGGCGCTCTTCTGCTTTGCGTCGAGGAACATGCCCGAAAGGTACACGGAAAGCTGCGGACCGATCTCGCCCGTGACCGAATACTCGAGGCCCTTGTACTCGGTGCGGCCGTCGAGCACGAAGAAGTTCTGCGCGTTGGTGATGGCGTTCGCGCGTTCGATCGTGAAATACGCCACGGAAGCCTGCAATCCCGAGAACGCCTCGGTGCGAACGCCCGCTTCCTTCTGTTT
>Ga0209131_1001465_pt1 | contig 16425 bp, 16 predicted proteins | sample GraSoi_2013_40cm_FD_185826 | JGI IMG/M metagenome (GOLD analysis project Ga0209131, IMG submission 185826) | Grasslands soil microbial communities from the Angelo Coastal Reserve, California, USA - Sample 9_17_2013_40cm (SPAdes) (version 2) | ecosystem: Environmental > Terrestrial > Soil >...
GATGCGCGCTTCGCCAACGGCGACGGCGAAGGCCGCGTGGCGGGCGTATGGCGAGCGCTGCCCGAGGCCAGGGAGCGCTCGCCGGGATACGTGGACCTGAAGGGCGAATTCACGCGTGCGGTGGCGAGCCGCGTGGCCAATTACCTGCCCAACAACATCGCGGCCACCCGCGACTGGCTGGAGCGCTCGGTGCAGTCGGGCACCAGCGCGCGCATCGGCTTCGAGGTGAAGGGCGACATGTGGGGCTTTCCGTTCGGCGGCGAGCATCCGGGGCTTTTCCGGGTGGAGGGCGACATTCGCGACGGGCGCCTCAAGTACCACCCCGACTGGCCTTCGATCGACGCGATCGAGGGCGACTTCAAGTTCGAGAACCGGCGCCTGGAGATCCGCGCCGAGCGCGCCAACATCTTCGCCAGCCGCGCGAGCTCGGTCTCCGCGATCGTCGAGGACCTGGGCGCCAAGCCGCCGGTGCTCACCGTGACGGGCGACATCGACACTACCGGTGCCGACACCGTGCGCTTTCTTCGCGAGTCGCCGCTCGTGAATGGGCCCGGGGCGTTCACGCGCGCGGTGTCGGTCGAGGGCCCGGGACGGCTCAAGCTGCAGCTCGTCTATCCGATGTGGGGCACGGACCCGGTGCGCGTGGTGGGCGACTACCTGTTCGCGGGCGCGACGGCGACCGTGGGACACACGCTCGCCATGCGCGACGTGCGCGGGCGGCTCGCCTTCACCGAGAGCGCGGTGCGTGCGCCGGCGATCGCCGGCACGCTCTTCGGCAAGCCGGCATCGCTCACCATGGCCACACAGGATGGCCAGGTCGTCACGCAGATCGAGGGCAGGATCGATTCGGCGGCGATGAGCGCGTACGCGCCCGCATCCATCGTCGCGAACCTTTCCGGCGCGACCGACTGGAAGGCGCGCGTGGTGTCCGGCAGGCAGGGGAGCGAGCTCGTGGTGACTTCCGATCTGAAGGGCCTCGCGTCTAGCCTTCCGCAGCCGCTCGCGAAAGCGGCGGGCGACGCGCGCGCGGTGACGGTCACGCTGTCGCGGCTGGGCACCGATGCCGAGGTGAGCAACGTGACGCTCGCCGACGGCGTCTACGGCCGCTTCTCGAAGGCGGGCGAGCGCTGGAGCGCATTGCTCAAGTTCGGCGCGCCGGTGGCGAACGAGGCCGCGCGCGAGGGCGTGTGGCTCTACGGCGAGCTGCCCCATGTCGACGTCGATGCGTGGCAGGCGGTCTTCGCGGCGCCGCGTGAGCCGGGCGCGCCCGCCGGCGCCGAAGGCCTGGAGCTGCGCGGCCTCGACCTCAAGCTCGGCCGCGCGCGCTACTGGGGACGCGAATTCCGCCAGATGAGCGCGCAGCTCGCGCGCAAGGGCTCGCAGTGGACCGGCAAGCTCGAAGGCCCGCTCGTCGCGGGCGACATCCAATGGGATTGGGCGGGCAAGGGCCGCCTCGTGGCCAAGCTCGAGCGCCTGTCGATAGTCGAGCCCACGCCGGGCGCCGCGCCCGTGGAGCCGCGCGAGGGCGCGCAGGCCGATCTGCCCGCGCTCGACATCACCGCGCAACGCTTCGAGTTCAAGGGCAAGTGGCTCGGGGCCCTCGACCTGAAGGCCGAGCCCGCGGGCGACGAATGGCGCATCGACAAGCTCGACATCGTGAATGGCCACGCCAAGTTCCTTTCGAGCGGCGGCTGGCGGCGCACCGCCACGGGCTCGCTCACCACGCTCACGTTGAAGCTCGAGACCGAGAACCTGAACGCCCTCATGGGGCAGTTCGGCTACGGCGACTATCTCAAGCGCGGCAGCGGCCAGCTCGAGGGCCAGCTGGTGTGGCCGGGCTATCCGTACGATTTCGCGACCGCGAATCTCGCGGGCACCATCAAGGTCGACGCGCGCCGCGGCCAGTTCGCCAAGATCGAGCCGGGAGCGGGCAAGCTCCTCGGGCTTGTCTCGCTGCAGTCGCTGCCGCAGCGCGCGATGTTCGATTTCCGCGACGTGTTCAGCGCGGGCTTCGCCTTCGAGCGCATCCAGGGCGACGTGAAGGTCGCGCGCGGGGTGCTCCTCACCGACGGCTTCGAGATCGCCGGGCCGTCGGCCTTCGTGAGCATGACGGGGGAGGTCTCGATCCCGCAGGAGACGCAGGCGCTCACCATGCATATCGTCCCGGAGGTGGGCGAGGGCATCGCGCTCGCCGCGACGCTGATCGGCACGCCGGTGCTCGGCCTTTCCACGCTCCTCGTCTCCAAGCTCCTCAAGAACCCGCTCGGCAAGGTGGTCGCGTACGAGTACCAGGTGACGGGGTCGTGGGATAATCCACAGGTCACGCGTCTTTCCGCCGCGCCGCCGAAGACCGCGGCCAACGCCCCGGAGGCCGCTTCCCCAACCGCCGCAGCGAATCCGGCCGGGCCGCCGGCGCGTAGCCAATAGCGATGATCATCACCCGCAACTCCACCACGCCCGCGGCGCTCCGCGAGACGATGTCGACCACGCAGTCGATGTTCCGCGTGGCCGCCATCCAGATGGCGTCGGGACCCAACGTGCAGGCCAACCTGCAGGAGGCGGGGCGCCTGATCGAGCTGGCGGCGGCCACCGGCGCACGCATCATCGCGCTGCCCGAGTACTTCGCCATCATGGGCATGAAGGACACCGACAAGGTCGCGGCGCGCGAGAAGGACGGCGTGGGCCCGATCCAGAATTTCCTCGCCGCCGAGGCGCGCCGCCACCGCGTTTGGATCGTGGGCGGCTCCGTTCCCCTGGAGTCGAGCCTTCCCGACAAGGTGCGCAATTCGTGCCTGGTCTACGACCAGGAAGGCAAGCGCGTGGCGCGCTACGACAAGATCCACCTCTTCGGCTTCGATATGGGGTCAGAGCGCTACACCGAGGAGCGCACCATCGAGCCCGGCAAGGCGATTTGCACGGTGGATTCCCCCTACGGAAAGCTGGGAATTTCCGTTTGCTACGACCTGCGTTTTCCCGAACTCTACCGGGCGATGGGCGACGTTGACCTCATTTTGGTGCCATCGGCCTTCACCGAGACCACGGGAAAGGCCCATTGGGACACGCTCATCCGCGCGCGCGCCATCGAGAACCTGGTGATCGCGCCCGCCCAGGGCGGCTATCACGTGAACGGTCGCGAAACCCATGGTCATACCATGATCGTGGATCCCTGGGGGGTGGTGCTGGACCGCTTGCCGCGCGGCTCTGGGGTTGTGGTCGCCGGCGTGAACCCCACCTATCAGGCGAAGATCCGCAAAAGCCTTCCCGCCCTGACCCACAAGACCGTTCGGCAGTGGTAAGCATTTGAACCCGCTGCTGAATTTGATCGAGACTGAAGAGCTCCGAATGACCAAGCCCGGCCCGTCCACCCTCGACATCGCGCGCGCCACGCTCCTTGCTCCCTTCGGGATCGATGAGCTCGCGACCCACAAGGTGTTCGGCACCATCCTCGCCCACAAGGCCGACGATGCCGACCTCTACTTCCAGTACAACCGCTCCGAAGGCTGGTCGCTGGAAGAAGGCGAGGTGAAGTCCGGAAGCTATTCCATCGACCAGGGCGTGGGCGTACGCGTGGTGGCGGGCGAGAAGACGGCGTTCGCCTACTCCGACGATATCAACGTCGAGGCGCTCGAGGCCGCGGCGAAGGTCACGCGCGCGATCGCCTCCGACGGCGGCGATGCGCTCGTCGGCAAAGCGCTGGTGCGGGCGGGGCCCGCGCTCTACGCGCCGATCGATCCGGTCGCGCAGTTCGACGATGGCGCGAAGGTGAAGATCCTCGAGGCCATCGAGAAATATGCGCGCGCGGTAGATCCCCGCGTGAAGCAGGTGATGGCGCGCCTGTCGGGCGAATACGACGTGGTGCTCGTCGCACGCGCCGATGGCGGCGTTGCCGCGGACGTTCGCCCCCTCGTTCACCTCTCGATCACCGTCATCGCCGAGCAGGATGGGCGCCGCGAGCAGGGGCACCAGGGTGCGGGCGGGCGCTTCGGCTACGGCTTCTTCACCGGCGGGATCCTCGAGGACCTCGCGCACGACGCGGTGCGCCAGGCGCTCGTGAACCTCGAGTCGCGCCCCGCGCCGGCGGGTGTGATGAGCGTCGTTCTCGGCCCGGGCTGGCCGGGCGTTCTGCTGCACGAGGCAATCGGCCACGGCCTCGAGGGCGACTTCAACAGGAAGGGCACGTCGGCCTTCAGCGGGCGCATCGGCGAGCGTGTCGCCGCGCCCGGCGTCACCGTGGTCGACGACGGCACGCTGCCCGACCGGCGCGGGTCGCTGTCCATCGACGACGAGGGCAATCCCACCACGAGGAACGTCCTGATCGAGGACGGCATCCTGCGCGGCTACCTGCAGGACCGGCTCAACGCGCGCCTCATGGGCGTGCCGGTCACCGGCAGCGGGCGGCGCGAATCGTACGCCGCGATCCCGATGCCGCGCATGACCAACACTTTCATGATGGGGGGCGACCAGGATCCGCAGGAGATCATCGCCTCCGTCGAGCGCGGCCTCTACGCGGTGAATTTCGGCGGCGGCGAGGTCGACATCACCAGCGGCAAGTTCGTGTTCTCGGCCTCGGAAGCCTACTGGGTCGAGAACGGCAAGATCCAGTACCCGGTGAAGGGCGCGACCCTGATCGGCAACGGCCCCGATGCGCTCACACGCGTCACCATGATCGGCAACGACATGTGCCTCGATCCGGGCATCGGCATGTGCGGCAAGGAAGGCCAGAGCGTGCCGGTGGGTGTGGGCCAGCCCACCATCCGCATCGAGGGGCTCACCGTCGGCGGCACCGCGTAAGGCAACTCGGCTGCATCCGACTGACACGCGTTCGCGTATATCCGACATGACCATGAACCGCAGACATTTCATCGCCACCCTGGGAGCGCTCTTCGCCATGCATCGCGCCGACGCCGCCAAGCCCGAAGACGCCGCCAAGGTGGAGAAGCTGAAGCTCTCCGACGACGAGTGGAAGAAGCGCCTCACGCCCGAGCAGTACGCGGTGCTGCGCCACGAAAGCACAGAGCGCGCGGGCACGAGCCCATTGAACGGCGAGAAGCGCAAGGGCACCTTCATGTGCGCCGGCTGCGACCTCGCGCTCTTCACCTCCGACACCAAGTACGAGAGCGGCACCGGGTGGCCCAGCTTCTACGCCTTCGTCCCCGGCCACCTCGAGACCAAGACCGACTTCAAGCTGATCCTGCCGCGCACCGAGTACCACTGCGCGCGCTGCGAGGGGCACCAGGGCCACGTGTTCGACGACGGCCCGAAGCCTACCGGCAAGCGCTATTGCAACAACGGCGTGGCGCTGAAGTTCGTTCCGGCTTAAAAGCTGAAAAGTGGTGTCAGGTACGACTTTTCGTGACGGAGTCTCTCCTCGAAAAGTCGTACCTGACACCACTTTTCACTGGGTCTCTATGCGCCCCTCGAGCTTCGCCGGCTTGTCGCGCGCGGTCCACATCCAGCAGTAGTCCTCGCCGGTCCTGGCGGTGAAGGCGCCGCCGTCGCCGCGCATGGCTTCGCGCTTCACCGGGTAGAACACCTCGGTTTCGCGGTGGTAATGGATGTTGAAGTCCACCGGCGCGTCGGCCTTCCAGTAGTACTTGCGCTTCTCGCCCGCTTCCACGCGCAGGCATTCCTCGTGCATGCCTTTCGGCTCCAGGGCCAAGCTGAAGGGTCGCGCTTGCGGCGAGTCGGACGGGTACGCGAACGCCGCGGCCGGGAGCGCCGCGCAGAGGAGCGCGAGCAGGCGTTTCATGGGGGGTTATGCTAGCATTTGCACCATGAATCGCAGGATCGCCTACTTCTCCTGGTTCTTCCATCTCACGCCGCAGGCGGTTGAGAGGATTTGAGCCGGGGTTAGCCGAACGAATCCACGAAAACCGCCAGACCGAAATCTGGCGGTTTTTTTTGGAAAGCTGAAATGCCGCACGTGAGAACCGACGACGTCAGGATCGAGCAGGGCGACGAGCTCCTCGCGCCCATGCAGGTGATGCGCGAGCTCGCCGCCACCGAGCGCTCCGAGGCGGCCACCTTCGAGGGCCGCACGGCGGTGCACGACATCCTGCGCGGGGCCGACGATCGCCTCCTCGTGGTCGTGGGGCCGTGCTCGATCCACGATTACCAGGCGGCGGTCGATTACGCCAAGCGCCTGAAGGGCGAGCGCAATCGCCTCGGACACGACCTCGCCATCGTGATGCGCGTCTACTTCGAGAAGCCGCGCACCACGGTCGGCTGGAAAGGCTTCATCAACGACCCGCACCTGGACGAGACCTTCGACATGAACGAGGGCATCCGCCTTGCGAGGAAGCTCCTCCTCGAAGTCAATGAGATCGGCGTCGCCTGCGGGACCGAGTTCCTCGACCTCATCTCCCCGCAGTACATCGCCGACCTCATCGCCTGGGGTGCCATCGGCGCGCGCACCACCGAATCGCAATCCCACCGACAGCTCGCCTCGGGCCTGTCGTGCCCGGTCGGCTTCAAGAACGGCACCGACGGCAACATCCGCATCGCGGTCGACGCGATCAAGGCCGCCGCCGCGCGCCACCATTTCATCTCGGTCACCAAGTCGGGTCACGTCGCGGTGTTCAAGACCGCCGGCAACGAGGACTGCCACGTGATCCTGCGCGGCGGCAAGGCGCCCAATTACGACGCGGCGAGCGTCGACGCGGCGTGCCGGGAGCTCGCCGATGCGGGCCTCGCTCAGCACCTGATGGTGGATTTCTCGCACGCCAATTCTTCGAAACAGTTTCGCCGGCAGCTTGAGGTCGGCAAGGACGTCGCCGCCCAGCTCGCCGCGGGCGAGCGGCGCATCGTCGGCGCGATGATCGAGAGCCACATCAACCCGGGGCGCCAGGACCTCATGCCCGGCAAGGCCCTCGATTACGGGGTGTCGATCACCGACGCCTGCCTCGGATGGACGGATACGGTCAACCTGCTCGACACGCTCGCCGAGGGCGTGCGTGCGCGGCGCGTGGCAGTGGAGGAATGAAGATGGCAAGCGCGGAAAAGAAATCGATGCCGGTCGTCGGCAGGACGGACGACCTTCGAATATCGGCCGTTCGCGCGCTCATCGCGCCGCAACTACTGCTCGAAGAGCTGCCGGTGGACGTGGGCTCGCTCGCCACGGTCACCAACGCGCGGCAAGCCGTGCACCGCATCCTGCACGGCGCCGATGATCGCGTGGTTGCCGTCGTGGGACCGTGCTCGATCCACGACTCGGGAGCCGCGCTCGAATACGCCGCGAAGCTGAAGCAGGCCGCGCAGCGCCACGCCGCCGATCTCCTCGTCGTGATGCGCGTCTATTTCGAGAAGCCGCGCACCACGGTGGGGTGGAAAGGCTTCATCAACGATCCGCGCCTGGACGGCAGCTTCGCCATCAACGAGGGGCTGCGCCTGGCGAGGAAGCTTCTCCTCGACATCAACCACATGGGCTTGCCCGCGGCAACCGAGTTCCTCGACCTCCTCTCCCCGCAGTACATCTCCGATCTCATCGCCTGGGGTGCCATCGGCGCGCGCACCACGGAGTCCCAGACCCACCGCCAGCTCGCCTCGGGATTGTCGTGCCCGGTCGGATTCAAGAACGGCACCGACGGCTCGATCAAGGTCGCGGTCGATGCGCTGCGCGCCGCGGCGGCGCCGCACGCCTTCATGGGGATGACCAAGACCGGGCAGGCAGCCATCTTCGAGACCGTCGGCAACGAGGACTGCCACGTGATCCTGCGCGGCGGAAAATCGCCCAACTACGACGCGGCGAGCGTCGACGCCGCCGCCCGGGAGCTCGCCGCCGCGGGCCTCGCGCCGCACCTCATGGTGGATTTCTCGCACGCCAACGCATCAAAGAAATACGAGAAGCAGATGGAAGTCGGCGCCGACGTCGCGGGCCAGATCGCCGCGGGCGACGAGCGCATCGTCGGCGTGATGGTCGAGAGCCATCTGAACGCCGGCCGCCAGGACCTGGTGCCCGGCCAGCCGCTCGCCCATGGCGTTTCGATCACGGATCCCTGCCTCGGGTGGGACGACACGGTGGCGCTCCTCGAAACGCTCGCCGTCGGCGTGCGCGAGCGCCGCCTGCGGCAGCGCGAATGAGCAAGGCCGAAGAGTTCCGCATCCTCGGCCGCCACAAGGGCAACGAGGAGCCGATCCGCTTCACCTATCGTGGCGTCACCTTCGACCAGGATTCGTTCCACGTGGTCGCGGGCTTGAACGCGGTCGACACGCGCGAGTACACCGAGCAGACCTTCAAGGCGCTGCAGGCCGCGGGCCAGGTGTGCGCGCGCATGGGCGCCTACAAGCCGCGCACCAGCCCCTACTCGTTCCAGGGCTACGGCAAGAGCTGTCTGCCGTACGTCTTCGAGCTGGCCGGCAAGTACGCCATCCGCGTGATCTCCATGGAGGTCACGCGCGACGAGCACCTCGACGAGATTCGCGCAGCGCTGCGCGAGACGGGTGACCCCGCCGGCGTGATGCTGCAGATCGGAACGCGCAACACCCAGAACTTCGAGCTGCTGAAGACGGTGGGGAGTCAGCGCGACTTTCCGATCCTCCTCAAGCGCGGCTTCGGCATCACGCTGCACGAGTCGCTCCTCGCCGCGGAGTACGTGGCGAGCGCCGGGAACCGCGACATCGTGTTTTGCCTGCGCGGGATGAAGACCAACTTCGGCGACCCGCACAGGAATTCGCGCACGTGCCGGTGGTCAAGCGCCTGACGCGCATGCCGGTGTGCATCGATCCGTCGCATTCGGTGGGCATCCGCGCCATGGCGCCCGACGGGCTGCAGGACATCTTCCACGTCGCCGCGCAGGGCATCGTCGCCGGCGCGAACCTCGTCCTCACCGACGTGCATCCCGACCCGCGCAAGGCGCTGGTCGATGCCGGGCAGGCGCTCACGCTCGACGAGCTGCCGTACTTTCTGGAGGACTGCGCGCTGGTACGGGAAACCTATGAGAAGCGGCGGCGGCTACGTTGACCGAAATGCTTTGTAAACGCGGATGAACGCAGATGTAGCGCAGATGAACGTACCCCAAGACCTTGCTAGAAGTTGCAGTACGTTCATCTGCGCTACATCTGCGTTCATCTGCGTTTTCATGGCCCTTTGCATCACCCCGTCCGTTGCTGCCTCCATCTCGATCCGCGACGACCTCGACCGCCTGGTCGAACTGAAGCAGCCAGCCCGAAGGATTGTCACTTTAGCGCCATCGTTGACGGAGCTCGCGTTCTCGGTGGGCGCGGGCGATCGCGTGGTGGGCGTGAGCGCGTACAGCGATTCCCGCAGGTGTCCAGCGCGGCGGCGTTCTCGATCGAGGCGATCGCGGCGTTGAAGCCGGACCTGGTGCTCGCGTGGCGCGACAGCGTGAGGCGCGAGGACATCGAGCGCATCACGGGCTTCGGCGCGGCGGTGTTCGTCGCGCACTCGCGCAACTTCGAGGACGTGCCGCGGCTATTGCGCGCGATCGGCACGCTCACCGGCAACGATGGCGCGGCCCCCGCCGCCGAGTACCGGTCCAGGCTCGCGAAAGTGCGCCGCGACTATGCGGGCAAGCCGAAGCTCACCGCCATCCTCGAGATCTGGAACCGCCCGCTCACCACCATCGCCGGGCGCCACTTCATGAACGAGGCGCTCGAGATCTGCGGCGCGAGCAACGTCTTCCAGGATCTCGCCGGCGTCGCCCCGGTGGTGCCCTGGGAAGAGGTCTATCGGCGCGATCCCGAGATGGTCGTGGGGGCGAGCTCGGCCGCATCGGCGGAAGAATTCCGCGCGCAATGGCTGCAGCGCCCGAGCCTCGCGGCGGTGCGATCGGGGCGGCTGGTGTTCGTCGAGGCCGACCGCATCCAGCGCCTCACCGCGCGCACGCCGGACGGCATCGCGGCGCTCTGCGAGGCGATCGCGCGCGTGCGCTAGGTGCGCTTCACCGGCGCGAGCATGCCGTGGCAGACCACCGCCCCGGTGGGTTGCCCGGTCGGCGAGCCGCCCATCGGCTCCATGCTCACCGCGAGTGCGCTCACATCCCGCACGCGCGGATCGTTCTCGGCGACCTTGATCATCGTGTCGCCCATGGCGTTGGTCACGAGCCCGAGCGAGCGCGGCGCGCCCTGCTTGGGCATCGCCCACAGCTCGAGGCTCTGGTCTGCCTTCATGGCGCCCCATGGCTTCACCACGCGCACGCGCAGGATGTCCGGCTGGTGCATCGACACCACCATGCGCGGCGCCGTATCGGCGAGCACTGCGACGAAGACGGGCTCGCTGCGTGGACCGCTCGAGATGAAGACGAAGAAGGCGAGCAGCACCGAGGCGAGCCCTGCGGCGATGAGGCCGAAGCCGCGCCAGAAGCCGGTGCGCGCGGCGGGAGCGGAGCGCGGCGCGGTGCGCGCTTCGATCTGCGACCAGACGCGCTTCGGCGGCTCCACCGCGGGCACGCGCTCGGCGAGCGGCGTGAGCGCGTGTTCCCAGCGCGCCACTTCCGCGGCGAGCGCGCGGTCGTCGCGCACCAGGGATTCGAAGCGCCGCCGCGCGCGTCCGCGCAGCGTGCCGAGCACGTATTGGGCGGCGAGCTCCTGCGCGGCGGTGGGTGACAGGCGCATCAGCCGCGCTCCGTGGCGCCGGCGCGCATCAGGCAATCCTTGAGCTTGAGCAGCCCGCGGCGGATGTGCGTCTTCACGGTGCCCAGCGGACGGCGCAAATGATCGGCGAGCTCGGAATGCGTGAGGCCATGGAAGAAGGCGAGCGCGATGGTCTGGCGCTGCTCGGCGTCGAGCTCCTCGAGGCAGTGCTGGATCGAGTGCGCCTCGGCGCGCGCCTCGGCTTCGCGCGGCGGCGCCGCGCGCGGGTCGACGAGGTTGGCGGCGAGCGTGTCGTCGATATCGGGCTCTTCGCGCGTGCGCCGCACGATGTCGAGGCTGCGGTTCCTCACGATCGCGGTCATCCACGTGGTCGGCGCGCTCTTCGCCTGCGCGTAGTCCGACGCGTGGTTCCAGATGTTGACGAAACTGTCCTGCAACGCTTCCTCCGCGAGCGGCCGTTCCCGGACTATACGTAGCGAGACCGCAAACAGTTTCGAGCTGGTGGCACGATAAAGCTCGGCGAAAGCGGCGCGGTCGCCGAGGGCGGACTTGGCGATGAGCCCGGCGAGGCGTGCCTGCGCGGCCTCGAGCGTCATGAATCCTTGCCTTCGCGCCCTGGCTTCCACAGCGGCTCGGCCGTGCCCGATTGGGCGTTGATGGTGCGCGCGGCGAGGAAGAGCATGTCGGAGAGGCGGTTCAGGTACTGGATGCTCAGCGCCGAAACGCTCTCCAGGCGCCCCAGCGCCACCAGCGAGCGTTCCGCGAGCCGCCGGGAAGGACGAACTCGCGCAGCGGCGCAAGCTTTTCGCGCAAGCTTTCGATGCGAAGGTCGATTTCCTGCAGGTGTGCGTCCCACAATGCCGAGCGCCCGGGGATGCAGATCTCGCCTCCCAGGTCGAAGAGGTCGTTCTGCACCGCGGCGAGCGCCGCCTGCACCGCGTCGGGCAGGCGCTCGGCGAGGACCACGCCGATGGCGCTGTTCAGCTCGTCGAGATCTCCCATCACCCCGACCCGCGGGCAATCCTTGCCGACGCGGCTCCCGTCGCCGAGGCCGGTGGTGCCGTCGTCCCCGGTTCGGGTGACGATCCTGCTGAGACGATTTGCCATGGGCGGCCATTGTACAATCGGCCCCGTGAAAACAAGCTTCCTGGATTTCGAGCAGCCCATCGCCGAGCTCGAGCAGAAGATCGAGGAACTGCGCTTCGTGCAGGACGACTCCGCCGTCGACATCTCCGCGGAGATCGAGCGGCTGTCGAAGAAGAGCCGCGAGCTCACCAAGGACATCTACGCGAAGCTCTCCGCGTGGCAGATCTCCAAGGTCGCGCGCCACCCCCAGCGTCCCTACACGCTCGACTACGTGGGCATGCTGTGCACCGATTTCGAGGAGATGCACGGCGACCGCTCGTTCGCCGACGACGCCGCCATCGTGGGCGGGCCCGCGCGTTTCAACGGGCAGAGCGTCATGGTGATCGGCCACCAGAAGGGGCGCGACACCAACGACAAGATCTTCCGCAACTTCGGCATGCCGCGCCCCGAGGGCTACCGCAAGGCGCTGCGCCTGATGAAGCTCGCGGAGAAATTCGGCGTGCCGCTGCTCACCTTCGTCGACACTCCGGGCGCCTATCCGGGGATCGGCGCGGAGGAGCGCGGGCAGTCGGAGGCGATCGGCAAGAACCTCTATGCGATGGCGGGGCTGCGCGTGCCGGTCGTCGTCACCGTGATCGGCGAGGGCGGCTCGGGCGGCGCGCTCGCGATCGCGGTGGGCGATGTCACGCTCATGATGCAGTACTCGACCTACTCGGTGATCTCGCCCGAGGGTTGCGCCGCGATCCTCTGGAAGAGCGCCGAGAACGCGGGCGAGGCCGCCGAGAGCCTCGGCATCACCGCTTCGCGCCTGAAGGCCCTGGGCCTGGTCGACAAGGTGATCGCCGAGCCGCTCGGCGGGGCGCATCGCGACCACGCGGACGCGGCGAAGAGCCTCAAGAAGGCGATCCAGGACAGCTTGCGAAGCCTGCAGGACCTTTCGCCCGACGCGCTCCTCGAGCGGCGCCAGGAGCGCTGGGTCAACTATGGAAAGTTCAAGGAACTGGCCGAGTAGCGCTCTCGCCGGGCTGCCCGGCGCCGCCGCCGTGTGCGTCGGATTCTCCGGCGGACTCGACTCCGCGGTGCTGCTCGACCTCCTCGCCAAACGCGCGACCGGGCGCCTGAGCGCGCTCCACGTCCACCACGGGCTGAGCCCCAATGCCGATCGTTGGGCGCAGTTCTGCGCGCGCTTTTGCGCTGCGCGCGGCGTGCCGCTTGCGGTCGAGCGCGTGAGCGTGGCGCGCGATTCGGGCGAGGGTCTCGAAGCCGCGGCGCGCGCCGCGCGATACGCCGCGTACGCGCGCCGGCCCGAGCCCTACGTCGCGCTCGCGCACCACCGGGACGACCAGGCGGAAACCGTCCTCCTGCAGCTCCTGCGCGGCGCCGGTCTGAAGGGCGTCGCGGCGATGCCCGAGCTGCGCCCTCTCGCGGGCTCGAACGTCACGATCTACCGGCCACTCCTCGGCACGTCGCGCGCCGCCATTCGCGCCTATGCCGAGGACGCCGGCCTCGAATGGATCGAGGATGAATCCAACGCGTCGCGCCAACACGATCGCAACTATCTGCGCGGCGAAGTGGCCCCGCTTCTCGACGCGCGTTTCCCCGGTTGGCGCGATGCCCTCGCGCGCTTCGCGCGCCACGCAAATGCCGCGCGCGAGCTCCTCGACGACCTTGCGCAGGCCGACGGCGCGGCCGCAGGCGAGACCCTCGCGATCCCGCCCGCCCTCTCGAGCCCCCGGCGCGCCAACGCGCTGCGCGCTTTCCTCGCGCTGAACGCGCTCGCCATGCCGAGCGAAGCGCGGCTGGCGCAGATGACGAGGCAATTGTTCGGCGCGCGCGCCGATGCCCGAGTGCGCATCGAGCACGACGGCGTGGCGCTGATGCGCTTTCGCGATCGCGTGCACATCGAGCGCGGCCCCGAGCGCGCGCTCGGCTGGCGCATCGCGTGGCATGGCGAGAACGAGGTCGACCTGGGCGCGGGGCGCGGCACCGTGGGCTTCGCCCCCACGCGCGGCGCGGGCATCGCGGCCGCATCGCTGCATTCGGGCGACTGGTGCTTCATGCCGCGCTCGGGCGGCGAGAAGATCCGCATCGACGCGAAGCGCCCTACGCGCACCCTCAAGAATCTGCTGCAGGAACACGCCGTTCCCGCCTGGCAGCGGGAAAAATTGCCGCTCCTTTTCCGGGACACGGCGCTGGTCTGGGTCCCGGGGGTCGGAATCGCCGCCGAATTCGCCTGCGAGGAGGGCGCGGAGGGGTTTTCCCCGTGCTGGACGGTGGCGGGAAAGGCCGCGCTGTGTTAGTATGAAAAGCTAAACTTTTCATCAATTTAGCGGAGATTTTCATGGCGGTGGAGCGCACCCTTTCGATCATCAAACCGGATGCCGTGGCCAAGAACGTGATCGGCGAGATCTACTCCCGATTCGAAAAGGCCGGTCTCAAGGTCATCGCGGCGAAGATGGCGCGGCTTTCCCGCAACGACGCCGAGGGCTTCTACGCAGTCCACCGCGGGCGCCCGTTCTTCAAGGACCTCGTCGAATTCATGAGCTCCGGGCCGGTGATGATCCAGGTGCTCGAAGGCGACAACGCCATCCTCAGGAACCGCGATCTGATGGGCGCGACCGATCCGGCCAAGGCCGCGGCGGGCACCATCCGCAAGGATTTCGCGCAATCGATCGACGCCAACGCGGTTCACGGCTCCGATGCGGCCGATACCGCCGAGGTCGAGATCGCCTACTTCTTCGCGTCGAGCCAGATCTACAGGCGTTGAGGCGCGAGATGACGGACAAGACCAATCTCCTGAATTTCACGCTGCCGGGGCTCACCGAATGGTTCGCCACGCAGGCGGAGAAGGCGTTTCGCGCGCGCCAGGTGTTCCAATGGATTCACCAGCGCGGGGTCGCCGATTTCGACGCGATGACCGATCTCGCCAAGTCGCTGCGCGAGAAGCTGAAGTCGATCGCGGAAGTGAAGGCGCCGGCGATCCTTTCCGAGCATCGCTCCGAGGACGGCACCGTGAAGTGGCTCTTCGACGTGGGCGTGGGCAACGGCATCGAGACCGTCTACATCCCCGAGGATGACCGCGGCACGCTGTGCGTCTCCTCGCAAGTCGGCTGCGCGCTCGACTGCAAGTTCTGCTCGACCGGCCGCCAGGGCTTCAACCGCGACCTGAAGGTCGCCGAGATCATCGGCCAGGTGTGGGTCGCGAATCGGCGCCTCGAGGAGATGGAGCGCGAGGGCTTGCCGTCGCGCCTGGACCGGCGCGAGGAAGCCGAGGACGCTCTCGAACCCGCCCTCAATGCGGAGGGACTTCCGCGTTCGCCGCGCCCGGTGAGCAACGTCGTGATGATGGGCATGGGCGAGCCGCTCAACAACTTCGTGCCGGTGGTCGACGCGATGAAGATCATGCTCGACGATTTCGCCTACGGCCTTTCGCGCCGTCGCGTGACGCTCTCCACCTCGGGCGTGGTGCCGCAGATCCGCAAGCTCGCCGAGGCGCTGCCGGTCGCGCTCGCCGTGAGCCTGCACGCGCCCAACGACGAGCTGCGCAGCCGCATCATGCCGATCAACGACGCGTATCCCATCGCCGATCTCCTCGATGCGTGCCGCGAGTATCTTGCGGTCTCGCCGCGCGACTTCATCACCTTCGAGTACGTGCTGCTCGAGGGGGTGAACGACGCGCCCGACCACGCCAAGGAGCTCGCGCGCCTGCTGAAGAAAATCCCGAGCAAGGTGAACCTGATCCCCTTCAACAGGTTCCCCGACTCGGGCTTCGAGCGCTCCGACTGGAGCCGCATCAAGCGCTTCCAGCAGGTGCTGCTCGACGCGGGCTTCATCGCCACCATTCGCAGGACGCGCGGCGACGACATCGACGCGGCCTGCGGGCAGCTCGCGGGCCAGGTGGTGAACCGCATGAAGAAGAAGTTCGTCCGCATCCAATCACAACCGGGACACTGATGCGCATCGCGATCGCTGTTTTCGCCGTCCTCCTCGGCGCCTGCGCCTCGCAGAGCACCACCGAGACCAAGCCGGTCACCGACTCCGGCGGCGCCGACGGCCGGCGCCGCGCCGAGGTGCATACCGGGCTCGCCGGCGAGTACTACTCGCGCGGCAATTTCGCGGTGGCGCTCGCCGAGACGCGCCTCGCGATCAAGGACGACCCGACCTACTACCCCGCGTTCAACATGCAGGGCCTGGTGTTCATGGAGCTGCGCGAGGACGGCCCCGCCCGCGAGGCGTTCAACCACGCGCTCGCGATCTCGCCCAACAACGCCGAGGTGCTCAACAACTTCGGCTGGTTCCTGTGCCTGCGCAACGACACCGGGCGCGGCATGGAGATGATGCTTCGCGCGAGCACCGACACCCTGTATCCCACGCCGGAGAAGGCGTTCCTGTCCGCGGGCCTGTGCATGCGCCGCGCGGGCAACAACGAGCGCGCCGAGGACTACCTGCGCCGCGCGGTGCTGATACGCCCCGACTTGATCGGCGCGGTCTTCAACCTCGCCGTCATCACCTTCGAGCGCGGGGCGTACAAGGATTCCGAGATCTACCTGCTGCGCTACATGCGCCTCACGCCGGCGCCCAACCTCGAGGCGCTCCTCCTCGGCGTGAAGCTCGCGCGCGCCAACCAGGATTCCGGCGCCGAGCAAAGCTACCTGCAGCAATTGCGGAGGCGTTTTCCCGACGCCCCCCAGGCGCAGGAGCTGCTCGAAAGGCGCCCCTAGCCCGCCGTGAGCACCGTCGACGACAACGCCGACAAAGCCGCCTCCCGCACCCTCGGGCAGACGCTCG
>Ga0209131_1001467_pt1 | contig 16415 bp, 15 predicted proteins | sample GraSoi_2013_40cm_FD_185826 | JGI IMG/M metagenome (GOLD analysis project Ga0209131, IMG submission 185826) | Grasslands soil microbial communities from the Angelo Coastal Reserve, California, USA - Sample 9_17_2013_40cm (SPAdes) (version 2) | ecosystem: Environmental > Terrestrial > Soil >...
GCACGCGGCATGGACGTGGATGAATTCGCGCCGCGTCTCTCCTTCTTCTTCAACGCACATAATGATTTCTTCGAAGAGATCGCAAAATATCGCGCTGCGCGTCGTATTTGGGCGCATGAGATGCGCGAGACGTTCAAGGCAAAGGATCCACGCTCGTGGCTGTTGCGGTTCCATACACAAACCGCAGGCGTTTCATTGACTGCTCAACAACCTGAAAATAATATCGTACGTGTGGCCTTGCAAGCACTTGCCGCTGTCCTGGGAGGCACGCAAAGTTTGCACACCAATTCGATGGACGAAGCATTAGCGCTGCCCTCTGAACATTCCGTGACCATCGCGCTGCGCACGCAACAGATCATCGCGGAGGAATCCGGGGTGACGAATACAGTCGACCCCTTGGGTGGCAGTTTCTTTGTCGAGGCCCAGACCGACCGAATGGAAAAACAGGTCTATGATTATTTCCGTCGTATCGAGGAATTCGGTGGAGTGATCCCCGCGCTTGAAAAAGGATTTTTTCAAGGCGAGATCGCGGACGCCGCCTATCGATATCAAAGGGAAATTGACAATGGGGTACGCAAGATCGTAGGTGTGAATGCGTATGCGGAAGATAAACCACTGGCGATACCAATCCTAAAAATGGACCCGAATGGTTACAGCAGGCAGATCGCGCGCTTGGGCGAACTGCGCAAGACGCGTGATAACGGGCGCGTGGGTCAAACGTTGGATCGATTACGTATTGCCTGTGAAGGTACAGAAAACACCATGCCACTTATCATGGAATGTGTTCATGCATATACAACGCTTGGAGAAATTGTGAATGTGATGACGAAAGTCTTTGGGAAGTATGAAGAACCTACAATGATCTAGGCTCGTTCCCGCCTTGTTCTTAACAGTTTTTCGATGCGCGCATATTTCTCGCGTGAAAGCGGATAAGACCACGCCAGAATGATCGTCCCTGCAAGGATGATGGCGCCGGCGAATGACACCATAAGGCGAATTGCCAGCAAGGCGGATGCAGGCTGAGTGAATTGGACCGCACCGTCAGGAGGAGCTTGATATCCGGTCCATCCAAGGATTTGCAACGCAAGGAAAATAACCAAGGCGCCGGTCAATTTACGGATCAGGGTGCGAATTCCATAATAAACACCCTCCTGTCTTCTGCGTGTGCGCAGTTCATCCCATTCGATCACGTCGGGCAAAATTGAATCAGGCAAAATATACGCCGCAGAAACGCCGATGCCTGCCAACGCAGCAATGGTCAAAAGATAATTGGTGTTGCCCTGTGGGATGGTAAAGATCAGGACCTGAATGATGATCCATAAAAACATGCCGAGGATATACGCTTCCCTTTTATTGCGCGTGCGTGAGAGCCATAACCAGAAGGGCACGAATAAGACACACACTAGCATTAAGATCCCGAAGAAGGCAGACTCCAAGGCAAGGTTAACTCCGAAGATCGGGACCTTTGCAAGCAGATTACCTTTTCCCACCCAATAAAGCAGAAAGAATGGAAAAGTTACTGCGATCATATCCACCGCAGACCAATTGAACATATAAATGCCTGCCGCGTAGCGAAAGGGGACATTTTTCCATGCCACACGCAGGGTCTCACGGAATGGCATGGACTCTTGTTCTTCAGGCGAGAATTTTTCTCGTATGAATAAACCGATAAAGAAAAGAGGAAATGCACCAGACGTGCCAAAGATCGCACCCGCAAGCATAAATCCCTGCTGTTGTGAGCCGCCGGCTTTAATGACTGCATCCACGATCATGGGTGCGGCAACTACAACGGTCATTGCTGCAAGTAATTGGAAGACTGTGCGAAAACTTGAAAGCGTGGTGCGTTCATCGTAATCGCGTGTCAGTTCGGGCGTCAAAGCAAGATACGGAACACCGACCAGCGTGATGAAAGTATCTGAGATCATGAAAGAAAGCGTAACGTAGATCATCAACGCGACCTGGTTCGTCCAATGAGGTGCCGACCATAGCATGACAAAACTCAAACCAAAAGGGAATGCGAACCACAATAGAAACGGACGGCGCCGTCCCAAGCGTGTTTGCAACCGGTCGCTGATCACCCCGATGATCGGATCATTCACTGCATCCCAAATAATGCCGGCCAGGGCGCCAAAAGATGCAAGCCGCGGTTCCAACCCAACAACATCCGTAAGATACAATGCGTAAAAGATGGATCGCATCATGCCAATGCTCGAAATCCCCCAATCACCGGAACCGTAAAGAAGTTTAAGCCAGAGGGGAAGTTGTGTTCTCGTATTCATGATTTCTGCTCGGAATTCGTGCAAGTGTAGCATGATTACGGTCTGGGATATGTAAGGGGATTGATAAGTGCAAAGGATCGGTTCCATGCTAAACTACGCCTAGAAAAAACAACTGATAAAAGGCAAACCTGTCGAAAGGCAGGGACGCAAAGCCATGGGTCTAAAGTTGTGGAAACACAACCATGGCCGCCAGGCCGCCGAAGAAAGTGTCATAATGTTTAACCTTCGCGGGCCTGGATTTAATCCAGGCCCGTTTTTTTTTGAACTTTTATAAGGATCGTACCGATAACGGCAAACCCGCCGAAAGGCGGGGACGCAAAGCCATGGGTCTACCGTTGTGGAAACACAACCAGGATTGCCAGGCTGCCGAAAACGAGCCTTCATGATCTTGTAATTGATGATCTGGATGCTCATTAGAAAAGGAATATTTCAATGACATCCAGAATTCAATTTTTACGTGTAGTACGAACCCTGTGCACCTTTTGTTTTGCGCTAATACTTTCTTTTGCATTTATCCTGCCTGTGCAGGCAAAAAGCACTGTAAATTCTTTCCCAGACCTGAATACTTTCATTGAGTCAGTGCGCAATGGAGATGCGAATCTTCTACGCGGAGTGTACGTGTATGATCTGATGGCCTTCTCTGTAATTCAACAGCCGGCTGGCTCGCCGGGGTTCGTATCTCAGGAAGCAAATCAATTGACCGAATTCGGTATGGCGGCAGAGGCCGGGAATGTCGGTCTGCTGGCTCACAATTATCTTGCTGGCACATCTTTTTCAGGATTGACGAATGGAGATGTGGTCATTTTGGTATATGGAGATGGACATACAGAAAATTATTTGGTGACGAATGTCCTGCAATATCAGGCGCTTGATCCATACAATCCATACAGTGACTTCAAGGATTTACAAAGGCAGACGACTCTTAGCGCAGCAGAAGTGTTTGGCCAGGTCTATCGCGGTGAGAGACATGTTACATTTCAGACATGCATACAGTCGGATGGTAATTCGAGCTGGGGTCGTTTATTTGTGATCGCAGAGCCCGTGACTAGTCAGGTGAACCCTTCAGCAGATACTTATACTGGAAATACTCAAAGAGACTCCTCGAGAAATTAATTGAATGAGAAAATCCCACAGGCTTATGTCTGTGGGATTTTTATAGTTTCAGCATTTGGGGATAAAATCACTATATGTCCTCACTTGCGGATAAACTCAAGTCCCTTGGCGTTAAAGTGGGGACTTCCGATCTTCAGGCACCAAAGCCTGCCGGCAGGCCGATTAACTCAGTCGTGGCCGGGGATTTTCGCGCTACTCCGCTAGGCGAGGTCTTTGTTTCAGAGCAAATTTATGCAGAGGACTATACCCATGGCAACACCTCTCCTCTCTCGGGTTTCCCGCTTTCATTGATATCCCAATGGGCAAATGACCCGCGTATTGCGGAATTGCCCATGAACAAATTTGCTTTTCTCGATACTGAAACGTCCGGCCTTTCTGGCGGGACAGGCACGTACGCGTTCCTTGTCGGGGCTGCGCGTTTTGTGGATGGCAAACTTGTTTTACAACAGTTCTTTATGCGCGATCCTGCGGAAGAGCCGGCTTTATTGGAAGGACTCGCATATTTCCTCGCGCCATGCGAAGCGTTGGTTACGTTTAACGGCAAAGCCTTCGACGCTCCACTGCTGGTAACGCGTTATTCCATGCACCGAATTCCTGTGCCGTTCAAACATTATGCTCATCTTGATCTGCTGCCTCTGGCGCGGCGTTTGTGGCGCGACAGGCTCCCTTCGCGTGCATTGAAGTATCTTGAAGAACATATCCTTGCATTTACGCGCACCGCAGACGAGGTGCCGGGATATGAGATCCCCTGGCTGTATTTCGATTATCTCCGCACAGGCGATGCCAGCCCGCTTGCCGGTGTGTTCTATCACAACGCCATGGATGTGGTGGCGATGGCCGCGCTGCTTAATCATATGAGTGAGATGACCGCGAATCCATACGATGGCCGCGTGCAGCATGGTCTGGATTTTATTGCACTGGGAAAGCTATTCGAAGACCTCGATCATTGGGAGGATGCAGCGCGTCTATATGAGCGCGGCCTCGAGTCTGAGTTGGAAGAGGCAGATTTCGGCGTCGCGCTGAAGCGCTTATCCATCCTGCAAAAAAAAAGAGGGGATATGAGTCAGGCTGTTCGCCTGTGGGAACAGGCTGCTGGCGAAGGCCATATCTATGCACATATCGAACTGGCTAAATATTATGAACATAAAATACGCGACCCAAAGATTTCCATCAAATGGACAAAGTCTGCGCGTAAACTCGCAGAGCGCGCCGACCTGCCTGCTTATATTCGTAAACATTGGCTGGACGAAATTGATCGCAGGCTTTTGCGCTTACGCAGAAAAGCAGGCTTATAATTAAGGGACTTCACTCGAGGAGAATATACATGGAAATTAATGTTTCAAAGGAGCAGGGGCGCGCTGCGGTGTCTGTACTACAAGTCACCGGGCAGTTGGATGGCCAGACTTTTCAGGAACTGATAGATAAAGCACGTCAGGAATATGATGCCGGTGCGCGTAATATCTTGTTGGATTTGAGTAAACTCACCTACATTTCCAGTGCAGGACTGGTTTCTTTACACACGATCGCATTGTTGTTGCGCGGCGAATCTTTGCCGGACCCCGAACATGGTTGGAACGCTTTGAAGTCCATGGATCGGACCCGTGATGGCGGGCTGCAAAAGAATTTGAAATTGCTCAATCCCCGCCCGGAGGTGAGCAGCGTTCTGGAGATGGTAGGCTTTTCAGCATTCTTTGAAGTGTTCACCGATAAGAAAAAAGCTGTTGGTTCTTTTTAGACTCACATAATTTGTTAAGCGATGCAGTATCGAACTGCATCGCTTTCATTTAGGCATGTTCGTTGGCATATTTTGGAGGCGTTGTGAAACGACATATTGGTAATATCTCAATCATCGTTCTGCTGATCCTGAATATTGTAGTGTGGTTCGTATTTCCGCCTGAAAATGATGGCCGCGCAAACTTCGCCCGGCAATATGCTGGTGAAATTCTTGGTGCGAACAACATTATTTTGATGGCATGTTCGCTGTTCATTTCAACGCGTCCGAAATGGGCCGAGCAATATTTCGGTGGGTTGGACAAAATGTATCTCACGCATCGGCACACAGGCACTGCCGCATTCCTGTTGATCTTCGTTCATGTGCTGACTGTGCCCATCACTACTACCGGCTGGGCCCTCGGCAATTACCTGGCAGTCATCGCCTTCACTGGCATCGTTACGATTGTGTTGATCACGCTTGCGCCGCGTATTCCCTTTCTGCATCGACTCACTGGAAGCGACTATGATGACTGGAAGAAGCTCAAGCGTTATATTGGTATTTTCTTTATCCTCGGCTACCTCCACGCGCTGACGATCCCCAATCCGCTCCACGCCTTCGTTGCCATTAACTGGGTACAAATCTTCTTTATTATCGGTACAGCTTCCTATTTGTATACAGAGGTCTTTGGACGTTTCTTTAAAAAATACCTGCCTTACACTGTTGAATCGGTGAAGCATCCCAACAACTCCACAACGGAGGTGACTCTGCGCGCGAAAAAAGAATCCATCAAGAGGCAGCGTGCAGGACAATTCCTGTTCGTGCGTTTTCCAAATGATAAGACATTGAACGAGTCTCATCCCTTCACCATTTCGAGCGGTCCTTCGGAGAGTGTATTGCGGCTGACCATTAAAGCCAGTGGGAATTTCACCCGAGACTTGTTCAGCAACTTAAAGGCCGGAAGCGACGCCGTCATCGAAGGTGCGTATGGGATGTTCGATTACAAAACAGGTGGTCAGAAGCAGATCTGGCTTGCAGGCGGGATCGGCGTGACACCATTCCTTTCGTTCATTCGAGACATCGAAACTGACCTGAAACACGAAGTGCATTTTTATTACACGGTCCGTCATCGCGATGAATCTGTTTTTGTTGACGAGATCGAGGAGACTGTGAAGAAGCACCCGCGCTTAAATTGTCATATCCGTTTTTCGGCGACAGATGGCTCCCTTACGATCGATGATATTGTGAAAAATGCCGGTGGCAGGATGGGCGATCAGGAAGTATATATGTGCGGGCCTCTGCCCATGGTAAAGGCCTTCGAAAAGAAGTTCCTTGAACAGGGTGTTGCGCCAAACAGCATTCATTATGAAGAATTCAATTTCAGATAAAATAACGAGAAATATTGGCATGTTCCAGGAGAAACCTTATGCAGATCGCTGTTTCAAAACATGAAGGCCGCGTACCAATTACAGTATTGCATCTCGAGGGCAACCTCGATGCATCGAATTATACAAATGTGATCAAGCAGGCGCAGGAATTGTTCGATGGCGGCGCGCGTGACCTGATCCTTGATCTGGGCAAGGTCCCTTATATGAGCAGCGCTGGGTTGATGTCGCTGCACACAGTTTCTCTGATCTTTGCAGGTCAAAACCTGGAATCAAATAAACCCGGACGCCCCACCTTCCGCTCACTCGACCCGGTTCGCGATCAGGCGGTGCGTCAGCATATGAAGCTGCTTGATCCGCAGCCTGCAGTCGATCACGTATTGGATACGGTTGGACTAAAACAATTTTTTGAAGTCTTTACTGATCTGGACAGCGCAGTAAAATCCTTCTAAGTCGAAGTCAAAAATCCATCCTCTTGCAACAAGAGGATGGATTTTTGACTTGGAGAGAATATGTATCGAAGAAGAAACAGAAGTACCAGCCCTGGGTTATTCCCGATCCTGCGTAAACCTGCGATGCAATTGGCGATCGTGCTCTTTATTGGATTCATTGTTTATTTGATCGCATTGGCGGGCGGTGAAAAAGCGGATCGCGCCTCTCGTGAAGTGAGTGTCGATGACGCATATCAAATGTACCAGAATGGCATCTTTGTTCTGGATGTCCGCGCGCAACCTGAATGGGATGAATATCATGCGCCGAATACCACCTTGATTCCGCTTAATCAATTGCCGTCACGTTTGAATGAGTTGCCGAAAGATCGCCAAATTTTAGTGATCTGTAGTTCTGAAGCATGCGGTCAACAGGGCCGCGACGTTCTGATTTCTGCAGGCCTTAATGCCTCGAACTTAAAAGGTGGACTGGACGAATGGTATGCCCGCGGTTATCCTATTGAAGGCGCCCCTCCACAGTAAATAATAAAAAAGAATAACGTGTTGAGATAAGACTCCGAAGCTTAAGCCTGGGAGTCTTATTGAATTTTCATTTAAGTTATTTTATTAATGGTTATAATCTTCCCTGTGGAAAAAACAGCGCCCCGCCCTCTTCCTAAAACGTTAATCATTACAGTTTTACTTGTTGTCTTGGTACTGGTTGCATCCAGTATGATTCCATTGAGTGTGTTCTCGGGATTATGGGATCGTGTTAATATTTTTGCGACGGTTTTCCTCGGTATCTTTGTCGAAGCTATTCCGTATCTCCTGCTTGGGACGTTTGCCTCTGGCCTGGTGGAAGTATTTGTGGACCAGGATCAAATGAGCAAATTACTCTCAAATCGTCCTGTCGCTGCAGCGGTAGGCGGCGCGTTCATGGGGATGATCTTCCCGGTTTGTGAGTGCGGCGTTGTGCCATTAACGCGCAGGCTCTTTCACAAAGGCTTGCCTCTGCCGGCCGGCATTTCCTTTCTTCTGGCTGCACCAGTATTAAACCCAATCGTTATCTTAAGTACGGCCGCAGCGTTTGGTTGGAAGGAAATGCTCTTTTGGAGGCTGGGTCTTACTTTTGTGGTCGCTGTGAGCGTGGGGCTCGTCTTCTCGGTTGAGAAAGATATGGGGAATGTCCTTCGCCCTGTTTTGACCTTATCGCACGAGCATGAACGCGATCATGCGGGCGACTCCATCGGTGAAAAAATCCGCGGCGCACTCATCATTACGGCGGACGAATTTTTTGAAATGGGGCGTTATCTGATCGCCGGTGCGGTGTTGGCAGCTGCCTTGCAGACTTTTATCCCACAATCCGCTTTGCTTGCGATAGGCACCGGGCCTGTGCTTTCTGTATTAGTAATGTTGGGTCTGGCTGTTTTACTTTCCATCTGTTCCACTGTGGATGCATTCGTGGCGTTGGGTTTCATTGGTACGTTTAGTTTTGGCTCGGTCCTGTCTTTTCTTGTTTTTGGGCCGATGGTGGATATTAAGAGCATCATCATGTATTCACAGGTATTCCAACGACGCTCCGTGGCTTATATTGTCCTCATTCCATTTATGATGAGCCTGGTCGCAGGAATTATTTTCAATTACGTATCACCATAGGATATGGCCATGCCACAAAGACTCTATCGCTCCTTTCAAGCCTTGCTTCTGCTTGCCTTGTGTATTTACCTTGCCGTCAAAGCCGCCAGTGGACAACTCACTTTTTACATAAATTTGCGTTTTGTGCCATTTACGATCGCAGGCACGATCTTTCTCGCGATCCTTGCGCAAACTCTGTTCACAGAAATACGCCGCGCGCGTCAGCTTGCACTGGAATATGATGATCATGATGAGCATGACCATAAGCCTGATTCCGCAAACCTGTGGTTCATGCTCATACCACTTGCGATTGGTATTCTCATTCCCACACGTGCGTTGGATTCTTCGGCGTTCGCAACCAAAGGATTCAATACCACCGGGCCTCTGGTCAGCTCCAACTCGACTGCGCAATTGCTCGGGACCGAATCCCTCGACCGAAATGTTTTGGACTGGATCAAGATCTTTAATTATGAAAAGGATATAACCCCTTATCTTGGTCAGCAGGCTTCCGTCATCGGTTTTGTCTATCGCGATGATCAGATCTCAGAAAATCAATTCTACGTGAGCAGGTTTGTCATTGCCTGCTGCGCGGCAGATGGGTTTGCGATTGCGATGGTGGTAGATTCACCCCAGGCGCAAACATTTGAAAAAGATTCATGGGTGCTTGTCAAAGGCATGATATCCTCGATGACTTTGAATGATCACCCCGTGCCTGTGATTCAGGCCGCGTCCATACAAAGTGTTCCCGTTCCGGAGCAGCCTTATCTCTTTCCATGAAAAAACTTTCTTCCCTGGATAAAGCTGCGCTGGGTATTGTCGTTGTTTTGTTGCTATTCTTCGGGCTGGTGCTTTTATTGGCAGCACAGGCAGGTGTTCGGGTGACAACGAACCTGTCTGGAGACAGTCAGATCGGCCCGCTGGCGACGATCACATTGAAGTTTTCCGAATCTGTTGATCCTCAACTGACCGAGTCTTTGCTCGACACGCAGCCAAAGATCGATGGAACATATCAGTGGGTGGATCCCCAAACTTTACAAATCGTTCCGATTGGACCGTTTGACCTGGGTACGGTTTACAAGCTGACCTTGCATTCGGGCGCGGTTACACAAAGCAAGCATAAACTAAAGAACGATAAAAGCTGGGATTTTAAAGTGCGCACGGCGCTTGTTGTGTATCTCAATACGCAAAACGATCAAAGCAGTATCTGGGCGATGGATTTAAAAAAGGATCTGTCATACGCATTAACAGATTCTTCGACTAAAGTAGTCGGCTTCGATACATCACATGATGGTGAATTCATAGTTTTTTATTCCGCCAATACAAAAGGCGGAGTTGATCTGTGGCGCGTGAGTCGGGCTGGTGGAGACGCAGCCATCCTGCTTGATTGTGGACTTGACCGTTGTACCGCCCCGGCCATTTCGCCGGACGGTACGCGCGTTGCCTATTCGCGTGAAGCCGCCGGCCCCGGGCCGGACCTGCCTTATGGTTCACCGCGTGTCTGGCTGTTGGATCTAAAGAGTGGCAAGGACGGCCCGGTTTATGAAAACCAGCAGGTTTTGGGATATAACCCCGCCTGGTCGCCGGATGGAATGCGACTCGCATCCTACGATGGGATTGCAAATCAGATCCATTTGTTGGATGTGGTAAGCGGTGAACAATTGCTCTTTCCCTCGAACACGGGCGGCCCGGTCACCTGGTCGCCGGATAGTACAAAGTTTTTGTTTACCGACGCCGGGCAAAACCAATTCGGTTTGCGCACACGCGTCCGCATGGCGGATCTGGATTTGAATGAAACTTATACATTGATCGGCGAAAGTGATGACCATGATTTTTCCTATTACTCGCTTTCGTGGTCGCCTGTGGACAATAACGTGGTACTCGGTATGCGCATCAATAGCGATGATCCGGCGCAGAAGTTCTGGCTTTTCGACCCGAGCATGCTGGATGGTACCGTCATTGCGGATCAACCGAATTATGCCTACAACTCCCCGTGCTGGGATATATGGGGAGCTGCATTGGTTTTTCAACAATTTAAACTGAAGGGTGCCTTTAAGCCGGAGATCGGCCTGTGGAAACCCGGCTTTCAAGAACCTCTTGTGATTGCAGAAGGATTTATGCCGCACTGGCTTCCATAATTATTTATGAAAAAAATAAAGCTCATTCCCCTGATCCTTTTCATATGCGTGTTGCTTTTTATTCCGGCTATTCCGGCCTCAGCACATCCGGCGGACGTATATACTCACTCGATTCATGTGACCATTGCGAAAAGCGGTCTTTCCATTAAATGGGAGATCAAACCCGGGCCAATGTTGATCTCATACATCTGGTTTAATGCAGACACGGATCAGGATGGTAACGTCAGCCCGCAAGAGGCTAATCAATGGGCCAGTTCACGCGTTTCCACTTTCACAGCCTTGTTGGGAAATGCGCGGCTTCCTTTGCAGTTTGACGATGTGCAATTTCCATCCACGCAAGATTCTTTTCAGGCTGGGCAGGAATTTGTTACGATCCACCTTTCTGCTGTATGGCCGGACCCATTGAGTGACTCTTACCAAATTGCATTACACAATGGCATGGAGGAACAAAAATCGCTCAATTGGTATTTCGTTGATTCGCAGGACGGTATAAAATTCCAAACTCCCCAGCAAAAAAATAGTAATATATTGCTTAAGATGTTTCTGCCTTCGGCACAAAATTCCACACAGACACAATTGATAGACACATGGGATAGCAGCATGCCCTCTCTATCTTCATGGCAGGGAGGGCAGCAAAGTACGGCAACCCCAGAGCCTCTTGCGCCAACCTTTCAACAAAACGCAAGACAAGAGATGCTCTTGAACCTCATTCGCAACGGAAATTTTTCGATCCCGTTTTTTGCTTTTGCGCTTGCAGTCTCACTTGTACTCGGAGCACTTCACGCCTTGACTCCCGGCCATGGCAAGACTGTTGTTGCAGCCTATCTGGTCGGTTCACGCGGGACAACGCGACATGCCATCGCCCTCGGGACAATTGTTACCCTGACGCATACAGGCTCGGTCTTTTTGCTTGGCCTGATTACACTGGTTGCCTCGAAATACATCTTACCGACGAGCATTATCCCGGTGTTGGAAATACTCTCAGGTCTGTTGATCGTGGGGCTTGGGATGTATTTGCTCTTGCAGAGATTTCAAACATGGCGCAAGCAAGCCATCAAATCAAATCCTAAAAGATCTTTTTCCGCGGCGGGTCCCCGATCATCATTGGTGCTTGCTCAACAAACGCCTGATGAACACACTCATCCACATGGCGAAGACCATCATCATAACCACGACGAACATGACCATGAACACGGACATTCACATGAAGTCCCTGAAACTTTGACCTGGCGTTCACTAGTTGCCATGGGCGTAAGCGGTGGTCTCGTGCCCTGCCCGGACGCGATCGCCATTCTGCTGGTTGCCGTTGCTCTAAATCGGATTCTGCTTGGCCTGGCGTTGATTGTTTCATTCAGCCTTGGCCTTGCCTTGGTCTTGATCATCATAGGACTGTTGATGGTCAATAGCCGTCGTCTGTTTGACCGATTTGATGTGTTCAGCCGTTTCGCGCCGATCATGCCTATTGTCAGCGCGCTGGTGGTGGTGGCTCTTGGCGTCGGACTTACTTATGGCGCGTATGTTCGGGCAAAGGATGGTTTTAGTTTGACGGGAGCAGGTGCGAGCGGAATCAATGAAGCGAAGGTTCTTTATCTCTCAGAAGATGAAAACAAAGTCACGCAGTTGTTCACAACAGATGTCAAAAATAAAACCCCTCGCAAGATTACACAAACTTCAAATGGCGTAATCGATTATGCCCTTTCGCCGGATGCGTCGCGCGTGCTATATATCCTGCAAACCGATGATTTGGAAAATCAGATCTGGCTGGTCGATCTCTCTAGTGGGGAGGATAAAAAATTGTCGGATTGCACGGACGCGATCTGTTCAGGGCCGGTCTGGTCACCGGACGGAAACAGCATCGTGTTCGAGAACATGAGTTTATCCGCGTCGAATGCGACCGGACTGGCGACGTTGTGGTCCATGGACGTACGCAGCGGCGAAGCCAAACCTGTCTTTCAAGAATCGCAGTTGCCGGGCGCGAATCCGCGCTGGTCTCCGGATGGGAAGTGGTTAAGTTATGCCACAACTGACAGCGTGAGACTATATAACCTGACAACGGGGGAGAATCATGTGATCAACAGCATTCTTGGCGCAGCAGCAAATTGGTCACCGGATGGAAAGAAGATTTTATATAGAGATGTCATCATTCAGGATAATCAATTTATCACGCAATTGTTTGTTTACAATCTGGGCTCACAAACAAAGACAAATATCAGCCCGGACCTTGGCTTTGAAAACATTCTCGCGGCGTGGTCACCGGATGGCACGCAGATCGCCGTGGTGCGGCGCGATCTCTCTGTATCGCGCGGCGACCAGATCTGGGTGATGCGCGCGGACGGAACCGGGATACGTGCGCTGACCGGCACACCAGCCGTATTGCACGGCAGTTTGAACTGGTCTTCAGATGGAAAGTATTTGCTCTATGATCTTTATCAATTGGATTCATTCCCGCTGGAATCAAGTCTGCAAATGATCGAAGTGGACTCCAGCAAAGTAACAGACCTTGGAATAAAAGGCTATAACCCGAAGTGGCTTCAGTGAAAAAGGGCAGGGCTTGACGCCCTATTTCATCGTATGTATACTTATTGAAAACGATTATCATTATCAGGAAGAATGCTTATGAGCTCTGAACTCTGGTTGACCCAATTACAGCAAAACGGATATCGCCTTACGGGCGCGCGTCGCGCAGTTGTGGAGACAGTTCAAAAATCTACGCGTGCGCTTACCCCGTTGCAGGTCTACGATATGGCGCGCAAGAAATATCGTGCGCTTGGTCTGGTCACTGTGTATCGCACTCTTGAGAAGCTGGAAGAATTGCATATCATCCAGCGCGTGCATCAGCCACTGGGATGCCAAGCATTTATTACCGCATCATCCGGACATGAACATTTATTGTTATGCAATAATTGCGGCAAGGCAAACCTATTTGAGGGCGATGATCTCGATGGCTTAATCAAATCCATTGCCCACAAGACCGGCTATCAGATCAGCGAACACTGGCTGCAACTCTTTGGGTTGTGCCGGGATTGCCGCGTAAATTAACTAGCCTCCTCACCAAATGGTGGCGGATAAAAAGGAAAGAAAATGAAAAAGTTTGTCATTTCCATTATTTCTGGATTTGCTCTCGCGGCCCTCTTTCTTGCATCATGTAGCCAGGCCTCAACGAGCAGTCAGGGCAGTTTGAATATTCTCGCCTCGACCACTTTTCTTGCGGATATTGCGCAGAATGTTGCCGGGCATCGCGCTCAAGTCACTTCTCTTGTGCCTGTCGGTGCCGATCCGCATGAATATCAAACGGCGCCATCTGATGTGACGAAGATCACCGCCAGCAATGTCTTGATCCTGAATGGAGTTGAATACGAACACTTTATCAAGCCGTTATTGGATAACGCTGGAGGTCAACGCCTCGTTATTACAGCATCAGACGGTCTTGAAGCGCGCATGATGCCAGATGAAACAAATACAGGTCAACTCGCTGGCGACCCGCATATGTGGCTCGACCCTAACCGGGTCGTAAGGTATGTTGAAAATATTCGTGATGGCTTGATCAAGTCTGACCCGCATGGCGCGGATGTATACAAAACCAACGCAGAAGCTTACATTGCTCAACTCAAAGTCCTGGATGCATGGATCATGGCACAGGTGAAAATAATCCCTGTTGAACATCGTTTGTTGGTGACCAATCATGATGCGATGGGCTATTTCGCTGATCGCTACGGTTTTACCATAATAGCCACAGTCATCCCGAGTGTTAGTACAGATGCAAGCACCTCAGCAAAACAACTGGCTGAAGTGATCGATCAGATTAAATCCTCGGGTGCGCCTGCGATTTTCCTTGGCGAAGTGGAAAACCCGAACCTGGCCAATCAGATCGCCGCTGAAACGGGCGCGAAAGTGATCAATGACCTGCACCTTGAGTCTCTTACGGACGGCCCGCCCGCTGGAACTTATTTGGATATGATGAAATATAATGTTACTCAGATCGTCGATGCATTGAAATAAAGCGAATATCTAATAATAAAAAGTAAGGGCCACCCAATACAGGTCGCCCTAATAGGCAAATGACACATACCCCTCACCGCCTTGAAGTTGAAAACGCCAATATTGGTTATGGCGACAAAATTGTTATCAACGACTTGAGCTTTCAAGTACCGCCTGGCGCGCGTGTAGCTGTCGTGGGTCCCAATGGCGCAGGCAAATCCACTTTGTTCAAGGCATTGGTGGGATTGCTGCCTTTGGAAAGTGGGCGCATCCTCATTGATGGTGAATCGCTTGGCGCATATAAAGACTGTATCGCATATGTGCCTCAACGCGAAGATGTGGATTGGCGCTTTCCGGTCACGGTCAATGACGTGGTCATGATGGGACGTTATGGACAAATTGGTTGGTTCAGTCGCCCCTCCTCGCGGGATAAACAGATCGTCGATAAAAGCCTTGAGCAAATGGGCATCGCCGACCTCTCAAACCAATCCATAGGAAAGCTTTCCGGCGGGCAGCAACAGCGCGCTTTTCTTGCGCGTGCCTTGGCACAGGAACCGCATGTCCTCTTGATGGATGAACCGTTCACAGGCGTGGATGTTACAACGCAGGAAGTGACCTTTAATTTGCTGGATCATTTACGCAAACGGGAGGTAACTACCCTGATCTCTACACATGACCTTAATCTTGCCGCTTCACGTTTCGACCTCGTCCTGCTGATGAACCATCGACTAATCGCCTATGCTGAACCCAGTCTGGCCTTCCAACAGCAGAATCTTCAGGAGGCTTTTGGAGATTCGCTTCTGATCATGAAAGATGGAACCATGCTGGTAGAGGAACATCATCATTATCATGAAGAGTTGAAATGAACTGGCTGCTCGAACCTCTGGCTTACGAATTCATGCAACGCGGGCTGCTCGCGTCCATTATTGTTGGCGTGTTATGCGCGGTGATGGGTACCTATGTTGTACTGCGCGGCATGGCTTTTCTCGGCGATGCCATGGCGCACGCGATTCTGCCGGGGGTCGCGATTGCCTATTTATTTCGCGGCAACCTATTGGTCGGTGCCGGGATCGCCGCGGTCGTCATCGCCTTGAGCATCGGTTTTTTCTCACGTCAGGGTCAGATCAAGGAGGATACCGCCATTGGCATCCTGTTCGCGGCGGCGCTCGCGCTGGGTGTCGCATTGATCAGCACCATGCAGACTTATGCGGTTGATCTTTCACATATTTTGTTCGGCAATGTATTAGGGGTGGGTACATCAGATTTGCTCTTGATCAGCCTGCTTAGCATCGCCATCCTTTTGACTGTGTGGGCCTTCTATAAACAATTTCTGGTCATTTCTTTTGACCCGGTTCTCGCGGCGACCTTGCGGCTGCCCGTTGAGCTTTTACGCAATCTCATGCTTGTGTTGCTCGCACTGACGGTGGTTGTCTCGCTTCAAACCGTGGGAGTCAGTCTCGCTGCGGCCATGCTGGTGACTCCCGCTGCCACTGCTTATCTGCTCACTCGCCGCATGTGGCCGATGATGGTGGTTTCTGCGTTGATCGGCGCGCTTTCGTCCGCCATCGGCTTATATTTGAGTTATTATCTGAATATAGTTTCGGGCTCTGCCATAGTACTAACGGCTACAGTATTATTCCTACTTGCGTTCTTGTGGAAACGAATGAAGTCTGTATAATAAAATTTATCGTCATTCATTAAAAGGAGAAATTAATATGGCTACTCTTGAACTATCCACAAAGATCAACAAA
>Ga0209131_1001468_pt1 | contig 16392 bp, 15 predicted proteins | sample GraSoi_2013_40cm_FD_185826 | JGI IMG/M metagenome (GOLD analysis project Ga0209131, IMG submission 185826) | Grasslands soil microbial communities from the Angelo Coastal Reserve, California, USA - Sample 9_17_2013_40cm (SPAdes) (version 2) | ecosystem: Environmental > Terrestrial > Soil >...
GTCCACTTGTCCTTGGTCGACTTCCGTGACCTGCGCGATCACCGACCCGTCCGCGGGATTCACATCCGCAAACTCTCGTTTCCCGGGCACGAATCGGCCATCGATGTAGTTCTGGATTAATTTCACGAGATCCCCAGGCGGGCCTCGGCAATCCTAGCAGGGGTGCCGGAGGTGAGGCAATCTGCGCTAGTTTGTTGTCCTCTGTCGCTGTTCGAGATAGCGTCGCAATGCATCTGGCCAGGAAGGCATGTTAATTCCTAGAGCCCGCAGACTATGCGGCGACAGAACTGAGTACGTGGGTCGAGGAGCAGGCCGTGCCATCTGCTGACTGCTGACCGGGTGCACGGCTGTGGCAAGTCCCGCGCTCCGGACAATCTCATCCGCAAACTCAAACCAAGTACAATCGCCCGCGTTCGTCACGTGCACAATTCCACTTGCATTCTTCCGGCACAATTGAACGATAGCCCCTGCCAGGTCCACTGCGTAAGTTGGGCAGCCGCGCTGGTCATTGACCACATCGATTGTCTGACGGCTCGCAGCCAGCTTCAAGATTGTGTCGGGAAAACATTTGCCGCCAGTTCCAAACAGCCACGAAGTTCTGGCGATGCAGCACTCTGGAATCATCTCCAGCAGTTTTACCTCTGCCTGGGCCTTGGTTCGTCCGTAAACGCTTTGCGGATTCCGTGCATCACCGGTCTCATAAGGGATGGTCTTCGCGCCGTCGAAGACGTAATCGGAACTGAGGAACAGGAGCCGTGCTCCAACTTCCTTGGCCCCCGTGGCAACGTTGATCGCTCCATCGCGGTTTACCGCAAAGGCGAGGTCGGGATTGCTCTCGCATCCGTCCACATCGGTGTAGGCAGCGGCCAACACGACCCACTCCGGACGTTCTACGCGTATCACTTGCTGGACGCGCTTCGAGTCACGGATATCTGCATCACGCGAACTAAGACCGGTCGCGACATCTCCGCTCCACTCATGCATGAGCGCCTTGCCCAACAGGCCGGAAGCGCCGAAAATTGTGACTCGCATCGGGATTCTATTCGAAACTGTCAGCATCGCGGAACGCGGCGCCCCGCTGGTCTTTTGCCGATACGATCGGTTCGGCGTCCAGTTCCCAGTTGATCTTCAGTTCAGGATCGTTCCAGGCAAGCGTGCGTTCGTGTTCCGGTGCGTAGAAGTCTGTCGCCTTGTAGAGCACATGTGCCTTTTCCGACAGCACGCGAAATCCGTGGGCAAAGCCTATAGGGATCCACAACATGCGCTTGTTCTCGCCCGACAATCGCACTGCCTCCCAGCGGCCAAGGCTCGGAGAACCCCGGCGCAGGTCTACCGCGACGTCCAGAATTTCCCCATCGGCAACTCGCACAAGCTTTCCCTGCGGATGCTTCACCTGATAGTGCAAGCCCCGCAGAACGTTGCGGGAGGAGCAAGAATGATTGTCCTGCACGAAGTTCTCGACGATTCCGGCATCCGCCATGATTTGCTGGTTATAGCTTTCAAAGAAAAAGCCGCGCTCATCACCGAATACCCGCGGTTCAAGGATAAATACTCCGGACAGCGAAGTCGGAATTTTCTTGAGCGCACTCATTGCAGGACGCATCGCCGGAACCGCATTCATCAGAATACCTTCTCTCGCAAAAGTTGCAGCAGGTAAACTCCGTAAGCATTGCTTTTCATTGAGTTTCCAATTCTCTCCACTTGCTCTGCCGTAATGTACCCCGATCGAAGGGCAATCTCTTCGGGGCAGGCGACCATGAGTCCTTGCCTCTTTTCGATGGCTTGAATGTAGAGCGACGCATCCATCAGCGATTCATGCGTGCCCGTGTCCAGCCAAGCCATCCCTCGTCCCATGACCACGACTTCTAATTCGCCGCGCTCCAGATATGTTTTATTTACGTCGGTGATTTCTAGCTCGCCTCGCGCACTGGGTTTAAGTGCCTTGGCGATTTCGACGACTTGGTCATCGTAAAAATAAAGTCCGGTCACCGCGTAACGCGATTTAGGTTTCCTCGGCTTTTCCTCAATACTGAGTGCCCGCCCGTTGCCATCGAATTCGACAACCCCATATCTTTCGGGATCGTGCACGGGATACGCGAACACGCGTGCTCCTCGTGCCTTGGTAGCGGCTTCGCGCAAGTCCTTCGCCAAGTCGTGCCCGTAGAAAATGTTGTCCCCCAATACCAAAGCGCAAGAGTTGGCTCCCAGAAACGTCTCGCCCAACAGAAAAGCTTGAGCGATTCCTTCCGGTTTGGGTTGCACCTTGTATTGTAAGTGGATTCCGAACTGACTTCCGTCTCCGAGCAGTGCCTGAAACTTGAGCAGGTCTTCCGGAGTAGTAATAAGAAGGATGTCGCGAATCCCCGCCAGCATGAGCGTGCACAGTGGGTAGTAAATCATCGGCTTGTTGTAAACCGGGAGCAGGCTTTTACCCATCGCATGGGTCACTGGATACAGGCGTGTGCCCGATCCTCCCGCCAGGATGATTCCCTTATAAGTGAGGTTCGAGGTTTGCATCATAGGGTGCTGCGATTGCAATTCGACGGTTTCCCATTCAAGAAGAGTAGTGCGTTTCAATCCACTCCCGGTAAGCCCCGCTGGTCACTTCTCGGACCCACTCGACATTCTCCAAGTACCAACGCACCGTCTTGCGAATCCCACTCTCGAAGGTCTCCAGAGGACGCCAGCCGAGTTCTCGTTCAATCTTGGTTGCGTCCATCGCGTAACGCCGGTCGTGGCCCGGACGGTCCTTCACAAACGTAATCAGGTCGCGGCGCGAAGGTCCGCGGCGTCCCGCCATCTCATCGACAATGTCGCAGATTATCTCCACAATGTCGATGTTGCGCTTCTCATTCCAGCCTCCGATGTTATAAGTCTGCCCCACCGTTCCTCGGGTGAGCACGGTTTCGATCGCCTCGCAGTGATCCTCCACGTAAAGCCAGTCGCGTACGTTCGTCCCGTCTCCGTACACCGGCAGTGGTTTGCCGTCGCGCGCGTTCAGAATCATCAGCGGTATCAGTTTTTCCGGGAATTGGAATCGTCCGTAGTTGTTCGAGCAGTTCGTTGTCAATGTCGGCAATCCGTATGTGTGGTGGTAGGCACGCACGAGATGGTCCGACGCTGCTTTCGAAGCGGCGTATGGGCTATTGGGCGCGTAAGAGGTCGTCTCCGAAAACGCCGGATCTCCTGGTCCAAGCGAGCCGTACACCTCATCGGTGGAAACGTGCAGGAAACGAAAGCTGCTTCTTTCCTGCTCAGCCAGACTTCCCCAGTACGCCCGCACTTCTTCCAGAAGCGCAAAAGTACCGTCCACATTCGTGCGGATGAAATCATCCGGTTCCCGGATGGATCGATCGACGTGGCTCTCGGCCGCAAAGTGCACAAGGGCCCGTGGCTTGCGGCGTTCCAACAGGCTCCGCACCAGGCCTCGGTCTGCGATATCGCCGTGCACAAACTCGTATCGCGGCTCGGTTGCGATTGTTTTCAGGTTGCGCAGATTTCCTGCGTAGGTGAGTTTGTCGAGGTTGACAACGGAAGTCGACTCCCGCTCCATCCGCTGCAGAATGAAGTTCGATCCTATAAAACCTGCTCCGCCAGTGACGAGGATCGTATGGTCCATGAATCGGAATCGGGCTGTCGCCGAGCGAACCTCCAATTGTAAACAAAAAGGACGGGATTGACCCCGTCCTTGGTTAGTGCATTCGGAATTGTGGCAGCTAAGAGTGTTCGTGTAACGGCTGTCTTGGTCTCCTAACCTGCCTTTCGGCGCGCAGTCGGTGACGCCGCCGATACGTGCTCACTGGGCTTTCTGGGTGGCACGGCGGCCAACTCCCAACTCATCATTTCCAAATATACCCGCTCGATTTCCGCAGCAATCATTGGCCACTGATAATGTTCACGGATACGGCGTTTCGCGGCCTGTCCGGCGGCCTCGCGCACGGCTGGATTCGCAATCAGAAACCGCAGGCGGTCTGCCAAGTCTGCCGCATCACCGCGCCGGAAAGTGAACCCCGCATTGCCGACGGCTTCCCGATTTTCCGCAACGTCGCTGGTGAGCACGCAAAGCCCGGCGCCCATCGCATCCAATAGCGCTAGTGACAAGCCTTCCAGATCAGACGGCAGCACGAACACCATGGCGTTGGTCAGTAACTCGTCAAGAGCTTCTCCCGAGACCCAGTCCAGCATCTTGATCCGTTCACTCGCGTGGGTTTGCAGGCGGCGCGAGTAATCGTCGCAATAGCTCGACGCCCCCGCCATAACGAGCTTTATATCAGTGTCCAACTTCTCGTACGCCTCAACCAGCAGGTGACAGCCCTTCTCCGGAGAGAACCTTCCTAGAAACAGGATGTATTTTCCCGGCTTAAGACCCCAATCAAGAATTTTGTCAGGCAAACGCCGCTCGCGCAGCACACCGCCATTCGGCACGTAAGAGGTCTCCGCTCGATAGCTCGCTTTGTAATGCCGCTGCAGTTCATGAGAGACCACCATGGTCTGGGTGGGCAAACCCACCGCCCCCCGTTCCCCAAGCCGCAGAACGGCCGAAGCGATGCGCCCCCACTTCTTGCGCTGCCAGTCGAGACCCTGCACCGTGACCACGGTTTTCTTTCCAGCAAGGCGCGGAATAAATGAAAACAGCGCCGGCCCCAGCGCGTGGTAATGCACGACATCACAAGGCTGCACCAGAACATGGAGCGTGCTCAGAAACGTATGGACAAACGTCTCCAGATGCTTGGACCGGATTGTTGGCAGCCGCACTACTTGCATGCCGTTGTGTTCTTTACCAGGCGGAGTGAAATAGTTCCGGCAGTAGACGGTGACGTGGTGTCCCATCCCCGCCAGCCTTTTTCCGATCTCTTCATAGTAGGTCTCAATTCCACTGTACTTTGAGACCACACCTCGCCCACCGATGAACGCGACCCAGAGCATTCTTTTCTGCGGTTGCGGGGGATGGACGACCGGGTTCGGCAAAGCTGAGGTTGAGGCGAGCCGCTGCAAGGAAACGAAGCTGCCTCTGTCCAAGCGCGAAATCCCAGGTTGTGTGACGCTCGCAGAGAGGGCAGGCTTCCGAAAGTTATCCCGCTCTAACTTGTTTAAAGGTTGCCTCTTCCTGTCAATCAAGCGCTCATACAAACCTATCAGCGTTTCGTAGTGCGCCTCCGGCGTGTTGTTCTGCCGCACCTGCTCCCGGCCCGCCCGTCCCATTCTGTCCGCAAGTTCCGGTCGTGAGCTGAGAAACTGGATGGCCGACGTCAGCTGCTCGACATTGCCTGTCCTGTACAAGAGCCCCGTCTTGCCCGCGTGTACCAGTTCCCGGCGCGATCCCAGGTCCGTGGCCACGACGGCTCGGCCTGCCGCATAGGATTCAAGAATCGTCTTGCCCAGCGTTTCATACGCATGCGACGGCAGCACGGTGAAGCGTGAGTTCGCAATCGCGCGCTCCAGTTGCGCTCCCCCCATGTGCCCGGCAAATTCCACATTGGCCAGTCCCAGTCCGGCGGCGAGACGCTGCAAGCCGCCACGGTCCGGCCCGTCCCCAGCAACTACGAGGCGGAGATTGGGCAGACGCTGCATTGCGCGTAACAAGTCGTCTACTCCTTTTTCTGGGGACAACCGGCCGAAGTAAAGCAGGGAAGCGTTCTCTCCACTCCGCTCTAGAACCGCCCTGACTGGCTGGAAGTGAGGAAGAACCTCGAACTTGGCGGGATCCCAGCCATGTTCGACAAACTTGTCGCGGACAAATTGACTGGGCGCAAGAAAACAGTCCACACATTTCCGATACGTGCCCAACCATTTGTGGACGTAAGCTTCCGCCACCAGCGTCATCCTTGCGCCCCATCCCGGATAGCACTTCTCTTTCAGCGCGTGCCAGAATTCGCCGCCCTTGCAGGCCTCGCAGGCATCTCCCCGCAATACCAGGTTGTAGCTGGCACATAGCACTTTGAAATCGTTCAGGTGATAGACGATCGGGACTTTTTGCTTCTTCAACTCCCACAGGATCGACGGCGACAGATGGTGATAGACGTTCCGGACGTGCGCCACATCCGGCCGGAATTCCACGATCATCGCTCGAATCCGACGCCGTGCCTCGCGCGAATAAATCGCATGTCCCGCCAGCCTTGCCTTCCCAAGCCATCCTCGCTGCTTCTTGAAATCGACGTGCGGCATGAAGTGGCGATCGTATGGAGTGGGCTTGCCTCGTGGGTCGGCCATGGAAAATAGCGCCACCTCATGCCCTTTCGAACGCATGAGTTCCATGGCCTCGAACAAGTACACCTCGGTACCGCTGAAAGGGTAGTTATATTTGTTGCAAAACAAGATCTTCATGTGGAGGACTCCAATCCTGCGGTGGCAACTCTCGGTTCGCGACCAATTGCAAGAAGCGGGCGCCAAAGAGAGTCAGGTTTGTCCTGTGGTTAAAATTATGAAGGACCTGTCCTCGCGCTGCTTGCCGGATCCAGTCCAACCGGCTCACCGCGGAGCGATCCTCCCCGCGCATCAGTTCCTGAAGGAAGAGAAGCCTCGCCACAAAATCCTCCAGATCGCCGGGCGAGTAGAGAAAGCCTGTTTTCCCGGGAATGATGATTTCCGGGATTCCCGTGATCGCGGGCGCGAGCACGATTCTGCCCCTCGCCATCGCCTCCATAAGTACGAGAGGAATACCTTCGCTGCGGCTCGTAAGCACAACTACGTCGGCGCGCCGATAGTGTGAGTCCACTTGCTCACGGGGCACGTGTCCGAGAAGGGAGACCCGGTCTTGCAGCCGGTTTTGCCGGATCAGCGATTCCAGACATTGCCGCTCCGGTCCTTCTCCCACAATGCCACACTCAAAATCGAGTCCTTGATCGCGCAGCCGAGCGCAGGCGCGAACCAGGAATGCGTGATCCTTCACCGCATGGAGGCGTCCTACGGCCAGCAAGGTAAACTTACGGCGCGAACGACTCACCCTCGGAGGGGACTCCGCCTGTTCGGGCACATCGACCCCAAGTCGCGAGACAACGATCTTTCCAGGGTTGACTGCCGGAAAGTGCTCCCGAATATAGCGGCGGTTGTACTCGGAAACGGTTATGCAGAACCGGCAAGTCTCCAGCTTCGTGTCCAGATAGGCGCCGTTGATGAGCAGGTCCGACCCGTGCAGCGTCAGACTATAGCTCACTCCCAACAATCGCGCCGCCACCATTGCGATCCACGCCCCGAAATAGCCGTGATGCACGTGGATATGGTCTACGCCGCGTTCCTGCAACTGAACGGCGTAGTACGCTCCCAACCACGTGTGCAACAAGGCTTTCAGTCGACGCCCGGGTGATTCCTTTCCCCGCAGAAGAACCCGCGTCATTAAGCCGGCGATACGCTTCCAGCGCCGCCCAACGAGCCCCAAGGCTCGCAGAAGAGTCCGCACTTGAATAGGTTGCAGGCTGAGAATTGTCGGCTCAGAAGAACGTGTCTTGGCCGATTCGCGTTGTGCCACATCCGGTCTTCGCACACTGCCCGGGATGACCTGAACTCCTCTCCGCCGCAGTTCCTCGATCTCCTCGCTTACATAGGGCTCCACGGCTGCGGGAAACTGATTGGCGAGATAGGCAACCGTCAACATGGGATGGGAGAGTTATGGAACTTGAAGGATAAGGATTTAAGCGGCGCCGCGAACTGTGCAAAGAGATGGAACCACGCCGCGTTCCAAGTCTTTAGCCGCGCGCCGCCGCTGCGCTGCCAGCATTCCCGCCATGGTGAACAGCAGCCCGTTTACAAACTGATAATTCATCACTACAACAGCGGCATTCACCCAATAGACAGCGAGCAATACCGGCCACATAGCATGGAACTGCCGATTCAGGAACCCGCTGCGTTCGGTCGACGGAACCGAGCCGCGGCTCAGGCGCAGGAGCTCCCACATCAGCCACGCATACAACGTCAAACCGATGATTCCATGCTCCACCAGTATCTCCAGGTAAGTATTGTGCGGATACAACTCCTTTTCCTTGTAGCCGCTGACGTGACGGGCCAACTCCGCGGGCATCTGGTTCACGCCCCAGCCTGTAAATGGTTTTTCCAGGAACATTTGCCAGCCGCCGGCGTAGACTGCCTCGCGGAAATCGAGCGGCCCCGATTCCCGCAGCCGGTCGGTAAGAGTGCGACGCTGATCGTCGAAACTCAGAGCAACGAGTAAGCCCAGAGCTCCCACCATCGTCACGCCGATGCAGATACGTCGTAACTTCCGGTTGTGAGAAAGAAAGATCAGAATCCCGATGCTCAGCGCGAAGGAGAGCCAGACCGCGCGCGTCATCGTCGCCAGGATTGCGACCGGTAGAGAAGCCAGCAGCGCGGCCGCTTTCAGCCCGCGTATCCTTCCCCGCAGAAACGCGTGCAACGCCAACACGCCCAGCATATTCAAAGAAACTCCATTTGCCACCGCCTGCAGTAACGGGCCTCGCGCCCGGTCGACGTGGTAGCCCAGGCTTTCATCCAGAATGAATCGGGGAAAAATCAACGACTTCGCGCCCACCAGAAAAGCGATTGACGTCAAACACAAATAGGCGAGTACTACCAAGGCGAAAATCTCGAACTGCCGTAGCTGCTGCTCTTGCCGAAACACCAGCCCTGCCAGGTGAAAGAGCGCGAACGGCACAAAGAATTTCGCCGCGAGCAGAGACCAGGTCTGGTGGTCGATGGGCTGCCCTACGACGCTCGCGATGGCAAGGAATGTCAGCCCGATCATTGGCCATGTGGCCCGTTCCACCACCACCAACCGCTGCCGCGCCAGGACGGCTCGACCGGCCACACCGAGGAGCAATAACATGAATGCGATACGATCGACTTCGAAAAAAGGCACGTCGGGATGTCGCAGCAGCATCGCCGTGAGCGTCGCGAGAAATAGCGCGGCCGGCGCCATCATCATCGTCTGCAGCGGACGCAGCCCTATTCGAAGGCCTCGCCCGGCTACCTCGCCCGCCCACGACACTCTTCTGACTGAACCCCACGTCATCATTCTCCGCTCCCACGCAGTACCACCGCCGCCGTTTTCAGAAGAATCCTCAGGTCCATTCCCAGGCTCCAGCGGTGGATGTATTCGATATCCAGGTTCATGGCGGCTTGAAAAGATGGATCCCGCCGCGCTGTAACCTGCCACAGGCCGGTCATTCCCGGGATCACGTCCAGCCGCGGCAAGTGCTCAATCGCGTAGGCGGAAAAATCATCCAGCGGATGCGGCCGAGGCCCCACAAGGCTCATCTCCCCTTTGAGCACGTTCCATAGCTGAGGAAGTTCGTCCATGCTGTAGCGCCGCAGAAGTCGTCCGGCCCGTGTGATTCGCGGATCGTTTGTGATTTTAAAAAAGGGTCCCTGTCGCTCATTTCGCTCTCGTAATGCTTTCTTTAAAGCGTCCGCATCCGAAACCATGGTGCGAAACTTGTAGCAGCGAAACGGTCTGCCCTTGCGACCGGCTCGCAGCGCGGCATAGAGCACAGGCCCGGGCGAATCGAGTCTGATCAGAATCGCGAGCAGGGCAAGCACTGGAGCCATCAGGATCAACGCCGCGCCCGCGCCCGCTACGTCCAGGGCGCGTTTCAGGAACAATCGGACGAGGGGCAACCGCTCTTCGTGCAGAGAAATGAGAGGAATGTCACCTATCCGTTCCGTTCCCCGCGAAAAGTCGCAGCCAAAAAGATCGGGGGCCATCTTCACGTCCAGCCGCAGTTGTTGGGCAGCGCGCACCACTCGCAGCGTTTGCTCCCGATCGTGCGGCCCAGCCAGAATCACCTCGTCCACGAATCCGGCGCGGGCCAGTTCTGCCAAATCGCTCGTACGCCCCATCACGCCTTTTCCGGGCCGCTTCCTGTCATCCAGAAAACCGCAGACCGATCGGCCCAGTTCCGGATGCTTTTCCAGGTAGTTCGCTAGCCGGTGGCCGAGTCCGCCCGCTCCCACGATAAGGACATTCCGCATGCCACCCATGACGCGTTTGCCACTCTGGTTGCCTTTGCGTTCGGACCATCGCGATGCCAACAGGGCGCCAGCGTGCAAAATGACAGCGATCCGCACCAGCGCCAATTGCAGCCAGTTCTTATCACCTAGCCCGTGTCGCGCTTCATTCCCGCGAAGAGCAAGATCGCTCGCGCCCTTTGTCGCGATTGGACTTGAGACAAGAGCTGCCGCGCCCCAAAGCGAAGCTCCCGCTTCTCGGTGCGGCTTTTTCCGGCCGCAGGCAAAGGCTGCCCCTGGAATCAGCCGCGCAGCCCACTCGGTTCCCTGAGTTTTCTGCTGTCTGGGATTTAAGAAAGGAGAAGACACTTAGACCAGTTCCAACTCGTACCCCTGGATCTCGATCGCCAGCGAGCGCTGGATCGATTCAATTGAGATCACAAGCTTTCCCTTTTCGTGCTGAACAAGAACTCCTTCCAATCCCTGCAAACAACCGCCCCGGATCCGCACGCGTTGTCCTGTGCGCACGAACGGGTGCAGGGAGAACAACCCCTTTTCCCGCAGCAGCAGTTGCAGATCCGCAATCTCCTTCGGCGGCACGGCCACAACGATCCCTCCCAAGCTCACGAACCCGATCAGTCCTGCGGTTTGCAATACCGCCTTCCGCGCATCGCGGGATTGATCGATATGAACAAAGGCGTATCCAGGAAATAGCGGAATGGTCACCACCTTCTGGCGGTCGCTCCACGCGTGGTGTTCGGTCAACAATGGGAGGTAGACTTCGCAGCTCTTATGGTTGAGCTGTGCAACGACTCTCTTTTCAAACCGGTATCGCGTCTGCACCGCGAACCATTGCGGCTGAATGGTCTCTACTAACGTCGACGGCGGTTGCGCGTAAGGGAACACGACCGCGCCCGGGACTCCATAGCTACCGCTCATTGAATCCCATGGGCCATTTTTGGTTTCGTTCGACAACCCTTTCAGTTCCTCGGACGCACGCAATAGTTACTTGCGCACAGCATCGGGAGAGCCCGTATCCGCCCAACCACGCCGTACGGCGCAACAATGCCGCGCCATGAAGCTCAAAATTTTCGAACCTTCAACCACATTTTGCTTCCCCTGCTTAAAGCCGGCGATAAATCCGCTCTGGAACCGGAAACCTTCTCTCGCTCAGCACCGTTCCCAGGATTCGAGACTGAGCGCCTTCCAGTGTTTCCTTGATCTTGCGAGCAGTCGCTCTCCGCGTGCTGTGAGCTCCCAGCACGAGAATAATTCCGTCCGCCAGTTGTCCCAGCAGGGCAGCCTCGCTCGATATCCCGGCAGCGGGCGCGTGAATCACGGCATACTCAAACTCATTTCGTAGCTCCGCGAGGCAGGAGAGCCAATACGCGCCTGTCCCAGGTTCCTCCCCGCATTCGCGCAGCCCGAACCCCGGAACGTGCCACAGGTTAATCGCCATTTGGGTCGACCAGGTCTTGATCGCAGCACTTCCCGCGCGCCAAGGATGAGCCCGCACGGCCTGTCCGGTCAGGAGTTCACGGCTCACGATGGCGATATGGGCGCGTGTCTCCAGCGCCAGAGCCCGCCCCACCTGATCGCAGATATTGGCCACATCTGTGTTCGGCCCGACCGCGCTAAAAACAACCTGTCTAACGGATCGAGATCCGCTCGCAAAGAAAACCCGCTGCACCAAGCCCCGAATCTGTTCGCGTGCGAAGGCCTGCGGACTCCAATCGCCAGTGTCGCAAACGACGCCGACCTCCGGCAGCGCTGTTTCCTGCGCGCGTGACCCTATCGGTTCGTTTCTCTGCAACACGTCCGCATTAGCGCTCATTTAATCTCCTTCAGGCGGACAATCGTCTGCCAATCCCTTCCGGTATAGAGGCCAAGACCGGGATTTCCAAACACGCCAACGCTTCTTCCGGCGTACGCAATGCAGGGTCCAGGTAGTCTGCCGCAAATGCAGCTCCCGTTCCTGACGCCAGAGCCGCTACACAGCCCATCAGCAAGACCGCTCCCGCCGGCCACACCGGCAGCGCGGGCACAACCGGCAGGTCGGCGATGGCTACATTGACAATGCCGCCCTCGTCCAAGGCATCGCCCATGCGCGCTTCTTCCCGTTTCTTCACATAAAGAAGGTAGTTCTCCTGCGCCGCCTTCTCGCTGCTGGCCAGATCGTCTTGGACAATCGCATCTTCTCCCAACTGGCGTGCCAGAGTGCGATTTCCCTCGAGGTGGGCGCTCGTACTAATCTCTTGCGCTTCCAATTCCTTCAGTTCGACCCGTGCCTTCTGCAACTCTGCCTTGGCCCACTCGTAGTTTGCATCCCGGTCCGTGGTTTCGTCGCGCAGTGGGCTCAACTTCTCGGCCGCGATCGCGGTTTTGGCCTGAAGGATTTGCTGCTCGACCTCCTGTACCAAGCGGTGGTTCGGCTCAAACTTGGTTAGCAACTGAGTCTTCTTCAACTCGAGATCCAGCAGGCTGGCTCTCAACGCCCGCGAAAGCTCGGGATTGTCCGTCATACGAACCTGGGTCGTGGTTCGCTCTGGCAACTTCGCCAACTGTGCGTTAAGTTCTTGAACTCGATGCTGTGTCTCCGACATTTTTACTTGAGTTTGCTGGTAACTCGCCACATCGTCGTCGAGTCGGTGCAACACAAGATCCCGTTGCTGCGCGGCCATCACCACACCATGGCTCCTTGTGAAGTCCACCAGCTTTCTTTTGGCCTCCTCCAATTGCCGTCGAGATTCCGCGGTCTGCTGATCGAAGAAGTGAAGTTGTCCACCCGGCCGGTGGAGTTCCGTATGCTTTTCCAGATAGACGTTGGCCAATGACTGCAGCACGTGTGCCGCCACCTGCGGGTCGGCTGCGTCATAACTCACTGCGATCAAGTTCGTCTTCTTAATGGGCGTCACGATCAGCCGCCCGGCGAGGTCTTTCGCTGCTCGCTCCACGAGCGCCGGTTTCTTCTCGTGCCGCCGGAACCCTCGCAGCCAATCATGCGTAGCCAAATCGTTGGCTTCCACCACCCGCCGCAAGACGTCAGTGTCCTTTAGTAGTTCGACCTCTGAATTCAGCTCTTCTTCGGTTATTTCGACGCGGGAAAAATCAGAAGGCGCATTCGGCTGTGCGGTCACAGGGGGATCAACGCGTCCTCTTCGCACCAGCACGCGCACATGGGCGCGATATGTTGCTCCTGCGAACGCATAGACTGCGGCCAGAACCAATACCAATCCCGAGACGCCTACAAAAACCTTTCGCTGCCGGAACAGGACTATTGCCACCTCCCGTACCGTTGGCGACGCCGGTTGTTGTGCCTTGCGCGCTGGATCTTGGTCGGGCATGGGAATGGACCTGCGTCGGTTGCTAGAACTTTGTGGGACTCATGTACATGCTTAAGGAAGGCTTGCTGAGAAACCGCTCGATCTTCGAAATGGAATTCTGCGGGACAAACACCAGATCGCCGGGTCGCAGCTGGGGAACCTCGGCCAGGCTTTTCTGTTTTAATATCTTCTTCAAATTGAAAACGCGCGCCTCCACAAGATCATCGTTCACGTGCCGAAACAAAATGACCTGCGAGTGCTTCGCCTGATGCGTAAGCCCGCCCGCGATCTCCACCGCCTCCATGAGGCTGGTGTTTGTGTGCAACTCGTATTTGCCGGGCCGTCCTACCTCTCCGCCCGCCACAAAATAGGGATGTTCAAACTCTTTCAGCGATACGGCCACCTGCGGTTCGTGCAGATATCCCGTATAGGCCTTTCGCACAGCCAGCCGGAACTCTTCCAGCATAAGACCCTGAGCCAGCACCGGCCCTGCATCCTTCAGGGTGACATAGCCGTCCGGCTGTATGGTGAGCGTCTGGTCGAATTCCGGAGATAGCGTGAAACTCAAGGCCACCACGTCGCTGTGGTTCAGCCGGTAAAGCGGACGGTGTCCCCCGAGCCGAGGGTTTCCCGTGCCGTCCGCTTGTCCGGTTGTTGCGGCCGCCATTCCTGTTCTTCCCGTCCCAGCCCCGGTTTGGCCTGTTGGAGAAGACTGTGGGTTTGCTCCCAGGTCCTGCTTTTCCTCCTGGGCGAATGCGGCCACGCAAAGCTGCAACAACAACACGCCCGTCACCGCAACTCTTGTCCAGCCAACGAAGCGCTTCATTGCGTGAGGGCTCTATTTTTCCTGGATTCCGAGGCCGCTCACCTTCCGCGGTTCTCTTTTTGCAAGGTACGTCCCTGCGGACTTCGCAGCAAGACTCGGGAAGTGCTGTCTACCAGCGTGGTCATGTCCGGTCAGGCGCAGAAGTTCAACTGAACCCGGCCAGTCGCGGGTTCTCTAGCGTGGTGGCATTTCGATAGGGCCGCAAGACTGTTCCCCTGCGGGCTACCCACAAAAGTAGACTTGCATGTTCGCGATATCACACTCACTCAAAAGCGGGCACGCGAAGATGCGGGGCAAAGCCGCGCCACCCCGATATTTCCCCAATCCTTGGTTAAAACTCCAGCAACCCTGTACGTACTTGTCGCCGGTTTTCCACAGCATCGCCTTCTGTTTTCCCGATTTGAGAGCCGCGACCGAATAATGTGACATGTGTCCTTGTGGACCTCTGCCCGCGCCCCTAAGATCACGACATCACTCATTGTCGCTTCGCTTGGAGCCCTCTTTGACAAGTCCGTCTCCCGCCGCCGCTTCAGCCGCAATCGCCGTCCTGATTGCGGACTCCAACCGCATGCAGGCGCAGCTTCTCACCAGCGCCCTGCGCCGGCGCTCTGAGTTCCGCATCTCTACCTGTCCGGTTGATATCGCCTCAATCCTTAATGCCGTGGCCTCCACTCCGGCCAAAGTGGTTGTGCTCTCCCTCAATCACTCCGTCAGCGTCGCCAATCAGTTAGCCGCAATGCGCCGCATTCATCTATCTCACCCCGCCATCGCCAAAGTTCTTTTGGTTGAGTCCTACGATCGCGAACTGGTGGTGAGCGCTTTCCGCTCCGGCGTACGCGGTATTTTCTGTATTTCCGATACGCATTTCCGGTTGCTCTGTCGCTGCATCCAACGCGTGGCCGGAGGCCAGGTCTGGGCCAACACCGAGCAGATGACCTTTCTGCTCGACTTGATCTCCGAAGTGCCTTCGCTGCGTGTGCTCAATTCCACGGGCCGCCAACTCCTCACCCCGCGCGAGGAACAAGTGGTCGCTCTCGTGGCCGAAGGCCTCAGCAATCGCGAGACGGCCCGCGAACTCAACCTCAGCGAGCACACTATCAAAAAGTATCTGTTTCGCATCTTCGACAAGCTCGGCATTTCATCCAGAGTTGAACTCGTCCTCTACGCCGTCAACCACGGCGCTCCCCTACAGGCCGAATGGCTAGCCGGCATGAGCCACTCCACTCCACTCCCGACTGAGAAAGGGATTCTAAGGGGTATGCGCGCTCCGATTTGAAAAGCTTCCTCCGCACTTGTATAAATCAGGGGACAGAGTTACGTGCCGGACAACTCCTCCATTCCCGGGCCCAATCCTCCGCCGCGCCGGGTGACCATCATCGCCGCAGGCCTGCTGCTGGCTGCTCTTGCGCTGGTCGTGCTGTATACCAGCCGTCGAGCGTTCTTGAGTCCCGTGGCATTGGTTGTGGTCGCCGCCATCGGAGTGGCCGCACTGCTCTTGCAACGTCGCCTGCGTCCCGATCTTTCTACTTCTGATCGAGCGTCGGTTCGAGGGCCGCTCTGGCTCAACTTGCTCGGCGTTGTGTTTGCCGTCGGAGCCGTATTCGCCGACGTTTTCCACCTCAGCGCAGTGCTCATGCTGATCGCTGCGCTTGCCGCTGTCGTTTCATTTGCGGTCAGCGGTATCATCGTCCTCAGTGCCCTCCGCAAACGCCGCGTTTAACAGGCTTCCTCTACGGTTTAAACTCCACCGCCACCGTCGTCTCGACCACAACCGGCTGACCCTGGATGCGGTAAGGCTCGAACCGCCACCAACGCAGGGCGTCCATTGCAGCCCGCGACAACACCTCTGGCCCATTCAGCGCATGCACGTCCACCACCGATCCGTCGCGTCCCACGACCACATCGAGCACGACCACTCCCTGCAATTTCGCTGGTCGCGCCGCCGCGGGATATTCCGGCTCCACGCGATGCCTTACAAGCTTCTCCATCACATCGGCCGGAACGTGAGCCTGAGGCCGCCGCAACTCCACGCTCGCTTCGTTTTTTCGCAGACTGGACTCCAGATCATCCCAACCGCGATTCCAGCGCCACCACAAAACTGCCAGCACGATTGCTGCTGACAGCAGAAAGAAAATCCATCCCCGCCCGCGCCGTTGTCCCGCTGGCGGCTGCGCGCCGTCCGATCCCCCACGCTCGGAATCTTTCCCGGCAGCGGCTTCGATTGGAATCTTCACGCGCACCCCCGGTTCAGCCTCCGCCTTCGCTGCTCCGGCCCAATCGCGAATCGCCGCCTGCTGATCGATTGACAACCCGACAAACTCCATCCCT
>Ga0209131_1001469_pt1 | contig 16380 bp, 14 predicted proteins | sample GraSoi_2013_40cm_FD_185826 | JGI IMG/M metagenome (GOLD analysis project Ga0209131, IMG submission 185826) | Grasslands soil microbial communities from the Angelo Coastal Reserve, California, USA - Sample 9_17_2013_40cm (SPAdes) (version 2) | ecosystem: Environmental > Terrestrial > Soil >...
GATTGTGGGCCTCGCCCTCGGCGGGCTGGACTTTGCCAATATCCTGATTGCCCTGAAGCCCATTCCGGTTGCCGTCGCGCACACCGCCGTCGAGCTCAAGAAGGCGGGGATTCCGTTCATCGCCGTGGGCAACTTCATGAGCATCGCGCTCAACTTCATCATCCTCGCCTTCATCGTCTTCTTGCTCGTGAAAGGCGTGAACCGCCTGCGCCGCGAGGAGGCGAAGGCGCCGCCTGCGCCGAAGGACGAAGTCGTCCTGCTGCGCGAGATCCGCGATGCGTTGAAGACGGGATCGCGGTGAAGAGGAAAAGCGAGAAACCGCGCTTCGTTCCGGTCGACGAGGCCGACCTCGACCCGGGACATCGCTGGCATCGTCCACTCCAGGCGCCTGGCATCACGCAGGTCGATTTCGAGGAGCGCGTCGATTTCCGCCGGCTGCATCGCTACCGCCTCGCCCGCACGCGCCAGGCGCTGGCCGCGTCGGGCTTCGGCGCGATGCTGTGCTTCGACCAGCACAACATCCGCTACATCTCGAGCACGGTTATCGGCGAATGGGCGCGCGACAAGCTCATCCGCTATTGCCTGCTGAGCGGCACGGGCGACCCCTGGATATGGGATTTCGGTTCCGCGGCGCGCCACCACAAGCTCTACTGCCCATGGCTGCACGAAGACCACGTGCATGCAGGAAACCCCGGCATGCGCGGCGCGATCGGACCCAAGGTCGGGCTCTTCGAGGCGGCCGCGAAGGAGATCAAGGACATCCTCGCGCAGGAGGGCGTTGCCGACATGCCGCTTGGGCTCGACCTGTGCGAGCCGGGAATGCTCTTCGCCCTGCAGGCGCAGGGTCTCGAGATCCGCGATGGGCAGCAGGTGATGCTCGCCGCGCGCGAGGTGAAGAGCCACGACGAGATCACGCTCCTCAACACCGCTGCATCGATGGTGGATGGTGTGTACCATGACATCGCCGCGGCACTGCGGCCCGGTGTAAAAGAAAGCCAGATCGTGGCGCTCGCCACCAAGCGCCTCTTCGAGATGGGATCGGACTGCGTCGAGGCGATCAATGCCATCGCCGGCGAGCGCTGCAGCCCGCATCCGCACAATTTCACCGACCGGCTGATCCGGCCCGGCGACCAGGCGTACTTCGACGTCATCCATTCGTTCATGGGCTACCGCACCTGCTACTACCGGACCTTCGCGGTGGGCAAGGCTACGCCGCCGCAGATCGATGCGTACAAGCGCGCCCGGCAATGGATGGATGGGGCGATCTCGATGCTCAAACCCGGCGTCACCACGGACCAGGTCGCGAAAATGTTCCCCAAGTCGACCGAGATCGGATTCGAAACCGAGATGGCCGCGTTCGGCCTCAATTTCTGCCATGGGCTCGGTCTCGGGCTGCATGAGCGCCCGCTGATCTCGCGGCTCAACTCCTTCGTCGAGCCCTACGAGCTCAAGGCCGGCATGGTGTTCGCGGTCGAGACATTCTGCCCGGCCAAGGACGGCGTCTCGGCAGCGCGCATCGAGGAGGAAGTCGTGCTCACGCCCAAGGGCGCCAGGATCATTTCGCTTTATCCCGCACAGGAGCTACCCGTTGCCAACGCGTACTAAGCGCTCGTCATCCTCGGCGCCGTCGAAAGGCGGCAATGGTCGGGGATCCACAATAGGTTGGATCGGCACCGGCCGAATGGGTTACGAGATGGCCGCGCGTCTCGCGCGCGGCGGCGCCGACGTGCTCGTGTGGAATCGCACGCGCGCGAAGGCCGAGCCGCTCGTGAAATACGGCGCCAGGATCGCGGACGATGTCACCGAGCTCGCCGATCGCGACATCGTCTTCTGCATGGTCTCGACGTGGGAAGACGTGAAGGCGGTGATGACATCGCTTCTCGGAAATGCGCGCAAGCGCCCGCGCGTCGTCGTCGAGTGCTCGTCGATCTCGCTCGAAGGCTCGGCGGAGCTGCGCCGCATGCTCGACGAACGCGGCATCGACTATCTCGCGGCCCCGGTGTCGGGGAACGCGAAGGTGGTGAAGGCGGGAAGGCTCTCGTTCGTGTGCTCGGGGCCAAAGGCGGCGTTCGACGCGGCGCGCCCCTGCCTCGAGATGATCGGGCCCTCGGCGAGCTACGTCGGCGAGGGCGAGGTCGCCCGCATCGTCAAGATTTGCCACAACGTCTTCCTCGGCGTCGTCACGCAATCGCTCTCCGAGATCACCGTCCTCGCGCAGAAGGCCGGCGTTTCGCGCCACGCCTTCCTCGACTTCATGAACCAGAGCGTCATGGGCTCGACTTTCTCGCGCTACAAGACGCCGGCGTTCGTGAACCTCGATTTCAAGGTGACGTTCACGCCGCACCTGTTGCGCAAGGATCTCGACCTCGGGCTGGACGCGGCGCGCCGTTTCGACGTGCCCATGCCGCTCGCCGCGAGCACGCGCGACCTGGTGCAGTCGTTGATCGGTCGCGGCTGGACCGAGCAGGATTTCGCCACGCTGCTGCTGCAGCAGGCGCAAGCCTCGGGAATCGCGCTCGAGCCGGAGAACGTCGAGGTAAAGGACGGCCTTTAGCGCGTCATCCCGGACGCCCACATCGTGGGCAATGATCCGGGATCCACCGAGCGCCGCTATCGCGGCGCGAGTGTCGCCTTTTCATAATACGTCTCGTCGATGTACTTCGACGGATCGTCGAGCTTCTTCGACGGGCGGCCGTATTCGCTGCGAAGCGCGAGCACGGTGCGCACGCCTTCGAGATCGATCTTGCCCCGCCGCTGGAAGCCTTCGCCGCTCGTGAGGAGATCCAGCGCTTTCGCCGCGCTCGCCTCGGTCGCGGCGGGAAGGTTCCTGCGATAGATTGCGATCGCCTCGATGCGATTCGCGGGATCGAACAGCCAGTCGAGCGCGGCGACATGCGCGCGGATGTAGCCCACGAGCGCCGGCTCGTTCTCGCGCGCCCAGCTCCGGCGGGCAACACCGACCACCGCCTGGTAGGGGCCGAGAGCGTCCACGGCGTTCGCGAGCCGGCGAAACCCCTTCGACTCGGGCGCGATTTCAAGCGGCGTCGTGAGGATCGTCGCCGAAGTCTTTCCCTGCATCAACGCCTCGGCGCGCGCCGCGGTTCCCCCCAGGCGCTCGAGCGTGTAATCGCCCTCCGCGAGGCCGGCCCTTTGAAGGATCTTCCTCAATACGAACGCGTACCCCGTCGTGGCGGCATCGACAGCGAGCGATTTTCCCTTGAGGCCGCCGATCGCGTCGATCTCCGGCGCCGCCACGAGCCGCAGCGCCCCGTACTGCCCGCCCATGAAGGCGAATAGATCCGGCGTCGTCGGGAGCTCCGCCTCACCCTGCCCTTCCTGGTAGGCGACGACGTTGTCGATCGCCGAAATGGCGATGTCGAACTTGCCGGCGACGAGTCCCTGCACCTGGAAAACCGAATTCGGCGTGGGCGTCACCCGCACCTCGACGCCGTTGGCCGCGAAGAACCCCTTGTCCGCGGCGACCCAGAGCGGCCAGTTGAAGCCTCCCGGAAAGACGATCACCTCGAGCGTTCGCATCGCCTGGGCCGCGGATCCGAAGGCAAGCGAGGCCGCGAGCAAGGCGCGCGCGAAGCCGCGGATCATTGCGCCTTGATGCCCGCCTTCTTGACGACCGCGGCAGCGCGCACGGCCTCGGCCTTCATGAAGTCGTCGCAGGCGAGCGGCGCCATCGGCATCGTCTCGGCGCCGAGGAGCGCGAACTTGTCCTTCACCTCCATGGAGGCGAGCGCCTTCGTCGCTTCGGCATTGAGCCGCTCCACGATTGGGCGCGGCGCGCCCGAGGGAGCGAGGAGCGCGATCCAGAACACGTATTCCGAATCCTTGAAACCCGCTTCGACCGTCGTCGGCACATCGGGAAGCAGCGGCGAGCGCTTGATCGCCCCAACCGCCAGCGGTTGCAGGCGGCCATCGCGAATCAGCGGAAGCGCCGGCGCGATCGGCGCAAAGAAGAAATCGATTCGGCCCGCCATCGCCTCGTTCAGCGCTTCCGGCGTGCCCTTGAACGGAATGTGAACCGCGTCGAATTGCGCCGAGGCCCTGAAGATCTCCGTGTTCATGTGCGTGGCGCTGCCATGGCCGGCGGTCCCGAAGTTGAGTTGGCCTGGGCGGGAACGCGCGCTCTCGACCAGGTCCTGGATGCCCTTGAACCTCGCCGGAGCGCTCACGACCACGTTGGGAAGGTTTGCGAGCGTCGTCACGCAGGCGAAGTCGCGCAGCGTGTCGTACGGCAGGCTCGAATAAATCGAGGCGTTGGCGACGTGCCCGGCCGAGTGCACGAGCAGCGTGTAGCCGTCAGGCGCGGATTTCGCGACTATTCCCGCGCCGAGCGTTCCGCCCGCGCCGGGACGATTCTCGATGACAATGGGCTGGCCGAGCGCGCGCGACATCGGCTCGGCGACGGTGCGCGCGATGAGGTCGGTCGCGCTTCCCGCGCTGAACGGCACGATGATGTGGATGGGTTTGGTCGGATACCCACCCGGCGCCTGCCCATTCGCAACGGTGCAAACCACCAATGCGAGAACGGTGGCCGCATAACGTAGTATTTTCATCGACTGCAGATTAGCACGTCCCGTATCGAGGAAAACCCATGGCAAACGACCTGTCGACCACCACCTGGACCGGTGGCATCGAGCATTGGACCCGCCGGGGGGTGCCCCCCACGGGGACGGGATCAAACACCGATGTGAAGCTTTTTCTCTGGAACAAGAAGGCCGCCGCCGGCACCCGAGGCAAGGGAACCATCCTTTTCGTGCACGGATCGTCGATGGCCTCGCAGCCGACCTTCGACCTGTACGTGCCGGGACGCCCGCACTCGTCGGCGATGGAATGGTTCGCCGCGCAAGGCTACGACACGTGGTGCATGGACAACGAAGGCTACGGACGCTCGGACAAGAAGCGGCCGATCAACTGCGACATCTCGAACGGCGCGGACGATATCGCCGCGGGCAGCGAGTACATCCTCGGCAAGACGGGCGCGGCGAACCTTCTCGTCTACGGAATCTCGTCCGGTGCGCTGAAAGCCGCCCTCTTCGCCGAACGCCATCCGGAGCGCGTCGCACGCCTGGCGCTCGATGCCTACGTCTGGACCGGTGAAGGCAGCCCCACGCTGGAGCAGCGCAAGAAGAGGCTCGACGAATTCCGCAGGATCAATCGACGCCCCATGGACCGCGCTTTCGTGCACAGCATCTTCAACCGCGACCACCCGGGCACGGCCGACGAAGCCACGATCAACGCATTCGCCGACGCGATCCTCTCGCTCGACGACTCCGTGCCCACGGGCACCTACGTGGATATGTGCTCCAGGCTGCCGCTGAACGACCCCGCGAAGATCACTGTGCCTACGCTTGTCCTGCGCGGCGAGTACGACGGCATCGCCGGGTTCGACGACCTGCTCGAATTCTTCCGGCGCCTGCCGAACGCCGACAAGCAATTCACCGTGATGGCCGGCATCTCCCACGCGAGCTTCCAGCAGAAGAACTACCTCACGGTTTACCACGTGCTCGAAGCGTTCTTTTCGCAGCCCGAACCCGTCTATCGCGCGTAACTATCGAATCCACCCATGACCTGCTTCCTGCGTTCATCTGCGTTTATCTGCGGACTCGCGCTTTGCCTGCTTTCGCCCGGCGTTTGCGCGCAGGCACAGTCCTATCCGACGAGGCCGATCAAGATCATCGTGCCGTTCGGTCCCGGCGGGTTCACCGACGTCGCCGCGCGCATCCTGCAGAAGGAGCTCGCGCCTGCCATCGGCCAGGCGATCGTCGTCGAGAACAAGCCCGGCGCCGGATCGACGATCGGCACCACGGAAGTCGCGAAGGCCCCGCCCGACGGCTACACGCTGGCGATGATTTCCACCACGCACGTCATCAGCCCGCATCTCTACAAATCGATGCCCTACGATCCCTTGCGCGATTTCACTCCGGTGATGAAGCTCGCGGAGGGCCCCTACGTGCTGGTGACCCATCCGAGCCTGCCGGTGAAGAGCGTGGCCGAGCTGATCTCACTCGCGCGCGCGCAGCCCAACACCATCGACTACGCATCCTCGGGCAACGGCAGCGCGCAGCACCTGGTCGGCGCGCTCTTCGTGACGATGGCCAACGCGCCGCTCAGCCACGTGCCCTACAAGGGAAGCAGCCAGGCGATGAACGACGTGCTCGGCGGCCAAGTGAAGGTGAGCTTCGTGGGCGTGCCGAACGCGCTGCCCAGTCTCGGGAGCGGAAAGCTCAAGGCGCTGGCGGTGACCACTCGCAGGCGCTATGCGGAGCTGCCCGACGTGCCGACGCTCGAGGAGTCCGGCGTCCCGGGCTACGACGCGACGATCTGGCTGGGGCTGCTCGCGCCTCCGGGTACGCCGCGCGACATCGTGCTCAAGCTGAATGGCGCGATCACGAAGATTCTCTCCACGCCCGACGCAAGGAAGCTGATGGCATCCGCGGGCGTCGAGGTCGCGACGAGCACGCCGGAAGATTTCGCGGCGCTCATGCGCTCGGAGCTGGACCGCTGGGGAAAGGTCGTGCGCGATACGGGCGCGACGGTGAACTAAACCGGGGACAGACCACTTGTTCCGCACGCAAGAACGTCAGGACAGGCGTTCTCACACGTTCTCGCGTGCGGAACAAGTGGTCTGTCCCCTAGCTCTCTAGCTCTCGTTGGTCGCCGGCGCCTTGCGCTTGAGGTCGATCACGGGCTCGGTCGACACCCGCTCGGCGAAGCGGATGTTCTGCTTCACCGCATCCATGTAGAGGTTGTTGCCGCCGAAGTGCGCAGTGGCGAATTTGTACGCGCCGCCGAGATCGACCTCGAGGCGATGCTCGGCGCCGTGGTAGAAGCCCGGCGTCTTGCGCAGGAGATCGTCTCCCGAAGCGAACACCACGACATCGCCGTGGCCGTTCTTCTTCACCGCGATGCCGCCCTCGACGAATTCGGGATAGAGGCGATCGCGGCATTTCTCGAGATAACAACGGTCGGCCATCTGCGCGATGATGTCGGCCGAGCCGAGGAGGCTGCCGATCAGCTTGTAGATCGGGTCGGGCACGCGGATCGATGCGACGGGACGCTCGTATCCGGTGAAGTGCACGATCTGCGGCGCGATCTCGGCGAACTCGCCCATTCCGATCGTCGGCAGGTACTCCTTCAGGAATCTTCCGCCGCGGGTCACGTGGATCGCGGTGTATTCGGCGCCGCGCCGATGCTTGCGATCGCCGATGCGGCGCAGGTAACCGACATCGTGATAAAGCGCGCAGATCACGCCCAACTGGAAGAGCCGCTCGCCGATGGGTGGTCCCTCGCCGCGGCCGCGTTCATAGCCGTCGAGCAGGCGCGTCATCGCCAGCGACACATCCATGATGTGCTGCATGTCGTGGTAATCGGTGTCGCACTTGAGGTAACCGGGATACTCGCCCCGGTACAAGCGCACTACGTCGTCGAACGCCTGGTCCAGCGCGGCAGGCTGCGGCCGACCATGTAACGCGCGGTATATACGCGTGATTTCCAGCTTCACGCAGACCGGATCGGTCATGTTGATCCGATTGGTCACATCGAACTCGTTCCTGCGGAAATTCATGGGGGCGCCTGCCTCTATGTGTCTGTTTTTATGCCTTTATAGGTGTTTCTTATCCTAAGAGGATGGGGCATATTGGGCCGTAGGGCAAGTGGGGGCAAGGAACTAGTTCACAAATCCTACGACCCTATCCAAAGGGTCGCCCGGCCGACACTAGCCAAAGGGGTCCCGCGGGAGTATGGTTTTCTAAAACCTCGGAGGATGACACCCATGCCTACCCTCACGATGGAGAACGCCGAAGAGATCAAGCGCCGCATCAGCGAGCTGAACCTCGAACACCGCGATCTCGACCGTGCCATCGACGCCCTCGAACACAATCCCTTCCACGACGAACTCCAACTCAAGCGCCTGAAGAAACGCAAGCTGATGCTGAAGGACCAGATCTTCATGCTGCAGCGGCAGTTGGTCCCCGACATTCCCGCCTAGTTGCACCCGGGGCGTCGCCCCGAATCTCCGAAGGTTCAAGCCCTTATAATCGGGTTCCTTCGATCTCATTTTTCAGAATGCGAAAACTCCTGGTCGGCACGGGCGTGCTGGCCATTCTCGTCGCCGCGAGCGGGCTGTCCTTCTGGGCCGGCACGCGCAATGCCCCGGGCAAAGCGGTGGACGGGAAGAGCAACGCCACCGCCACCAAGGCGCCCCCCGGAATAGTCGTCGAGGCGGCCAAGGTATCGGTGGTGCGGTTGCCGCAGGCGCTCACCGCGGTCGGGAGCCTGCGTTCCGATGAGACCGTGATCGTGCGCCCCGAGATTGCGGGCCGCGTCGCGCAGATTCTTTTCAAGGAAGGCGAGCGTGTCGCCAAGGGTCACGTGCTCGTCACGCTCGACGCCTCGGTCCAGCAGGCCGACCTCGATCGCGCCAAGGCGAACCACGTCCTCTCGAAGAGCAAGTACGAACGCGCCATCGACCTGCGCAACAAGGGCTTCATCTCGAGCCAGGCGAAGGACGAAGCGGAGAACAACCTCAAGGTCGCGCAGGCCGACGCCGAATTGATGGAAGCGCGCCACGCCAAGTCCGCCATCGCCGCGCCGTTCGCGGGAACGATCGGCTTGAGGCTCGTGAGCGTCGGCGACTACGTGAAGGAAGGCCAGGACATGGTGAACCTCGAGTCCATCGATCCGCTGAAGGTGGACTTCCGCATTCCCGAGGTGAACCTCTCCCAGGTCAAAGGCGGGCAGACGTTGCAGATCACGCTCGACGCGCTCCCCGACAAGGTCTACGAAGGCCGCGTATATGCGATCAACCCTCTCATCGACGCGAACGGACGCTCGATCGTGATCCGTGCGCAGGTTCCCAACCGCGACGGGCAGCTGCGCCCGGGAATGTTCGCGCGCGTGCGGCTCTTCACCAGCGGCTCGAAGGACACGCTCGTCGTTCCCGAGGAATCGCTCTTCCCGCTCGGAGACGACAAGTATGTGTACAAGGTGGTCGACGGCAAGGCGACGCGCCAGAAAATCGAGATCGGCCAGCGGCGCGAAGGGCGGGTCGAGATCGTGAACGGCCTGGGCCCCGAGGATGTCGTGGTGACCGCAGGCGTGATCAAGTTGCGTGAGGGCGCGCCGGTGACCGTGGTCAACAGCACGCCCGCGACGCCGCCGGTGGGAACAGGCGACGGGCAGCCCAAGACCAAGGGCTAGTCGTGACCCTTCCCGAGGTGTGCATCCGGCGGCCGGTCTTCGCGACCGTGCTGTCGATCGTCGTTCTCCTGATCGGCGTGATCTCCTATTCGCGGCTGTCGGTGCGCGAGTATCCGCGCATCGACGAGCCGGTGGTCACGGTGGAAACGCGCTGGCTCGGCGCGAGCGCCGAGGTGGTCGAGTCGCAGATCACCAAGATCCTCGAGGATTCGCTCGCCGGCATCGAGGGCGTGGACGTGATGACGTCGTTCTCGCGCTCCGAGCAATCGCAGATCACCGTGCGCTTCAAGCTGTCGCGCAACCCCGATTCGGCCGCGGCCGATGTGCGCGACAAGGTCTCGCGCGTGCGCGCGCGACTGCCTGATGCCATCGACGAGCCGGTGATCGCGAAGGTCGAGGCGGATTCGTTCCCGATCATGTGGCTGTCGGTCTCGACCACCACGAAGGCGCCGATCGAGGTGTCCGACTACGTGAGCCGCTACATCAAGCCGCGCCTGTCGACCCTTCCGGGCGCCGCGGACGTGCGCATCTTCGGCGAGCGCAGGATCTCGATGCGCGTCTGGCTCGATCCGGCGAAGCTCGCCGCGTATCGGGTCACTCCCGCGGACGTGGAGGACGCGCTGCGGCGCCAGAACGTCGAGATTCCGGCAGGGCGTATCGAGTCCAACCAGCGCGAGTTCTCGGTGCTTTCGCAAACCGACCTGCAGACGCCGGACGAGTTCGATGCGATCGTGATTCGCGACGTCGCCGGTTACCCGGTGCGCATCCGCGATGTCGGCCGGGCGCAAGTCGCGCCCGTGGATGAGCGCGTGATCGCGCGCTTCATGGGCAATCCCGCGGTGAGCATGGGCGTGATCAAGCAGGCCGTGGCCAACCCGCTCGAGCTCTCGCAGGCGGTCCGCGCCGAGGTCGTGGAGATCAACAAGACCCTCCAGGACATGAAGATCGAGGTGGTCTACGACTCTTCGCGATTCATCGAGGAATCGATCAAGGCGGTGTTCCGCACGATCGTCGAGGCGATCCTGCTGGTGGCGCTGGTGATCTTCCTCTTCCTGCGCAACCTGCGCGCGACGCTGATCCCGCTGGTGACGATCCCGGTATCGCTCATCGGCGCGTTCACCTTCATGTACATCTTCGGCTTCAGCGTGAATACGCTGACGCTTCTCGCGATGGTGGTGCTGGAAAACATCCACCGGCACGTGGAAGACGGAATGTCGCGGCTCGACGCCTCGATCACCGGCGCGCGCGAGATCGCCTTCGCGGTGATCGCCATGACCATCACGCTCGCGGCGGTGTATGCCCCGCTCTCCTTCCAGACGGGGCGCACGGGGCGCCTCTTCATCGAGTTCGCGCTCGCCCTCGCCGGTGCGGTGCTGGTGTCGGGATTCGTGGCGCTCACGCTTTCCCCGATGATGTGCTCGAAGCTCCTCAGGCACGAGGAGAAGCACGGCCGGTTCTACAACGTGACCGAGCGCTGGTTTCGCAACCTCATCGCGGGATACCGCCGCGCCCTCGACCGCGCGCTGCACCACCGCCTCTACGTGATCGCCGCCGCTGTCTTCGTCGCCGGATTGAGCATTGTGCTGGGACTCGTGCTGCGCTCGGAGCTCTCGCCGATCGAGGACCGCGGAGTGATCTTCGGCTTCGTGAGCGCCCCCGAAGGCGCAACGGTGCGCTACACGAGCGACAACGTGAAGAAGCTCGAGGACATCTACCGCGGTCTTCCCGAGACCGACAAGTACAACGGCTTCGCGGGTTTTCCGACGGTCGCGGACGGCGTCTCCATCGCGCGCCTGAAACCCTGGAGCCAGCGAACTCGTAACCAGCAGGAGCTCGTCACCGCGCTCATGCCCGAATTCGCGAAGATTCCCGGCGTTCGCGCCTTCCCGACGAATGTCCCTTCGCTCGGCCAATCGCCGCGCAGCCGGCCCATAGAATTCGTGATCATGTCGCAGGCACCCTTCGAGGTGCTGCAGCGTTATGTCGACGCGCTGATCGCGGAAGCTTCCAAGACGCCGGGGCTGCAGAACATCGATTCCGACCTGCGCCTCGACAAGCCGGAGCTCAAGGTGAGCGTGAACCGCGAGAAGATCAGCGACGTAGGCGCCTCGGTCGAAGCCGTGGGCCGCACGCTGGAGACGATGCTCGGCGGCCGCCAGGTGACGCGCTTCAAGAAGGACGGCGAGCAATACGACGTGATCGTCCAGGTCGCCGATGCCGAGCGGCGCTCGCCCACCGACATCTCCGAGATCTACGTGCGCGGCAAGAATAACGAGATGATCAAGCTCTCGAATCTCGTCGTCGTGCGCGAGTCGGTGTCGCCGAAGAACCTGAACCACTTCAACCGCATCCGCGCGGCGACGATCACCGCGACGCTCGCTCCCGGCTACCCGCTCGGCGACGGGCTCATCGCGATGCAGGACGCGGCGAAGAGAGTGCTGCCGGCCACGGCGCAGACGGACCTGAACGGCCTGTCGCGCGAATTCCGCGATTCGTCCACCGAGATCTACTTCGTCTTCGTGCTGGCGCTGGCCTTCATCTTCCTGGTGCTCGCCGCGCAGTTCGAGAGCTTCATCGATCCGTTCATCATCATGCTCACGGTCCCGCTCGCGGTGACCGGCGCCCTCCTCGCGCTCTGGATCGTCGGCGGCACGCTCAACATCTACTCGAAGATCGGGCTGGTGACCCTGGTCGGATTGATCACCAAGCACGGCATCCTCATCGTCGAATTCGCGAACCAGATCCAGGCCAAGGGGAAGGACGTGATCGAAGCGGTCGAGGAAGCCGCGGTCCTGCGCCTGCGCCCGATCCTGATGACCACGGGCGCGATGGTGCTGGGCGCGCTCCCGCTCGCCACGGCCCACGGCGCCGGCGCCGAGTCGCGCCAGCAGATCGGCTGGGTCATCGTCGGCGGCATGCTGCTCGGCACGCTGCTCACGCTCTTCGTCGTGCCCACCGCCTACACGCTGCTCGCGCGCCGCCACAAGACTTTCGAGCAGCGCCTCGAAGAGGATCGTGCATCCGCGCATCCTGCCGCAGCGGATTAGCCGAAAGAAAAAGCCGGGCGAGCCCGGCTTTTTCTTTGGTAGATCGGAGACAGTCCGGCAAGCGCCAGGGCCTGTCCCCAATATTCGGTCAGACTTTCTTCGTCTGGAATTTGCGGTAGAAACCAAGCACCTTCGGCACGTAGTGCACGGTCTCGGCATACGGCGGAATCCGGTTGCCGGCTCGGATCACGGCGTTCTCGCCCGCGTTGTACGCTGCGACGGCGAGCTCGATGTTGCCGTTGAAGAGCACCAGCAGGTCCTTCAGGTAGCGGACACCGCCGTGGATATTCTCGCTCGGGTCCATGATGTCCTTCACGCCATAGCGCCGGGCCGTGTCGGGCATGAGCTGCATCAGGCCGCGGGCGCCGGCCTTCGACAACGCGTAGGGGTTGTACGCCGACTCGGCCGAGATCACGGCATGCACGAGCGCCTTGTCCACGCCATACGTGCGGCTCGCGAGATCGATGATCGGGGAATAGCGCTGGATGAGGACATCGTTCGGCAGCCAGGCCGACGCCGGAATGCGCATGGCCGCTACGGCTGGGCTATCCGCGTCCTTGCTTTCCTTGCGTACGAGCCTGTAGCGCTTGTCGGAGCTGGGGATGTTGGTGAAATGGATGACGCCGTTGTCGTCCTTGAACGAGTAGATATCGGCCAGGGCGGGCTGCGCCATGACGCAAAGCGCCAGGGCGGCAAGTCCAGTCCAGCGATTCCAACGGGCCATCCGTGCACTCCCGGTCAAGTCCGACGACGAAGGTGCATTCTAGACTACATCGGCGTAGCTCCAAAATTACAGGGGAAATTAAAAATTTTATATTGTATTTCATTGTCTTACGAAACCTAGTTGAGCCATTCTCTAGGATTTCAGGCGGGATCACCCCTTGAAAAGGCGTGCCGGCCGCTACAGGGCGACCGCAGCCGCCCGGGCTGACGCCCAGGCCCACTGGAAGTTGAAACCGCCGAGATGCCCGGTGACATCGACCGCTTCTCCGATGAAATGAAGGCCCTTCACGGCCGCGGTTTCCATCGTGTGGGGGCTGAGGCCGCGGGTGTCGACCCCGCCGAGGGTAACTTCCGCCTTGTTGTATCCGAGGGTCCCTGACGGCTGCACTTTCCAGTCGGCGAGCTCGCGTGCCGCGCGATCGAATGCGCCACTACCCAGCTCCGCCAGAGGACGATCCAGGTCGTGGATGGCGCACCAGTGCTGGGCGACGCGCTTGGGCAAGCGCTCGGCCAGCATCGTCGAAAGGAGGCCCCGCGAGCGCCTGCGCGCGGCGAGCCAGGCGCGCGCGTCGATGCCGGGCAGGAGGTTGATGCGGATCGGCTCCGCGGCGCCCGCCTGCTGCCAGTAGGAGGAAACCTGGAGGATCGACGGACCCGAGAGCCCGCGGTGCGTGAAGAGCAGGTTCTCCCGGAAGCGTCCGGCCGCACACCGGACCTCCACATCGGCGGATACGCCGGCGAGGTCGCTGAAGTGCGCGAGAAGATGCGGCTCGAAGCTCAGCGGCACGAGCGCCGGCTTCGGCGGGACGACGGCCAGGCCGAACTGCTCCGCGATCCTGTAGGCGAAAGGTGTCGCCCCGATCTTGGGTACGGTGAGGCCGCCGGTCGCGATGACGAGCGAGGAAGCCTCGACCGGCGAACGCGAGGTCTCGAGGTGAAACGAGCTGCCTTCGCGCCGCACGCTTCCCACTTCGCACGGCTGCCACCATTCGACACGTCCCTTTGCGCATTCGGCGCGCAGCATGTCGATGATCTGTTGCGACCTCCCGTCGCAGAAGAGCTGGCCGAGGGTCTTCTCGTGCCAGGCAATGCCGTGGGTCTCGACGAGCGAGATGAAATCGCGCGGCGTGTAACGCGTGAGCGACGAGCGGCAGAAGTCGGGATCGGCCGAGAGAAAATTCGCGGGCGTCGCATGGAGGTTGGTGAAGTTGCAGCGCCCTCCCCCGGAGATGCGAATCTTCTCGCCCACCTTGGCGTAGTGGTCGATGAGCAGAACGCGGCGGCCACGCTGCCCGGCAGTCGCCGCGCACATCATGCCGGCCGCGCCGGCGCCGATCACGGCGACCTCAAAAGCCTTTCCCCCCACCTAGATCGACGAACCGGGGCTATGCATGTCTTTCTATATGCGAGTGCAGAATCCTCGCCGCGACGCCGATCTTTTCGCCCACATGCACGACTCGAACGATCTCGCCGGCGCAGTCGAGCATCACCTTGCCGCCGTATTCGAGCGAGAAGTGAATCGCGGAACCGTTCCTCATGTCCGTGTCGGTCTCGAAGAACACGCCTTCGCGACTGACGTCCCGCGTCGTGCCCGCGCGAAGACCGTCCACATTGACGGGAATGACGGCATCGACTCGTGGTTGCGCCCTTCTGGTCTCGGTCATTTCTCAAGTCCCCGAACGGATACCCGGTTATTACCTATTGGGCCTGGAACGGTTTGAGTCATGACAAGGCCTAAAGTTTTGCTCAGGACCCTGTATTTGCGGGGTATCCCGGAGATCACTGAACGCTGATATCCTCCGTCATGCGCGGCTCCCTACGCGTGACGAAAGCGCGCGATGACTGATTCACACGAAGAAGACACGACCCTCCTCCACCGATCGGGAATTGCGCTCCCGGGCGGAGGCAGCGGGCCGGCGCGCGCGCATTACCTGCTCATCGTCGACGGCGAAGGCAAGGGCCGGCGCATCCCGCTCGAAAAGGATCCCATCGTGATCGGGCGCTCGGCGCCTGCGGATGTCGTGCTCGTCGACCAGCGCGCCTCGCGGGCCCACTGCCGGGTCTGCATCGCACTCGACGAGGTGATCGTGATCGACCTGGAATCGTCGAACGGGACCTTCGTCGACGGGAAGCGCGTCACCTCCGGCGCACCGCTGCCGCCGGGCTCGCGCCTGCAAATCGGCTCGCACGTCCTCGAACACGAATGGCGTGTCCGCAAGGAAGTCGAGGAATCGCAGGAGATCGACCGCGACCTCGACAACGCCTCGCGCTACATCCAGTCGCTCCTCCCGGCGCCGCTCGCCGAAGGCCCGATCCGCAGCGATTGGGTGTTGGTTCCCTGCGTCCGCCTCGGCGGGGACGCGTTCGGCTACAGGTTCCTCGACGAGCGTTTCTTCGCGATCTACCTGATCGACGTCTCCGGGCATGGCACGGGGGCGGCGATGCATGCCGTCTCCATCATCAACGTGCTGCGCCAGGGCGCCCTTCGCGACACCGACCTGCGTGATCCGGCGAGCGTCCTGCATTCGCTGAACGACATGTTCCGCATGGAGACGCACGACGACCTTTATCTCACCGTGTGGTATGGCGTCTATGACGTCCAGACCGGCACGCTCGCGTATGCGTGCGCGGGGCACCATCCGGCCTTTCTCGTCGCGCCAGGACGCGAAGAGGCCGTCGCGTTGCAGACCAAGAACTGCGCCGTCGGCGTCATGGCGCAGGCGACGTACAAAGCCGAAGTGACGACAGTCGCACCCGGAAGCATGCTGTATGTGTTCAGCGACGGCGTGTTCGAGATCATCGATACAAAGGGCGTCGACTGGGGCCTCGAGGATGTCGTGCCCTTGCTGTTGCAGCCACCCATCGCGGGACTCGAAGAGTCACGCCGCATCCTCGATCTCGTCCGCCAGCACGCGAAGGAGCCCGAGTTCCAGGACGACTTCACGTTGATGGCGTTCGAGTTCCCGTCGCGGGCGCAGCAGCGATTGCCGGATGCGACCTGGCCCGACCGCGGACGCTAGTGGTCGAAGTGGAAGGTGACCGTGGAGCGGCCCACCCGTTGGGCCGATGAGACGCGGTCGGCGAAGCGGCGCAGCATGAAGCCGGCGAGCCGCCGGTGGCCCTCCTCGGTCTCCATGATCTCCTCGTTGGTCGGACGCCGCTCGGGCAGCTCGAGCATGGGGCCGACGTAGCTCACGCGGATGTCGAGGTTGAATTCGTCGAAGGTCGCCTCGACCTGCAGCGGCCCCTCCGGATCGCAGCCTTCCATGATCGTCTCGATCGACTGCACGAGGTTGAACTTCGCCCGCTCGATCACGTCGGCGCGTGCTCCCCATTTTTCGCCGTTCGCATGCAGGAACTCCTCGATCTTCGCGGCGTCGGCCGCCCCGGGCGCGAT
>Ga0209131_1001470_pt1 | contig 16378 bp, 16 predicted proteins | sample GraSoi_2013_40cm_FD_185826 | JGI IMG/M metagenome (GOLD analysis project Ga0209131, IMG submission 185826) | Grasslands soil microbial communities from the Angelo Coastal Reserve, California, USA - Sample 9_17_2013_40cm (SPAdes) (version 2) | ecosystem: Environmental > Terrestrial > Soil >...
GGAGATGGTGGAGCACCATCACGAATTTTTCGACGGCTCGGGATATCCGCATGGGCTGGCGGGCGAGAAGATTCCGCTGGGCGCGCGAATTATAGCCGTGGCGGATGCTTATGACACGATTACAAGCGATCGCACCTATAAGAAAGCGCGCGCGGCTGTGGAAGCGTTGGCGGAGCTGGAACGCTGCGCTAATGCGCAGTTTGACGCGAAGGTGGTGGCCGCGTTTGTGCGCACGATGAAGTCGATGCCCAATCCCATCATCGAAGTAGCCTCAGTTACCAGGAACTCGTAGCGATTTCCTGCTTTCCTTCGGCGGCGTCTTGTAGGCCAACCGTTTTCCCATTTGACACGAAAGAGCGAGTGGCGTCCCGATGGTGCGTCGTTTGCAGCGCCGGTCATTTGCACGCTGTGGAAGCTGAGGCGATCTCCGGCAGCGGATGGGAAGCGTAGTGGCGCACCTGATGCAAGAGTTCGCGTAGGCGCTTTCGCGCTTTGTGCAATTGCGATTTCGAGTTGCCTACGGAGCAGCCGAGCATCGTGGCAATTTCGTTGTGCTCGTAACCGTGAACATCATGAAGAAGGAACATGGACTTATAGCCTTCCGGCAATTGCGCGAGCGCGGCGTGAAGATTCACGCGGTCGAAGAGGCCGGTCAGGCGTGGGTCGGGGCCACCGATTTCGAGAGCGGGGCGTTCTTTTTCGTCGTCGGGCCGGATCAATTCATCGAGCGAGACGGTAATGGGCCTCTTCTTTCGGAAGCGCATAAGCACGATATTGGCGGTGAGGCGGTGCAGCCAGGAAGAAAACGCGGATTCGCCGCGAAAGGTGTGAATCTTGCGGAAGAGCTGCAGGAACGCTTCCTGGGTCAGATCCTCCGCTTCCATTGGGTCGCCAACCATGCGAAGGCAAAGGGCGTAGACGCGGCGGCTATGCATTTGATAGATGGTTTCAAAGGCTGCTGCGTCGCCTTTCTGCGCTATGCGGATAGCCTCCTTGAGGGAAGCGGTGTCCTGCTTGAGCGGCTTTCCGGGTTGCGGCGGGCCGGATGACGGAGTCTGCCGGGGCACGCGACGGCGCGCCTTGAGTTTGCGGTGCGCTTGCAGCGTTCTTGTATCGCCTTGCGCGGCTTTTGTTGCCGTATTCATATCAATTTCTTCTATTTTGACGGCTCATATCACAAAAGCTTGTCTCTGCAGCGTCAACTCGATGTCATCTTTGTGCGACGGCATAGCGAAAGCCGATCGTATCGCGCGGGCAGGCGGAACTCGGTAGTTTGCTATTCTTGATCACAGGTTGGAGGCGTCATGCAGACAGCATCGGTAAAATGGATCGACGGGCAGAGGTTTGTGGCGACTGGCCCCTCGGGCCATGCGATTGTGATCGATTCAGATCGCGAGACCAACACCGGGCCCGGTCCGATGGAGCTGGTGCTCATGGCGCTGGGAGCTTGCACGGCGACGGATGTGGTAAGCGTGCTGAAGAAGAAACGGCAAAAATTGGAATCGCTGGAGATCGTTTGCTCCGGGGAGCGGGCTTCGGAACCGCCTACGGTGTGGACGAAGCTGGAAATCGTGTATCGGTTGCGAGGGGAATTGGACGATGCGGCGGTGAAGCACGCCATTGAGCTGAGCGAGGAGAAATATTGCTCAGTGGCGGCGATGTTGAAGAAGACAGCGAAGATTAGCTGGCGCTACGAGATTTTGCGGGGCGCGACGTAGAATAAAGTGCGGGCATGTGCTGGCCGGGAGATCGGTGGATTGTGGCTTCGCCTGGCAGTTATTTACTTCAGTGACTTCAAATAGTTCGGCAAGAGCTTGTGTTACCCTTTGGGAACTTCAAGGAGAGCTATGTCTCGTCGCATTGCGGCCAAGATAACGGGGGTTGCGGGTTATGTGCCACCCAAGGTGCTGACCAACGCGGACCTGGAAAAAATGGTGGACACCAACGACGAGTGGATCCGCACGCGCACGGGGATTTCCGAGCGGCACATCGCGGAAAATGGGACGGCAAGTTCGCACCTGGCTACCGAAGCGGCCAAGGTGCTGCTGGCGAAGACAAATACCGATCCTTCTGAAATTGATTTGATTATTGTGGCGAGCGTGACACCGGACATGTTTTTTCCGGCGACAGCATGCCTCGTGCAGGACCGGCTGGGAGCGAAGCGTGCATGGGGATTCGATCTGTCCGCGGCGTGTTCTGGCTTTGCGTATGCGCTGACCGTTGGAGCGCAGTTCGTGGGTTCGGGAGCGCACCGCAAGGTATTGGTGATTGGCAGTGATGTGATGAGCTCAATTTTGGACTATAAGGATCGCGCCACTTGCGTTTTGTTTGGGGACGGCGCGGGGGCTGTGCTGCTGGAGCCAGCGAAGGATGGCGAAGGCATTCTGGACTTTTTGCACGACGTGGACGGCTCGGGAGGCCAATATTTGTACATGCCGGGCGGCGGATCGCTGCACCCTTCCACCCACGAAACAATCGACAAGAACATGCATGTTGTGCATCAGGAGGGCTCGCAAGTATTCAAGTATGCGGTACGGCGCATGGCGGAGCTTGCGGGGTGCCTCCTCGAACGCAACGGATTTACGAGCGAAGACCTGGCGCTGGTAGTGCCGCACCAGGCGAATTTGCGAATCATTCGCGCCATGCAGCAGCGCTTGGGTGTGGACGATTCCAAAGTAATGGTGAATATCGACAAGTACGGGAATACTACCGGCGGGACGATTCCGCTGGGTTTGCGCGACGCGGTGGAGCAAGGGCGATTGCGCAAAGGGGATTTGGTCCTTCTCGCTGCGGTGGGAGCCGGCTATACGACCGGTGGATTGCTGATGCGGTGGGCGTTTTAGATATTTTTTGTTATTGAGAGTCGCCTTCCATTTGGACAGCACCCTGTTTTAAGGCGTAGCTAGCAAATCCTTCCGGGGCGTTTTTCACACCGAATATATTTGCATTCTTCAGATTTGGGCTATCGCGCCATTTTAGATTAGAGAGATTGGCATTGCGCAGATCTGCGTTTGCTAGAGTTCCGCCGGATATGTCAGCTCCGGTGAGGTCGGCATTGACGAGGTCGGAATCGGTGAAGTCGGCGCGCTCCAAATCGGCGCTGCGCAGGATGCAGGCGCGGCAGTTCGCGGAGCGCAGCTTGGCGTCCGACATATCGGCGGAACTCAGATCGCTGTCGCGCAGGTCTGCAGCGGAGAAATTGGAGCGCGACAAGTGTGCGCTATGAAGATGAAGGCCCTGCAGAAAGGCGCCGGACACATCGACGCCGACGAGAGGAATGCGGTCGGCGTTGAGCTCTTGTAGAGCGTCAATGCGGCCACCGTTGCCGCCCTTGCCCTGCGCCGTGTTGATAACTTGCCAAGCCTGATAGTGCTTCTGCTTAATGCGGTCGCTCGACTCCGTGAAATAGAAGATTACGGCGATTAACACGCCGAAACTGCTCAGGTATTCAAGGGCTTCGAGAAAAGACCAGTTACTGAGGACGTAGGCCACCCATTCCCAGAACCACTCGAAGGCCCACAAGGGAACGCTCCAGCGGCTTTTCAGTTGCTGCCGGCGGACGCTCCACGGTTCAGGGCGGTTTCTGTGAAGGCGCACTCGCATCGACTGAATTTACCTTTCGGGGCAGGATTCTATTCCAATGACGGCGAGCGCGAGACAAAAAACAGAGAACACTCGCCGAACAGCACCCTCGGCGATCAGGGAGGGCAAACTTAGCGGCGCGAATGGCGCGCGCTGTATAGGAATTCCTCGAGAAGAAGGCGAGCCAGCTGCCCAGGGTTGTGGCGAATAACACCGTGTTCTTCGAGGAGGTTGTCGAGCACGACGCGATAGCCGAGTTTCTGCAGCTCGGGGATGTCGATCTTTACGGGTTCCGCGCCTTGCGTGCGGTAGCGCTTGGCGACCTCTGGCGAAACCGGCTGGCGATTGGCGACGACCCAATCGATAACACGGTGCGGGGCGTGACGTTGGATGGCGCGAAGATGATCTGCCAGCGCGTAGCCTGAGGTTTCGCCCGGCTGGGTCATCAGGTTGGCGATGTAAACGCGCGGCGCCTTTGATTTGGCAATGGCATTGGCGATCTCAGGAATGAGCAAATTGGGAAGAATGCTGGTGTAGAGCGAACCGGGGCCGAGCAGGATCAAATCAGCCTGCTGAATGGCTTCAAGAGCTTTAGGTAACGGGCGAACGGTACGCGGCAAAAGCGTGAGTTTCTTGATTGGTTTTCGGCTGGCGGTTATGCGCGTCTCGCCGTGGATTTTGCCCCCGCCTTCCATAGTGGCGACTAGCGAGACGTTGGAGACGGTCGACGGAAAAATCCTGCCGCGGATGGCGAGGACTTTGCTACTGACGCGAACGGCCTCGGCAAAATCGCCGGTGACATGGGTGAGGGCGGCCAGAAAAAGGTTCCCGAAGTTGTGGCCAATGAGACCTCGGCCGGCGTGGAACCGATACTGAAACAGCCGGCCCAACAAAGCTTCGTCTTGCGATAACGCGACCATGCAGTTGCGAATATCGCCGGGTGGGAGGATGCGGTTCTCGCGGCGCAGGCGGCCGGAGCTCCCGCCGTCATCCGTGACGGTAACGATGGCGGTGAGATCGCTTAGCGGTCTTTGGAGGTTTGCGGGATCGTCGCGGCGGCGGGTCACATATTCCTTAAGACCGCGCAACAGAGTGGATAGTCCCGTTCCGCCGCCGAGTGCAACCACGTTGAGACCGCGCACGTTGCGCTTCGAATTGGAAGTGCGTTTCTTCACAGGGAACGATGCCTCATCCCGAAAATTAAGGATTCAATGCAGATAGCGCAGAGGAACGGGATAACCTCTATTATTATGCCGACAAATTGCTCGAGATTCGAATCAGCCGGCGGTGCCGTCTTTTTCGGGATAGAGCAGTTCGGTGAAACGCGGGTCTTCCTGAAGAAAGGCGAAATCTTCGTCATTTCGTGCGTGATAGCGATTTTCCGGCCGAAGCTCGATGGCAACTTTCAAATTTTTCATGGCGGAATCGGCTTCGCCGGTGAGGCAATCAAGAGCCGCGAGCGCATAATGAATGTAGTCGGCTTTGGGGGCGGCTTTGCGAGCTTTATCCAGACTTTCCCGCGCGTCGTCCCAGCGGCCAACATTCATCATGGCCACGCCGCGTTGATAATGCTCGTCGGCGGTGCGCGGATTTTGTTCAGCAACGGGCTTCATACGTTGCTCAGCAATTTTGATGTGCATACGCGCACGATCAGAAAGCTCTTTGCTGGGGCCTTCCAGAACCTTTTCGAGTTCCTGCTTGGCGCGAGAGAATTTTTGCTGGTGAAAGAGGGCGAGAGCCTCGTCGTAGAGTTTGAGTTGAGCCTGTACTCGGGGGTCAACCAGTTCGACGCCGCCACGTTGGGGCGGATGGGGAGGAGTTAAGTTATTTTTCTTCATCAGTTTAGATGGAGCGGAATTGGATGCTTTGGCCCGGCCGGATGAGCCCGCGGAGGGCTTATGCGCTTTTGCCATGGCGCGAATGTAGCAGAGCACGTTTCGCACGTCAACGAGGGCCCAAAGGGTGCGATGACGATAACGTCACCTCCTCATCGTAAGGTACTGAAAATCTTACCTGCATTGAGGAGATTTCGCGGAAAATAGAAGCGAGTACGGAACACGCGACACCCGCTGGCGAGACGCTGGCCCGCCTTCTGCGCGTGTGCTATAAGTTTCTGACCGGGTTCGGACCAACGACACGTGCCTTTCATCAACTTTCCTGCGCGCGAAATTAACTGCAAGCTCGTGTACTACGGTCCAGGTCTGGGCGGAAAGACTGCAAACCTGCAGTGGATCTACGATCACACCGGGCAAAATCAAAAGGGCAAGATGGTTTCGTTGGCGACGGAGACAGACCGGACGCTGTTCTTCGATTTTCTACCGCTGGATTTAGGGACGGTGCGCGGTTTCAAGACGCGCTTTCATCTGTATACGGTGCCCGGGCAGGTTTTTTACGAAGCCAGCCGCAAGCTGATCCTGAAAGGCGCAGACGGCGTCATTTTTGTGGCCGATTCGCAGGAAGAGCGGCTGGATGCTAATTTCGAGACTATGGAAAATCTGCAGGAGCACCTGAAAGAACACAACCTGAAATTCGAGACCATCCCGTACGTCCTGCAATTGAACAAACGCGATTTGCCGAACGCCCTGGCCGTGCCGGAACTTACCAAGCAACTGCAGAGAAAAGGGGAGCCGGTGCTGGAAGGCGTGGCCGTGACGGGTCAAGGTGTGTTTGAGACTTTGCGCGAAGTCGCGAAGCTGGTTCTTGCCGAGTTGAAAAAGAGCGGGTAACGCCTAGAACTTCGTTCAACAGCTTCTCCCCGCGGCGACCGATACAGCCGCGCGCGGCACTCGCCGCATTAGCCGTCACAGAGTTAAATCGCTGAGAAGGGAGACGCTAATGTTTTTTCTGCGTTTGTGCGGAATCGAACTGAGCAATCGCCGCCGAATCAGATTCGTAGGTGGGAATTGCTTCCACGAGACGGGTAACGGTGAGGGCGTCTCGCACGCGTCCCGGACCGCAGACGAGATGGACGGCCCCGCCTTCGCGAGCGAGCTGAATGGAGATGCGCACCAGCGAGGAGATGCCTGAGCTGTCGATCTGCGGAACACCGTTCAGGTTGATGATGACTTTGCGGCCGCCGTTCTTCACGATGGATTGCAGCGCCTCATTCAGTTGTTCACTGGGCTCACCGATGGTCAGGCGGCCGCGAACCTCGAGCAAGTTAATGCCGTTTTGCTGCCGGACCGAAATCTCCATAGGTAGGTGCTCGGTCATCAGAGAATCTCTCAGAGTCCTCTCAAGGGCCAGATGCCTGGGGCACAAAACCAAACCGTTTGGATTATACGACCGCTGGCGGGTTTTGGATAATGACAGCATCAGAATTTTGAATCCGAGGCATAAAAATTTAAAACAGGGTGATATGCAAGTGCGACGCGTATAATCGCGGGTCGCAGTCCCCGGGAAAGACCGGCCGCTGTGGGGTGGCCGCTGCGCTGTCATCTCATAATGCAGGGGAGCATATACAGAATATGAGGCACATGGTGTGGAAGTGTTGTTTGCTCTTTGCCATCGTGCACGTAGCCGTACCGCTCCATGCGCAGCAATCTTCTCCGGCCGCAGCGCCCTCCTCGCAAACTTCACCTTCCGTTACGCAAACTGCGAATCCCGTGAACGACAAACTGACACAGTTGGATCAGCGCGTGACCGCAGCGCAGTCGTCTGCAGATAACGCGTGGATGCTGGCGAGCGCGGCGCTGGTATTGATGATGACTGGGCCGGGGCTGGCCCTCTTTTACGGCGGTCTCGTACGACGGAAAAATACGCTCGCCATTATGATGCAAAGCTTCATGCTCATGGCGGTGATCACCGTGCTGTGGGCATTGGTGGGCTACAGCCTGTGCTTTGGGGGGAGCGGTCCGGTGATTGGCGGGTTTGAGCATGCGTTGTTGCGCGGTGTAGGCGCCGAGCCAAACGGAGATTATGCGGGAACGATTCCGCAGATGACCTTCATGGTCTATCAGTTGATGTTCGCAATTATTACGCCGGCGCTGATCACCGGCGCGACCGCGGAGCGCATGAAATTCAGCGGCACAGTGTTGTTTCTGGTGCTATGGTTTTTGGTCGTATATGCGCCGCTGGCCCACATGGTGTGGGGAAAGGGCGGGCTGCTGAATGCCTCGCTGGGCGGAAGATTTCCAACTCTGGATTTCGCTGGCGGGACCGTCGTGCACATCAGCTCGGGGGTTTCAGCATTAGTGTGCGCGCTTTACCTTGGCAAGCGCACCGGATTCCCAAAGCAGCCCATGCCGCCGCACAGTTTGGTGCTGAGCTTTATCGGCGCGTGTCTCTTATGGGTCGGCTGGTTCGGCTTCAACGCAGGGAGCGCGCTGGCCTCGAGCCCGCTGGCGACAAGCGCGTTTGCGGCGACGCATTTTGCGGCGGCGGCAGCGGCGCTCAGTTGGAGCGCGGCGGAGTGGATCAAGAACGGGCGAGCGAGCGCGCTGGGCGCAATCTCCGGCGCGGTCGCGGGGTTAGTGGCGATCACGCCTGCGGCTGGATTTGTGGCGCCGATGCCTGCATTGGTGATTGGGCTGGTGGCCGGCGCGTTTTGCTACTGGATGGTGACGCGCGTCAAGGCAATCTTCGGGTATGATGACGCGCTCGATGCGTTCGGTGTGCACGGCGCGGGAGGAACTATAGGTGCGCTGTTGACCGGCGTATTCGCGACACAAGTGATCAACCCGATATTTGGACCAGGAAAAGCAGTGGGCGGCAGCGACGGACACTGGGGTCAGCTCGGGAACCAGCTTGTGGGCATATTGATTGCGTGGGGCTTCGCGCTGGTCGGAACGCTGGTGCTGCTGAAGGTCGTGGACTTGATAACCGGCTTGCGCGTCACCGAAGACGAGGAGATCGAAGGGTTGGACATTACGCAGCATGGTGAAGAGGCCTACAACCTGGAGTCGTGAGAGCAGGTGGAATGAAAATGCATTTGCTCGCAGCGGGGAGCGAAACTTTCCATGATGAAACTTGAAGCGATCATTCAGCCCTCGCGATTCGAATCGGTAAAGGATGCACTGCGCGAAGTGGGCATCGAAGGGATGACGGTAACGGAAGTGCGCGGCCACGGCAGGCAGAAGGGGCACACCGAGGTGTATCGCGGGCGGGAATACACGGTGGACCTGCTCCCGAAACTCAAGCTGGAGATGGTGCTGCCCGACAAGCTCGTAAATACGGTTGTCGACACGATTTTGAAGACCGCCAAGACAGGAAAGATTGGTGACGGTAAGATATTCCTATCGCGGGTTGAAGAAGCCATCCGGATCCGCAATGAGGAGCGCGGCGAAAGCGCGCTCTAAATGAAGTGACGACCGCAGCTCGCCCCGGTCTCCGTCCGGAAAGCCGACCTGATCGAAACATGCAAGGTTCCCTTACGCCTTTATCCGTCCTCGGCCCGCAAGCCGATGACGAGCGACAACGTATCCGCGAACAGTTCGAAGCGGGTGCGGGCGCGCGGGAGACTTTGCGCTCGCTGTGCGAGTTAGCCGACAACAACATCCGGAAAATTTTTGGTGAGGTGTTGCGCGTACACCACGCGCCGGCCTCAGGACTCTGCTTACTGGCGCTCGGAGGCTATGGACGCAAACTCCTGTTTCCTTATTCGGACCTCGACATCCTCTTTCTTTTTGGCAACGACAAGGCCGAGGAAGAGTTTCGGCCTCTCATCTCGGACTTCGCGCGCACGCTGTGGGATTTGGGTTTTCGCGTCAGCTCCGCGGGGCGCACGGTGGAAGAGTGCAAGCGAATCGAGGAGGACAACGCGGAGTTTCATTTGGCTTTACTGGATCGCCGCTTTTTGGCAGGCGATCAAGAGCTGTTTGAAAAACTCGACAAACGCATTCTGCCAGGCTCGGAGAAAGCGGCTCGGCCATTTTTGCTGACGCAGCTGCACAAACTCACGAAAGAGCGGCTCACGCGTTACGGCAATACGATTTTTCATCTCGAACCGAACATTAAGGATGCGCCCGGGGGGCTGCGGGATTATCAGGCGGCTGTGTGGCTCCGCCAAATCGGCGGTGAGAAACGCGAGCCGCTGAGCAGCAGCGCCGCGGAAGAAGAATTGGCCTCGGGTGCGGTGGATTTTCTAAGCGCCATCCGCTGCTTCCTGCATTACAGCAACGCACGCAACGACAATACGTTGACCTATGAATTGCAGGCGGCGGCCGCAGGGCGCTCTCTAGGTGTTACCGACGGGTTGCCGCGCGATGCCGCGGAGTGGATGCGTCTCTATTTTCGCCACGCGCGCACGCTGAACCGCCAACTGCTGCGCTATCTGGAGCAGAAGGCCCCGATTCCGCAAACCTTGCGGCAGCGGCTTTTCAACGCGGCGCGCGCGGCAAAGTCCGAGCCCGGGAACGGCAAACCATTTGTTGTGCGCGATGGGCTTTTCGAATTGCTCGACGCCAAGGAACTTTGCGATCGCTCCGTCCTGTTTGCTCTTTTCACCGAAGCTGCGCGCGCCGGCGTTCCGCTGAGCCGTCGCACGGAACGCGGCATCGCGTACATCATGAAGCACCCGGAATTGCCGGTGAAAAATGCGTCCGTAACTTGGGCAATGCTTCGGGAAATTCTTAGTGCCGATTATCCCGGTGTGGCGCTGCGGCCTTTACAGCGGCTGGGGCTGCTCACAGAAATCGTGCCGGAGTTTGGGCGGATCGATTCTCTCGTGGTTCGGGACTTTTATCATCGCTACACGGTAGACGAGCACACGTTGCGCACGATCGAGCATTTGCAAGAATTGACCGAATCGGCGGATGCTCGCGCCGCGCACTTCAAAGAACTGTGGAAGACCGCGGAGCGCCGCGATTTGTTGATCCTGGCGCTGCTGCTGCACGATGTCGGCAAGGGCATGAACGTTGAAAATCATGTGACCGGGAGCCTGGAGGCCCTGGAGAGCACTGCCGCGCGCCTTGGCCTTTCCGCGGAAGAAAAGGACGAAGTTCGGTTTTTGATTGAGCGGCACTTAGATATGTCTGCAACCGTGCAACGGCGAGACATTTTCGACCCCGCAACCGTTTCCGCGTTCGGGGCGACGGTGCGAACTCAAGAGCGGCTGCAGAGGCTTTGCTTGCTGACTTACGCGGACATTCATGCAGTGAATCCGGAAGCGTTGACGCCGTGGAAGGCTGAGATGTTGTGGCAGCTTTACGTGGCAACTTCCAATCACTTCAGCCGCAGTCTGGATACGGATCGCTTGCACGCACACGATGAGGTTTCAATTTTGGAGCACGTGCGCGCGCAAACGGCCGGCGCAAGCACGGAGGAGATCGAACGCTTTCTTGAAGGATTTCCGCGGCGTTATCTGGCAGTGCATTCAGCGGCCGAGATTGCCGCGCATTTCGCCCTGTATCAGAAGCTTGGCGTCCAACCCGTTCAGGCGGAGCTACAGGTGCGCAGACATGCATTTTCTCTGACGCTGTTGACCGCCGATCGTCCTGCTTTGTTCGCTACGATTTCTGGCGCGCTGGCCGGTTGGGGAATGAACATCATTAAGGCCGATGCGTTTGCTAATGCGGCCGGGAATGTCCTGGACACGTTTCACTTTTCAGATTTGCACCGGACCCTCGAGCTGAACCCCTCGGAAACAGAGAGATTCCTTCAGAGTCTGAAGGATGTGGTGAATGGCAAGGCCCCGCTCGAGCCGCTATTGAGCGGACGCGAAAGCGCGAGCCGGGCGCGGCCGCCCAAGGTTGCCATTGAGACGCGCACGGGTTTCGACGACAGCTCGTCCGAGCACAGCACATTATTGGAAATCGTGGCGCAAGACCGGCCGGGATTGCTCTACGACATTGGCTCGACGCTCGCGCGGCTCGGATGCAATATCGAAGTCGCCCTAATCGATACGGAAGGACAAAAGGCCATCGACGTGTTTTATTTGACCGAGCAGGCGAAGAAGCTAAACGCCGAAAAGCAGCAATCTCTGCGGGAAGCTTTGCGGAGCGCGCTCGGGTAGCAGGCTTCTAGGCGGGAGCTGTGTAGTGCTTGCGAATGGCGTCTAGAATTTGCGTGCGGCTTTCCGAAGGCCCTAGGTGGCCATTCTGCTCGATCTTTGCGACTTCCTCAGCAACGGCGGCGTCCTTCACGGAATTGCGCAGCCACTTTGAATAGTCCATTTGGCGGAGATGGTGAGCCCAAGTATCCTCGTCCACCCCTTCGGCGATTTGCGTAAATGTTTTCAGATTTTGTGCGCGTAGGTTGAGCTTGCCGTTCGCCCCCCGGAAGTAAAAGCTCTTGTCTTCTCCCAATTCGCCGGCTGCGTACTTGCGGCGGTGACGGCGGAGCTCGGTTTTGGCGGGCTCTACTTTTACTTTTACGGGTTCCGGCGATTCGCAGTACCACCACGCGACGACTTCGCCCGCTTCTCGCGGCGGATCCGGCAACGAACTCGGCTGCAAGTCCTTGCCGGCGCCTGCGCTGAACTGCGCGATCACGGTGGCTGGATTGGGCCCGACAGCGATTAATCCATTTGTGGAACTCAGAATTGCGCGCGCGACCTGGTCAGGATGCACTGTGATGAGAGCAAAACTCGTCAGCTCCTTCGGTATCGTCAAACTCGCTGAATCCAGCGTGGCAGGCAGCAAGTGATGCGCTTCGTCGATGATTATCCAGTGCGGCCGGCCCGTTTTGGCGCGGAGCTCTTGAATTCGCAAGAGGAAACTCATGAACATGGAAGGACGGTCCGCGAGCGGAACGCCCAGCAAATTGACGCTCAACGAGTACTCCATGGCGTTCAAGACTTCGAGGACTTCGGAAATGCCGGGCACCTGCTGAGGACCGCCGAGCGTGACGAACCGTTCGAACTCGTCGTAGTCACCCTCGGGATCAAATAGGCACACCTGATATTTCTTCTCCACCAGGCGTTCCACGATTGCGGCTACGGTAGTCGATTTGCCGCTGCCCGACGGTCCCGCAATCGCCAACCGTGACTCATAAGGATCAAGTAAGAAATCGCCGCCCTGCTCGGTGCGTCCTAGTAGAATGCGGCGGCGTTTCAAACGCGGCGCCAAGCTTGCCAGATCTTCCGAAAGAAGTTTTTCGATTAGCTCTTCCACGCCGGCGCCATGCGAGCTGCCAGTGACCAGATCAGCGCGCTCTTTCAAAGCCGGCAAAGCATTGGCTACGGCCACGCTGCATTCGCACATGCTGAGGAACACATGATCGTTTTCCGCATCGCCCACGCCGACGGCATTGTGCGGCGAGAGATGCAATTCCTTCAAAGCAACTTTTAAGCCGGTTGCTTTGTTCACGCCGGAAGGCAGCACCATTACCGCGTCTTTGTTAAAGATGACTTGGAGTTCGAGCCCGAGGTCGCGAATTACCTCCAACACGGTCGATTCGTGAGGGTGCCAAGTGGCCACGATGCATTCTCCGACTGAGAGTGGATGCACACCGCGGCGGCGCAATTCCTCGACAAACTCCGGCGCTGGCGGCTCGCAAAGTGATTTGCAAGTCTGATTCTCCGGCCGATACAGAATGGCGCCATTTTCCGCAATGATTCGATCGAAAATGGAATGCTCGGGGAAAACATCTTGTAATTCGGGGAGTTGCCGCCCTGTAGCTAAAATCAGTTTCCTGCCCGACGCACGCACGCGCTTTAAGGCTTCGATGGTGCTGGGTGCACAGCCCCCGTCGTGAGCGATGGTGCCGTCATAATCACCAACGAGACAGAAATAGCGCATGCGTGGCTCTATTCGTAGATGCTTCGCGATGAAGATTAGTACGCAGGAGGCAAATATTTTTGGCCTAACGCCCTGCAAGCTACATCGTGCGCCCGTTTATGGGTTTGCGGGCGCGGGAGCTGGAACCTGCCCGGACGGCGGAGCTTTTTGCTTATCAAAATTGACCTTGGGAGCTTGTCGAGCGCCCTCATCCGTTTTGAAATACGCGTCGTTCCTAGTAAAGCCGCTCATGCCGGCTACCAAGTTGCTCGGGAAAAGGGAAAGATAGGTATTGTAATCTTGTAGCGTTTCATTATATCGGCGGCGTTCCACTGCAATTCGGTTTTCCGTACCGGCCAGCTCGTCTTGAAGACGCAAGAAGTTCTCGTTCGATTTCAATTGCGGGTAGTTTTCAACTACAACCAAGAGGCGTCCCAGCGCCGAATCGAGTCTCTGGTTGGCGGCGATTTTGTCGCCTGGAGTCGTGGCGTTAAGCAACGCGGAACGCGCCCTGGCGATATCCCCGAAAACAGTTTGCTCTTGCGCCGCGAACCCTTTCACGGTTTCCACCAGGTTTGGAATCAGGTCCGCGCGCCGCTGCAGCACAACATCCACCTGCGACCACGCCGAGTTCACTGCCTCCCGTTTTATCGCCATTTGGTTCCTGCGGCCGACAAACGAGCTGCCCACCAGCAAGCCAAGCACCAGCAGAACCGCCAGAATCGCGAGAGCTATTTTCATTACGCCTTGCCTCCTCAGAAACTAAGAACTTGCCTTGCCGGCTCGCTGCCACTGATGCTTCGGCAGATGATGATCCAGCGCTGCAATCACTTTCTCCAGCGCTGCGAGATAGTCATCATACACAGGCAGTAACGTATCCACGTTCAGATGTTTGGCATCACGAAGACGGCAGACAGCTTCAAATGCCGATGCGTTTGCAGCCGTCAAAGCGGCAACACGTGTGAAAATTTCTCCCCGAGCGCTTGGCGGTTGCTCGTTGAAGGCAATCAACGTGTGCCGAAGAAGCGTAACCGTGCTCGACACCGATTTAGCCAGAACGGCCCCAAGCTCCTGCCGGTTTTCCGCTTCCCGCAAAAAGTGCTGCCGCAGCTTGAGGAGCAGGGTGCGAAGTTCGTGCTCGACCTGGACGCGATGTAAGTTCATCGGCACATGGATAGCAGCGACGACATCTGAACCGTACAGAACGCGATGGCTCTGCTGCATATCCAAGAGTTCTATAGTGAAAACGTCCGCGGATTGGCGAAGCTCTTCGGACGCAAAGAAAAGTGGAGCGGGCTGACGCTGGGTGGTCGTCCACCACTTCACCGCAGGGGTGATGCGCGACAGTTCGGCCGCTCGGAGCGAGCGCAAGATGCACAGTATGTTTAGATCGGAGTGTGCCTCGTGAAAATCGTCGCGTGCCGCGGAGCCGTACAAAATAATCGATTCAAGGTTCTCCCGCGCCGCTTCATGCAGCCGCTCGACCAGGTTTTCAACGCCTCGTGTACATCGGCCATCGCAACTCCGCCTATTCCTCCAAAAGCTTTACCAACTTCCGGAGGCCCCGCCCCCTCCACTGCTGCCTCCGCCGAAGCCGCCAAATCCTCCGCCGCCGGAGTAACCACCCGAGCTACCGCCGAAGCCGCCGCCTCGCCAACCACCACTCATTCCGCCAAGCATGGGCCAAATCCACCAGCCGCCGCTTCGCCCTCCTCCGCCCCTGCCCGATTTTGCCAACAGGAAAAAAATCAAGATGATGCCGAGCCAAATCAAGGGACCTAGGGGAGTCGAAGCTTCATGTCTTGCACGCCGTAGAGGGTGCGGAGGTGCGCCCGATAGCGTAACACCACGATCGTCCGCAATGTATTTCGCCAACATCCACGCCGCGGCATCGATTCCCGCGCTGTAATTTCCCTGCCGCAACCACGGAATCATCGCGCGGCCCGCATCACCGGCACGCGCGTCATTGATCACTGGCTCCAGACCATAACCGACTTCGATGCGGTATTTGTGCTCGTCAGGCGCAATCAGAAGGAGTACGCCGCGATTCTCGCGTTTGCTTCCAACGCCGAACTGCTTGTACAGATCCACTGCATAGTCTTCGGCGCTTTCTCCGTCCAACGAGTGGACCGTGACGATCGCGATCTGCGCTGCAGTTTTTGTTTCGACCTCTAGACAAATCGCTTCGAGGCGCGCCTTAGTGTCAGGTGCGATTACGCCGGCAAGGTCCGTCACATACCCGGTCGGATGGATGTTCTTTGGATTTTCCGCCTGCGAAGGAAACGCGGTTAACAGGAACAGAACGGAAAGAATACCCAACGAGAAAGAGCGAAAGGGGTTCATCGAGAAATTCGCGGCTTATGTGCCTCGCTACATTGTCTACGCAACTAGGTGCCGAAAGATAACGGCGACACGAGTCTTCTATCCCATTGTAGCCTGAGAGGCGATTTTAACCGTTCTAGTAGTTCTCTCGCGTGGCGTGCGCCGCGTCGTGTTCGCCTCTATATCCTTTCCAGGATTGCGTGATGACGTATGCATGTTGTGTCGAGTAGGGCGGCCACGAAAAAAGACAGGCGAGAAGAAGCAGTAGGGCTGGCGACCATGAGTGAAAAGCAACTCTGTGGCATTGTCCGTGCCGGAGGCACCAATCGATCATTACTGAAGATTCGCAGCCCTGCATTCCGAGCTGCTCCTCTCGCTTGCGAAGCCCTTTCTTCAATTGTGGCGGTGTCCGCGGACTTTCCAGCGCGCGCTCCACTCCCTTTCTCAGGATCAAAACGCGCTTTTAGCCGACATATCGAGCACCCCCTGTAACCGCGCAAAGGATTAGGCGTACGCACCCTCACGCATCGCGTGTCGCCCATCGTAAGGTCTAACGAGGGACTAGTCGCTGGAACTGTTGGTCTCGCCATTCTGACAATTTACGAGATTCCATCGGGAAGCCTGATAGGTTCTCGTTGGAACATCTGGGCAACTCGAAAGGACCGGCCCAAACTGTACTGGGGCATGGTCGGTATTGTGTGCGTAAAGTCTGCCGGACGATGCATCGAGCTTGGGTGGCCGCGTCGCATCATACTGATACGAGACGTGGAAGCGGAAAAGCCAAATAGCAAGCGCCGAGAAGCCCAGTACCGTCGAAA
>Ga0209131_1001471_pt1 | contig 16369 bp, 19 predicted proteins | sample GraSoi_2013_40cm_FD_185826 | JGI IMG/M metagenome (GOLD analysis project Ga0209131, IMG submission 185826) | Grasslands soil microbial communities from the Angelo Coastal Reserve, California, USA - Sample 9_17_2013_40cm (SPAdes) (version 2) | ecosystem: Environmental > Terrestrial > Soil >...
GAGCCGGTCGGGCTCACCGAACAGGCCGCGGACGGTGTTCAGTTCGTGCACGAGCGTGTCGAGCAGCACCAGATGGTACGTGCGGCGTTCAAGATCGTCCGCGTCACCGATGGCCGAACGGATGCTCGTGTCAATGCCGTCGCGCAGCCGCTCTGCGACCTCCGCCGGCACCGGTGCGGGCGCCGGCAGCCGATAGTGCGCGATGTAAGGCTGCAGCGGCGACTCAAGCGTGGTCACCCGCAGCAGCCGCGGATTTTCCACTGCCGCGGCTTCCTGGCTGAAGCGCGCGAACGCGGCGTCGTAGCGCTTGGGGTAGGCAACCATGAGCGTGACACCGGCCTGCTCGGCTGCCGCCACCATGGTCAGACCCTCGGTCACGGAGAAGCACATGGGCTTCTCCACCAACACGTGCAGGCCGGCTTGCGCCGCTGCGATCGCAATGGGTGCGTGGCTGCCGGACGTTAGCACCAGGACGGCGTCCAGCGGTTGCCTGATCAGCTCGCGCCAGTCCGAGAAGGCAGCCGGGACGCGGTAGCGCTGCGCGCATGCCCGGGCGTTGTCACCCACGATGTCGCATACCGCTGCGAGCTCGAACCGGTCGGCCAGCTCACCGAGATAGTGCAGGTGCATCACCTGCGCGATGATGCCCGTGCCGACAACGCCTACTCGAAGCCGCTTAGTCACGCGTCGTTTCCCCGTTCAGTTCTTCCGAGCCCCGGCGGCAGCCGGGTCGATTACCACTTGCATCGCCTCGCCATACTGCGCGATCGCGACAGCCTCGGCCGCCGAGTCCAGGCCGAAGCGGTGGGTGACCACCCGGTTCAGCGGGTACCGGCCGAGGTTCGCGGCCATCAGCCGCATCGACGGCTCATAAGCGGTCGCCCGCTCACCGCCGATCCCCAGCACCGCCACATTGCGGGTGCAGATGGCGGAATTCGGATTGATCGGTACCGGCCCCATATCGACGAACATGCCGGCCTCGACCACCACGCCGCCAGTCCGCACGAACCTAAAGGCTTCGGTGAACGTCGCGGGGACGCCGCTGCAATCGATGACGATGTCAGCGCCGAGATCGCCAGTTGCCGCCGCCACCGTGGCCGCCCGTCCGGCCTCGTCGGTAGCTGACGCGTCCAGCATCACATCGGCGCCGAACTCCGCAGCTAGCTCCAGCCGACCGCGCAGGCGATCGGTGACGATCACGGTGCCTGCGCCAAGCAGGCGCGCTTTGATCAGGTGGCACAGCCCCAGCGGCCCCACTCCAAGCACGGCGACGCTTGCGCCCGCCAGCGCGCCGCCCTGCAGTCCGAGCACCGCCATAGCTGTCTCGACCCCGTGCGTGACGGCCATTACCTCGGTCAGCACCGCGACCTCGTCAGGGAGCGCGGCGGGCACGCGGAAGATCGGCGTCCCAGGCAGCAAGTAGAGGTACTCCGACCAGCCGCCGAGCAGATACGGCGGGCGCGAGCAGGTGAGGCTGTTCCCGTAATCCTCTAGGTGCTGGCAGAAGTAGTAGGGGTAGTCGCCCAGGCAGTAATAACAGCGCCCGCAGGGGACGTTGGCGCCGGGCACTATCCGGTCGCCAGGCCGCAGCGGTCGGCCTGCCGCATCGCGGACCTCACCGCCTGTTGCGACAACCACCCCCACGTTCTCGTGCCCGCAGATGAGCGGGTACTCGATGTCCCGCTCGTGCGGGGTGCCGGCGTACTGCTTCGACTCGCCGCGGAACGTGTGCTTGTCGGTGCCGCAAATCCCCGACAGCGACACCTTCATCAGGACGGCTCCAGGCCCGGGGTCGGAGACGGCGAACTCGCGCACAGTGAGGCGTCCCGGCGCCTCCATCACCGCCGCCCTGCTCATCGTCATCCGATCACGGCTCCAGCCCGGACAACACCTCGCGCAGCCCGCGCAGTGAGGCCAGCGCCCCGTCCTCCGCGGTCAAGTCGGGGTCTTCGTGTTCGATCGAGATCGTGTGGTCGTGCCCTGCCGCGATCAGCGCCTTGACCAGGCTGACCCAGGTGCTCGCGGCATGCCCGGCGCCCACAGCGCAGAAGTGCCACGGCATATCGGCGGAGCCAGGGCGCGGCCAGCGGAAGTCCATGCATCCGATGACTGCCATTCGGGAATCTCGGATCAGCGTGTCCTTGCCATGCGACCAGCCGATGAGCCCGGTCAGGTCCTCAATGACCCGGACGGGGTCCATGCCCTGCCACCAGAAATGGCTCGGGTCCAGGTTGACCATGACGTTATCGCCCGTCACCTCCCGAAGCAGCCGGAAGGATTCGGCGTTATATATCGATGTGCCTGGGTGCAGTTCCAGGCAGATCCGCACATCGGGCGCTGCCTGGCTGGCCCATCGCGACAGTTCGCCCCAATAGGGTGCGATCCGCTCCGCCCACTGCCAGTCCCACAGCCGCTCCATGTCGGGCAGCCAGGCGCCCCCGGCGAATACCGGCCAGCTCGCGTCGCCCGGGCCACCCGGGCAGCCGCTCATGGCGACCACCCGCGTCACCCCCAGTTCCTGGGCAAGCCGAACGGTGGAGCGGAGCTGGGCGTCGTGCAAGGTTGCGATCTGCGGGTTCGGGTGCAGCGGGTTGCCGGAGACGTTGAGGGCGCCGAGTGACACGTCGGTGCTCGCGAGCTCGCCAAGCAATTCTTGCCGGGCTGCCTCGCTGGACGAAAGCCGCTCTAGGTCAGCATGGGGTGCGGGTGAGTAACCGCCGGTCCCGAGCTCCACGCTCTCGATGCCGTGGGCGGCGCACCACGCCAGCGTCTGCGTCAGCGACAGGTGCGTGAAGGCATCCGTGAAAAGACCGACTTGCATGCTGACTACCCTTTCCGTCTTTACTTCACCGCGCCCATCGTCATGCCGCGCACGAAATGACGCTGGACAATGAAGGCGAACGCGAGGATGGGCAGCGCGCCGACGATGCCGCCGGCGGCCATCGGCCCCCACTCGACCTGGATTTTCCCGATGAGAGTCGAAATTCCGACCGGAACCGTCTGCGCGGACGGCGTGGACGTCATGGTCAGCGCGATGAGAAAGTCGTTGTACGTGGCAATGACAGCGAATATCGCGGTGGCCGCGAGGCCCGAGCCAGCGAGCGGCAGGACGATCCGGCGCAGCGCAGATAGACGGCTGTCCCCGTCTACTAGCGCGGCATCTTCGATGTCGGCTGGTATTTCGGCCAGGAAACTCTGCATCAGCCAGATGACGAAGCTGGTGTTGATGCCGGTGTAGATGATGATCAGACCCAGCCTCGTATCGAGCAGTCCCAGTTTGGCCAGGATGATGTAGAACGGCACCACTAGCAGGATCGGCGGGACCATGCGCACAACCAGCGCGGCAGCCAGGGCCTGGTTGTTGAGCCCCCAGGGCAGCCGGAAGCGCGCGAGCGCGTAGGCGGCGGGCGTGCCGATCAGCAGGCTCGCCGCGACCGAAGCGCTGACCACCACCACGCTGTTCACCAGGAAGGCGCCCATGTGGTACTGGGAGAAGAGCGAGGCGTAATTCTGCCCCGTCGGATGCTGCGGTATGAGCGAAGGGCCGGCGAATATCTCGACCTGCCGCTTCAGCGAGATCACAAGCATCCAGAGGAACGGGAAGAGGCAGAGCACGAGGACAAGTGCGAGGGCACCGTAGCGGGCTGATCGCGGGAGCCAGGCCCTCATGAAGTCCTCCGGCTGGCCCGCCGCATCAGCGTCACTGCCACCATGACGAGCAGGAAGGCGAACGCCAGCAGCGCCATGAGCATGGCGGCGCCGTGGCCGTAATCGGTGAAATTGAAGGCCGTGTTATAGGCGTAGATGCTGATCAGCTGCGTCGCTGTCCCCGGGCCGCCGCCCGTGAGCACGAAGATCTGATCGAAGGTGCCGATGGCGTCGATGAGCCGCAGCGTGACGCCCACGGACAGCACAGGGAGCAGCAGCGGCAGCGTGTGGTGGAAGAACAGCCGCACCGGGCCGGCCCCGTCGACCGCCGCCGCTTCCAGGGGCTCCTGCGGCATCGACTGCAGGCCGGCCAGGCAGATCAGGAACAACAGAGGGGTCCATTCCCAGACGTCGACCGCGACCAGCCCGTAGAACGCCGATGACTGGTGATCGAGGACATCAGGGGAGGACAGTCCGAGCGCGGTGAATAGCGGGTTCACGAACCCGGTCTGCGACGCGTACATGAGCCGCCAGATGACGCCGACCACCACCGGGGCGACCGTCATCGGGGCCAGGATCGACATGCGGATGAACCGGATCCCGCGCATGTCACGGACCAGCAGCATGGCGAGCCCCAGCCCCAGCACGGTCTCGGCTGCCACCGCGATCCCGACGAACTTCGCCGTGACCCCCATCGCCTGCCAGAACGTTGTGTCGTGAAAGACGTCCACGTAATTCTGGGCGCCCGCGCCTGCCACCGGGCGCCCATAGAGGTAGGTCGTCAGGCTCGCGTGGACCCCTGCATAGATGGGGTAGATCGACACCAGGCCGAGGGCGAGCGCGGCGGGCAGCAGCAGCAGATAGGGCAGCGCACGGTCCGTGCGGGCCTGGCTCTTCCCACGAGGAAAGACGCCAGGCCCGTGTGGGCGGGTGGCTGCGGTATTGACTGCCATCCTCACTCTTTCGCTGACCGTACGGTCAGAAGTAAATGTTCTTGTTCTGCTCCAGGACCTTCGCCATCTGGTCGTGCGCCGCCTTCAGCCACTTCTGGGCGATCTTGCCGTAGTTGCCCTTCTGCTGCAGAGCGTCCAGCAGGGCCAAGTTGAGCTGGGTGCCGAGGATGTCTTCGAACTTGGGCTCGTCCGGCGTCCTCGGCTTAGGTGTCGACGCCTCGACTGACTGAGCGATCGCTGGCAGCCACCGGTACTTCGCCACGGCCTGAGAGTCGTGCAGCGCGGCACTGGTGACCGCCGCGTTGCCACCCTGGCGGGCGAACTGGGTCTGGATGCGGTCGCTGGTGAACCATTCCAGGAACTTCATTGCGCCTTCGGTATTGGCAGAGCCGGATGCGATTCCGCAGATGAAAGTGCCGATGGCTGGCCCGTGTTTAACCTGCTTGGGGGTATTGGCCAGGTTGATCTGTCCCACCACCTTGGAATTGGACGGGTTATCGATCTCCGTGACCGCCGTGCCGGTGTAGTCGTTCAGGGCCATGCACTTGCCCTGGAGCATGAGGCCCGTCTCCTGGTCGGTGTCGAACTCGGGAGTCGAGGTGGACATGTACGGCAGGAAACTCAGCAGGCGCTCAAGCGCCGCGACGCCAGCCGCCCCGGCGAACCCGGGCGTCCAGTCGTCGTTGACGAAGTTGGCGCCATAGGAATTGAGGAAGGGCAGGTAGCTCTGGACCACAGGATTGCCCTTCACGCCGCGAGCTGACCAGCCGTAGAGCTGCGGTGGCTTGGCCTTGCTCTTCATAGCCGCGTAGATCTCGTCCCATGTCTGCGGCGGGGAGCTGAAATACCGCTTGTCGTAGTAGAGGAGGTTGACATCATCGATGATGACCAGCGCGTAGAGCTGGGGAGTGTCGTTCTTGAATGCGCTCAGGCGGGGACCGCTCTTCGGCGGCCAGTACCCCTGATCGAGGCCCTTTGCCAAGATGCCAGGATTCGGCTTGAACCCGAGCTTGGTCATGTTCTGGACGATGCCGCCTGCCGCGAACTCCGGCACCCAGTTGTCGTCCATCACGTAGATGTCGTAGGCGCCGGTCTTGTTGAGGCCATCGCTTTTCGCGGCCTGATACCAAGCGTTGTAGTTGGTCTCCTCATAGACCACCTGAATGCCGGTCTCATGCTGGAACTGCTTCACGTACATATGGCGGAATGGCTGCATCGCCGGGTCCTGGAAGCTGCCGATAACAAGCTTCTTGCTGCCGGCGCCGCCGCCTGATCCGGTCGAGCCGCTGCAGGCTGCGAGCAGCGGGGCGGCGACCGTTGCGGCCGCGCCGAGGCCGGCGCTTTTGAGCAGCGCACGGCGCGACCACTGCGCAGAGCTGTTGCCGCTGGAAGTCATAGCGTCTCCTTCAGGGTGGTGAGGGGGGTGCTGCGCTGAGGTGGGACGACCTGGCTGATTCGCTGGCCGGTACGGACGTCGAAGAAGTGCATCTGCCTGGGCGCGATGGACACCTGGCAGTTCTGGCCCACGCTGACCGGCGCATCCGCAGCCACGCGAGCGTTCAGGAACTCGTCGCCCACCCGGAACGCGACGATCATCTCGTTGCCGAGTGGCTCGACCGCATAGGCCTGAAGCTGCAGGTGATGCGCAGCCGCGGAGGTGCCGTTGAACTCCGCGGCTTCAGGGCGGAAACCGAGCAGGACGTCCCCGGACGGGACGCTGGACGGGACCGCGAGTGCGCCAGCGGCGCAGCGGAAAACGCCCGCGTCCACACTGCCCGGGAGGATGTTCATGGCTGGCGAGCCGACGAACCGGGCGACGAACGTGTTCGCGGGGATCGAGTAAAGGTCCAGCGGCGCGGCGAGCTGCTGCAGGACACCGTCGCGGAGCACCGCGATCTGGTCGGCCATCGTCATGGCCTCGACCTGGTCGTGCGTAACGTAGAGGGTGGTAATGCCAAGCTCGCGCTGCAACCGCTTGATCTCTGTCCGCATCTGGATGCGGAGCTGGGCATCGAGGTTGGATAGCGGCTCATCCATCAGGAATGCGGCCGGCTTGCGGATAATGGCCCTGGCGAGGGCGACCCGCTGCCGCTGGCCGCCGGACAGATGGCGCGGTTTACGCTCCAGGTGGTCGTGCAGGCCGAGCGATTCGGCGACCCTGCTGACCTCCGCCCGGATCTGTGCCTTGGGCACCCGGCGGATCCGCAGCGGATAGCCAATGTTCTCCCACACCTTCAAATGCGGGTAGAGAGCGTAGCTCTGGAAGACCATGGCGATGTCACGGCCGCGAGGAGGGATCGCGGTGACATCCCGGTCGCCTATGAAGACCCGGCCATTGCTCGGCTGTTCAAGCCCGGCCGCGATGCGCAGCGCGGTGGTTTTGCCACACCCAGAGGGCCCAAGGAGGACGAGAAATGCCGCGTCGGGAATAGTGAGGTTCAGGTCTGTCAGCACCGGGGCTTGGTCGAACCTCTTGCTTACCTGCTCAAAGCGGACGTCCACCAGCCTGCCCTCTCAAACCATGGCCCTGCGGGCAGTGGCCGTCGTCGGGTACCGGAGCGCTGCCGTGGCTCCGGCTGATCTGCCTGGCTGCTGGTTGCACGGGCGGTCGGTGGCCGCCCATCGCTGCACTGGCATCGCCTTCCTTTCTGGCCGGCGGTTGCTGGGAGCGGTCAGCCGCACTGAGCCAGCAGTATCGCGACCCTAATGAAATATTGTCAATACTTACTGACAATGTCTTCTGAGCTGACTGACGAATCAGGCAGCCGGAGAGCGTCCGAGCCAGCTGAATCCCTTGCTGGCCCGGGCGGGTTTAGCTGGTTCGCAGGCTGGTGCCGATGGAATACCGGGACGCACGGTAGACATGCTGAGCGAACTCGACCGGGCGATCTTGGTTGTCGCGAACGATGCGCTCCACGGTCAGCAGGGCAGCGCCACGCGGCTCATCGAGAAGGCGAGCTTCCGCAGCCGAGGCATTCTTGGCGCTCATCCGCTGGGTGGCGGAGCTGAGCCGGATCCCCGACGCGCGAAGCAACTCGTACAGGCCGCGCTGCGCGAGCATCTCGTCGCTGAGGTGGATCATCGCTGCCGGCAGGAAATTGTGCATGAGGGCGATCGGCTCCTCGTCGGCAAAGCGGAGCCGCTCCAGGCAGATCACCAGCGCTCCCTCTGGAAGCTCGAGCGCCTCAGCGGCCCAGTCGCTCGCGGCAACTACCTCGTTGCGCAGCACCTGGGTGGACGGCACCCTGCCGGCCAATGACAGGTCGTCGTACAGGCTCGTCAGGTCAACATCGCGGCTGATCTTTTCCCTGGTCACCACCGTTCCGTAGCCCCGCTTGCGGGTCACCATGCCCTTCTCGGCGAGATAGTGAAAGGCGGCGCGCACGGTCGGCCTGGACAGGCCCAGATCCTCCGCCAGCTGTACTTCGTTGTCCAGCCGGGTGCCCACTGGCAGAGCACCCGACCTAATCGCTGCCTCGAGCTTCTGGGCGACCTGGAAGTAGAGCGGCACCGGGCTCCCACGGTCGATGCTGATCCCACGGAGCTTCCCCGCCAAGGTCACGCTCGGACGTTTCATCCAGTGGGCCTCCGTCAGCGACCTGCAGGAAAAGTCTGATTGCTAGAACAAACTCTTGACGATGTTATCTGACAAGTGTAAACATGCCAGGACCTTCGAGAGCGTCGGCGCCGCGGCAGCATGGCAGGTCTGCGGCGAGGCCCGCTGCGGCGCCCCGGCGCCGTCGAGCGAGGGCCGGAATCGGCCCGCGATGGGAGCTGGGCCTGTGACGAGTACCGAAGCCGACCGCACCGCGCATGACGTGATCACCATGGGCCGGGTCGGGGTCGACCTTTACCCGCTCCGGACCGGGTGCAGTCTTGCCGAAGTCGACCGGTTCGGCAGGTACCTGGGGGGCAGTGCTACCAATGTCGCGGTCGCCGCCGCCCGCCATGAGCGTCGAGCTGCCGTCATTACGCGTACTGGCGATGATCCGTTCGGCGTCTTCATCCACAGCGCACTGCGCGGCTACGGAGTGGACGACCGCTATGTGTCGGCTGTTCCGAAGCTGCCCACCCCGATCACATTCTGCGAAATGTTCCCGCCGGACGATTTCCCGCTGTACTTCTACCGATACCCGAAAGCACCTGATCTGGAGATCGCGGCGGCAGAGCTTGACCTGGCCGCGATTATCCGCGCCGGGGTGTTCTGGGCTACCGTCACCGGGCTCTGCGATGAACCCAGCCGTACCGCGACCCTCACCGCACTGCGTTGCCGCGAGCGGCGGCACCCGACCATTCTCGACCTTGACTACCGGCCAATGTTCTGGCAGTCGCGCGAAGCGGCCGGCAGATGGGCCAGGGCAGCGCTGCCCGCGGCTACGGTTGCCGTCGGGAATCTGGACGAGTGCGAGATGGCCGTCGGAACCCGAGATCCCGACCGGGCAGCGGACGCGCTGCTCGAGCTTGGCTTGTCGCTGGCTGTTATCAAACAGGGACCGGCCGGGGTGCTCGTGCGTGACCAGCACTGCGAGGTCCGCGTCCCACCGATCCCGGTCCAGGTCGTGAACGGGCTGGGCGCGGGCGACGCGTTCGGCGGCGCACTCTGCCACGGGCTGCTGACGTCCTGGGACTTGGCAACAGTGGCCCGCTTCGCCAACGCCGCCGGAGCCATCGTCGCTTCCCAGATTCCGTGCTCAGACGCCATGCCCACCACTGCCCAAGTGCTGGCGCTACTGGAGGAGACACCAGGTGCTTGAGGACCAGCGGCGCACGATCCTTGAGACGAGGGCGCACACTCCCGCGGCGGTCGCGGCAGCGGCAGCCGCCCGGCAGCGCCGACCATGGCTCGGCCCGTCAGCGCGCTTGCTGATCATCGCGGCCGACCATCCTGCCCGCGGGTCGCTCGGCGTCGGCGACCGGCCGATGGCCATGGCCAATCGTTTCGATCTGCTCGACCGCATCTTGACCGCGTTGAGGCGGCCGGGAGTCGACGGGGTGCTCGGCACCGCTGACGTCATCGAGGACTTGCTGCTGCTCGGAGCGCTGGAAGGCAAGCTGGCTGTCGGCTCGATGAACCGCGGCGGGCTACGCGGGGCCGCCTTTGAGATCGACGACAGGTTCACCGGTTACCGTGCCCAGGCCATCGCCGCCAGCGGGCTGGACGGGGGCAAGATGCTGCTGCGGATCGACATGGATGATCCGGCGACTCCGGCCGCGCTGGCCGCCTGCGCGAACGCGGTCAGCGAACTAGCATCCCACCAGACGGTCGCGCTCATCGAGCCTTTCATGGTCCGCAGGGTGGACAGCCGCGCACGCAACGACCTGATGCCTGACGCCGTGATCCGGTCGATTGCCATCGCGTCCGGCCTCGGCACCACCTCGGCCTACAGCTGGCTAAAACTGCCGGTGGTGGATGACATGGAGCGCGTGGCCGAAGCATCCACCCTCCCGACCCTGTTGCTCGGTGGCGATACCGGCGACCGGCCAGACGAAATGTTCGCAAGCTGGCAGAAGGCAATGCGGCTGCCGAACGTCCGTGGTCTGGTTGTGGGTCGCAATCTGCTCTACCCGCCAGACGACGACGTGGCCGCCGCGGTCGACATCGCCGCGAGCCTGTTATGAGGGCCGGGATGAGTGCGCCTGGTCGCTGGCATATCGCCGCCGGCACGTGCCGATCCGGCGCTTTTGCGCTTGAGCTGACACCGGAAGCGTGCGGCTGGACTTACTGCTCGCTGCGGGTGCTCGAACTGGCACCCGGTACTACCGTCGGCCTGAATACCGGACTGGAGGAAATGCTGGTCCTGCCCCTAGCAGGGGCCTGCGCGGTGAACGTTGACGGCGTGGAGCTGACGCTTGCGGGCCGGCGTCACGTGTTCAGCGGGCTGACAGATTTCGCCTACCTGCCCAGGGAGGCTGCCGTGACGGTACACAGCCTGGGCGGCGGCAGGTTCGCACTGCCTGGTGCCCGTGCCAGCCGTCGGTTGCCGGCTCGCTACGGGCCCGCTGAGGATGTCCCGGTCGAGATCCGCGGCGCGGGGCAGGCCAGCCGCCAGGTCAACAACTTCTGCTCTCCGGATGCGTTCGAGGCGGACCGCCTGGTTTCGGTCGAGGTGCTGACCCCGGCAGGCAACTGGTCGTCGTACCCGCCGCACAAGCACGATGAGCAGCGGCCGGGCGAAGCCGTGCTGGAAGAGATCTACTACTACGAGGTGGGATCGGGCCGGGCCGATGGGGACGGGCGGGTCGGCACCGTCGGCCCTGGCGTGGGCTACCAGCGGGTCTATAGCTCCGAGCCGAGCCGCCCGATCGACGTCCTCGCCGAGGTGGCCACCGGCGACGTGGTCCTTGTCCCGCACGGGTATCACGGACCATCGATGGCCGCGCCGGGATACGACCTGTACTACCTCAACGTGCTGGCGGGTCCGGCCGATGAGCGCACGATGGCCTTCTGCGACGACCCCGCGCACGCGTGGATCCGCGCTACCTGGCCAGACCAGGCGGTCGATCCGAGGCTGCCGATGACTTACCCCCGGGAGCAGCGATGAGGCTGACGGTCGGGCAGGCGGTAGTGAGATTCCTCATCGCCCAGCACAGCGAACGCGACGGGATCCGACAGCGATTCGTCGCCGGCTGCTGGGGCATCTTCGGCCACGGCAACATTGCCGGCCTGGGCCAGGCACTGCTCGAAGCTGGCGATGAACTCCGTTACTACCAGGCACGCAATGAGCAGGCGATGGTTCACGCCGCGGCCGGATACGCCCGCATGAAGAACCGGCTGCAGACGTTCGCCTGCACGTCCTCCATCGGCCCCGGAGCCACCAACATGGTGACCGGCGCCGCCCTGGCCACCGTGAACCGGCTGCCGGTTCTGCTGCTGCCTGGCGATGTGTTCGCGACTAGGGTGGCCAGCCCGGTGCTGCAGGAACTGGAGGATCCCCGCAGCCTGGACATCTCCGCCAACGACTGTCTGCGTCCGGTGTCCCGCTACTTCGACCGCATCTGGCGCCCGGAGCAGCTGCCAGCCGCCCTGCTACAGGCGATGCGGGTGCTGACCGACCCGGCAGAAACCGGGGCGGTCACGCTCGCGCTGCCGCAAGATACCGCCGCCGAGGCATTCGACTGGCCGACCGAGTTGTTTGAGACCCGGGTATGGCACATCCCGCGGCCGCGCCCGGACGCGAAGGCGCTGGCGCGGGCCGCGGCCGTCATCGGATCCAGCAGGCGGCCGCTGCTGGTCGCCGGCGGCGGCGTGCACTATAGCGACGCGACCCGGGCGCTCTGGCGGTTCGCGGAGCAGACCGGCGTCCCGGTCGCCGAAACGCAGGCAGGAAAGGGCGCGCTACCATTCGATCACCCGTCTGCGCTGGGCGCGATCGGGGCGACCGGCTCGGCCGCCGCCAACGCCGTCGCACGCGAGGCGGACGTAGTCATGGGCGTCGGCACCCGCTGGAGCGATTTCACCACCGCCTCCAGCAGCCTGTTCGCCTGCCCAAGCGTGCGATTCGTCAGCCTAAACATCGACCGACGCGATGCGCTCAAGCAGTCAGCCGTGCCCCTGGTCGCTGACGCCAGGGTCGGCCTTGATGAACTAGTGGCGGCGCTGAGCGGCTGGCAAGCCGATCAGGAGTACCGGACGTCCGCGCGGCAGCAGGCCGCCCGGTGGGACGCAGTTGTGGCGGACGCGTATCACCTCGGCCACCGTCCCCTGCCAGCGCAGTCGGAAGTCATCGGGGCGGTCAACGAGGCAAGCAGGCCGCAGGACGTGGTGGTGTGCGCCGCCGGCAGCATGCCCGGCGACCTGCACAAGCTATGGCGGACCAGGGATCCCAAGGGATACCACGTCGAGTACGGCTACTCCTGCATGGGATACGAGATCGCCGGCGGGCTCGGCGTGAAGATGGCGGCCCCCGAGCGCGATGTGTACGTGCTCGTAGGTGACGGTTCCTACCTCATGCTCAGTTCTGAGCTGGTCACCTGTGTCCAGGAGGGCGTCAAGCTCATAGTGGTTCTGGTGCAAAATCACGGATTCCAGTCCATCGGCTCGCTCTCCCGCTCCGTCGGCGCGGCTGGATTTGGCACACGATACCGATACCGCAACCCGGAATCGGGGCAGCTCGACGGGGACATCCTGCCGGTAGATCTAGCGGCGAACGCCGCCAGCCTTGGCGTCCACGTCGTCCGGGCCACCTCGGTCGCCGAGCTCCGGGATGGCCTCGCGGCAGCTCAGGCCTCGGCACGAACGACCGTGATCCACATAGAGACCGACCCGGCGGTGCCTGCCCCCGACTCCGGAGCATGGTGGGATGTGCCTGTTGCCGAGGTGTCCGGCCTGGCGGCGACTCAAGCCGCGAGGGCGGAATACGAGCGGGGAAAGCTCGGGCAGCGCCCAGTATTCCGTCCGCCAGGAGGCGAGTGATCGGCGATTCGGCGGCCGGGTCAGGAGCGTGTGACTCGTCTTCGACGACGCGCTGGTACGCGAGATTGCCGACCGCCAGCTCCGCAAGCTCGGGAGATCCGATGCGAAGGTGGCCATCGCCGAAGGCACGCGTCCGCTACAGCTACTAACAGAGGCCTGAATGCGACGGCTCTTGCTCTACACGGCCATCGTTGGCACGCTGGCCGCGGCAGCCGGGTGCTCCCACTCGGCCCGCGGCGAAGCGGCCCCGCAAGCGGTCCTGGCCGTCCAGACTGGCATCACCGACGGCTACACCCGGAACACCGATGAGATTGTCGATATCGGGCTGCCGCCACTGCATAACCTGACAGGGCATGCCGTTCGGCTGTTGTCGGTACTGTGGCTCGGCCAGCCCGCATCCGCGCGGATCATAAGCATTTATGGCTCTACCTACGGCGCCCTCGGGCACGGCTTCATCGGCGCCGAAGGCAATCTGCCGATCGCATGCCCGGGGTATTACCAGCCGGTGCCGGTAACGTCGGTGGTCACGCCGCCGCACGGCGATTCGCGCTGGTTCGTGGTCATCAGCTTCACCATCGCGAAACCCGGGTTCTACCACTTCAACCGCGTCAAGATCCGATACGTCACCGATGGCTATCGCGGCTGGCAGTACCAGAACCTCTATACGAGCTACAAGATCGTCAACCCGCCACTCCCCGGGCTGGATTGGCTTATGCCTGAAAAGGTATAGTGGGTGCGTGGATGCTGGTGAGCTGCTGGCGCGGGTGCGGCGAGAGGCTGGGCTGACGCAGGCGGAGCTGGCTCGCCGGGCAGGGACATCGCAGGCGATGGTGGCGCGCTATGAGACCGGCGTCGCCAGCCCGACGGTCCGGACGTTGGCGCGGCTGCTGCGCGCGGCTGGCCGTGAGCTGGTGCTGTCGGGCGCTGAGCCTAGCTCGGCGGGGCCGCCGAGGCCGGTGGCTGCCCTGCTCAAGGAGCACCGGGCGGCGATCAGGGCGGCGGCCGCGGCGGTGGGGGCGCGGAACGTGCGGGTCTTCGGGTCGGTGGCCCGCGGGGAGGAGACTGCCGAGTCAGACGTTGACCTGCTGGTGGACTTCCCCGCTGAGGAGCGGGGGCTGTTCCCGCTGCTGAAGCTCGCCGAGGAAGTGGAGCGGCTGGTGGGCCGCCCGGTGGACGTGGCGGCGGCGCAGGTGATGACCGGGCCGGTGCGGGAGCGGGCGCTGGCCGAGGCGGTGCCGCTGTGACCCGGAGCCCGCGAGACCGGCTCGCCGATATCGCTGAGGCCGCCAGGCGGGTTGACCGGGCGGTGGACGTGCTGGAACAGGCCGAGGCCCGAGGTGCTGAGGATGAGGCGCAGATGGCCTTCGACGCGCTGCTGTACCGGCTGGTCGTGATCGGGGAGGCGGTCAAGGCCCTGCCCGGCGAGTTGCTCGCAAGGCAGCCGCAGGTGCCGTGGTCAGAGATCGCCCGGCTGCGGGATCTGCTGGCCCATCATTACTACCGGGTGGACGCCCAGATCATCCGCCGCACCGTGGAGGCGCCGCTGGGCGAGCTGCGGGACGCGGTCGCCCAGCTCCTCACCGCAGGACAGGACGAGGCGTGACATGCCGGCCGAACCATGGTCGCCACTTGCGACACCCAGGCCGCATCCGCGGGTGCGGGCCGCCCGGCCCGGCCCGGCCACCGACATCGCCGGTTCCCGCGTCGTCGAGGTAGCTCTCCGCCTCGAAACCTCGCATTCGACGCCGACCCGGCGACCTGCAGGCCATCGCCGTCGCCTCGAGACCGGCAGTCCCTGACGGCGGATCGCCTGCGACAGGGCACGAGGGACGCGATCCTTGATGCTCAGCGTGCGCCAGACGGGAAGCTGTACGACCCGAACACGGGTCTTGAGATTCCGGAGGGCGGTGGGCACTTCGGGCATCGGCCGGGATTCGAGTGTGGAGGACACAGCAGATGGCTCGGGAGCAAGGGTGGACGCGCGAGCAACTCATCGAGTACGAGAACGATCCCTCTCATTACTGGTACGAGGACCCCTACTCGAACATGAGTCACCAGTTCGAGCTGCCGCGATGAAGCGCCGAGCGGCACGTGATGCCGCGGGAAGGCTCGCTCTGCACCAGGCAGCGGTCGTGGGTGACGCCGCCGAGGTGGCCCGGCTCATCGCGGAGGGTGCTGACGTCGCGTCCGTCGATAACGCTTTGCTCACACCGTTGCACATGGCCTGCCAGCAGGGGCGCGTTGAGGTGGCGAGGCTGCTGCTGGCGGCCGGTGCCCCGGTCGACGCGCGCGACTCGTACGGGAACACCCCACTCTGGAAGGCGGCCTTCGCGTTCCAGGGCGGCGAGCCGGAACTCATCCGACTGCTGCTAGAAGCGGGTGCCGATCCGGATTGCAAGAACAACACCGACAGATCCCCACGCGACATGGCGTTGACCTTCGATCGTCCCGGCATCCGTAGCGTCTTTCCGTAGCTCTGGGGAGCCATGACGCTCGTTGAGCAGCCAGCCCGTGTCTCCGACCATCACCGCCTCGCCCACGGGCCCCGAAAGGGCGTCGTAGCTGATGCCATACCGGGCTTCGCCCTCGGCAGACCGGATGGTAGCGAGATAGAGGGCGCGGTTGGTCACTCCCGGGGGCACCAGCTGGCCTGGGTTGGAGCCATTTTCGCCGGGGCGGACTGCGCTATGGGCGTACGGGATGGTGGCTGGTGATGACACAGCCGGTCGGCGTTGCGCCGGGCACGAATTGGCGGCAGCGCAGTGCTGCCCGGACCAGCGCTGTCATTAGGTCGTGGCAACACAGGTTCGGCGCCCGGCTGTGCTCCCTCGGTATCGCCAGCCTCGTCCTGTCGGTCGTCTGGCCTCCGACCACCACTCAGCACGCCCGTCGGGTCGCCGCCCAGCACCTGGCGTTCTGCAGCGACCTCGCTGACATGATGCCGTTCGACCAGTACGCCGGCAGTCTCATCGGTGCCGGAGTGTGGGCCTTCTGGTGGGACTAGGCCACGTGCGTTGGCCCGGCCAGGGATGGCGGCCAGCACCGCGTCGGCGGTCGCCTGCTCTGGGACTTCTACCGGCAAACGGGATCCAGCCTGGAGACCGATTCGGCATATGGATCGATTGGAATTACTGATGCCGCAGATACTCGACTATTTCATCGAGCCTGCATGCGGGCAGGTGTGCCTTTCTGATCAGGATGCGGAACTCTCGTGGCAGGCGACGTTCAACGATCAGCATGTCGCGTCTGATGAGACCACCATCACGATTGCCGTTACTGATGAGGAGCCCGAACGCCAAGTCGAGGTAGAGGTATATCAGGGCCTGACGACAAGCCGCCTGTGCAGTACCTACAG
>Ga0209131_1001472_pt1 | contig 16368 bp, 14 predicted proteins | sample GraSoi_2013_40cm_FD_185826 | JGI IMG/M metagenome (GOLD analysis project Ga0209131, IMG submission 185826) | Grasslands soil microbial communities from the Angelo Coastal Reserve, California, USA - Sample 9_17_2013_40cm (SPAdes) (version 2) | ecosystem: Environmental > Terrestrial > Soil >...
GGTCTACCAGCATTTCACGCTGGTGCCGAGCATGACCGCCGCCGAGAACCTGGTGATGTCGCGCGCCGACGTTCCCGCGGTGATCCGCTGGGGCGAGGAGCGCGAACGCCTCGCGGCCTTCATGCAGACCGTGCCGTTCAAGATTCCGCTGGACCGGCCGGTCTCAGGCCTCGCCGCGGGCGAGAAGCAGAAATTGGAGATCCTCAAGCAGCTTTATTTGTCCTGCCGCTTCATGATTCTCGACGAGCCGACGTCGGTGCTAACGCCGAGCGAGGCCGACGAGGTGCTCGGCGTGCTGAAGGACCTGACGCGCGCCGGCGCGGTGACCATCCTCATGATCACGCACAAGTTCCGCGAGGTGATGGCGTTTGCCGACGCCGCTTCGGTGCTGCGCCGCGGCCGCCTGACCGGCGGCGGCCTGATCGCCGAGCTCGATGCGGCACGGCTTGCCGAGATGATGGTCGGCTCGCGCGAGATCCCGCACGCGAACGCCACGAAGCTCCAGCACACGCCCAGTGAGCCGCGGCTGGTCATCAAGGATCTGGTGGTGCACGACGACGCCGGGCGCGTCGCGGTCGATCGATTGAGCCTTGCGGTGCGCGGCGGCGAAATCCTCGGCATCGCCGGCGTCTCGGGCAACGGCCAGCGCGAGCTGGTCCAGGCGCTCGTCGGCCAGCGGCGGCATACGGCCGGCGAGATCCGCGTCGCCGGCGAGCTCTACGGCGCCACGCGCAACGAGATCCGGCGCCACAAGACGTTCAGCCTGCCCGAGGAGCCGCTGCGCAACGCCTGCGTGCCGAGCATGAGCGTGGCCGAGAACATGGCGCTGCGCACCTTCGACCGCGCGCCGCTCGCCTCCGGCATCTGGCTGCGCGGTGCGCAGATCGAGGCGCAGGCGCTGCGCTTCATCGAGCAATTCAAGGTCGCGACGCGCGGGCCGCTCGCCCGCATGGACACGCTTTCCGGCGGCAACGTGCAGCGCGCGGTGCTCGCGCGCGAGCTCTCCGAGCGCGCTTCGGTGCTGGTGGTGGCGAATCCGGTGTTCGGCCTCGACTTCGCCGCGGTCGCCGAGATTCACGACCGCATCGTCGCGGCGCGCAACGACGGCGCCGCGGTGCTGCTGGTGTCCGAGGACCTGGACGAGCTGCTCGAGCTGTCCGATCGGTTGACGGTGATCTTCGATGGCCGCCTGGTCTACGAGGTTGCCTCGGCCAAGGCCGAGATCCCGGTGATCGGCCGCTACATGGCCGGGCATGCGGAGGCCGCGGCATGATGCGCGTCCGTGCCCGGCCTTTCGACTACGCGTTCGAGCCTCGCAGCAGCGCGCTCGTCGTCATCGACATGCAGCGCGACTTCCTCGAAAGCGGCGGCTTCGGCGCGGCGCTCGGCAACGATGTGGCGCGACTTACCGCCATCGTTCCCACGGTCAAGGCCTTGCTCGAGGCTTGCCGGCGCGCGGGCCTCATGATCATCCACACCCGCGAGGGCCACCGCGCCGATCTTTCCGACTGCCCGCCGGCAAAGCGCATGCGCGGCAGCCCGAAGCTGCGCATCGGCGATGCCGGGCCGATGGGCCGCATCCTGGTCATCGGCGAGCCGGGTCACGCCATCGTGCCCGAGCTCGCCCCGCGCGGCGGCGAAATCGTCATCGACAAGCCCGGCAAAGGCGCCTTCTACGCCACTGCGCTCGGCGACATCCTGCGTTTGCGGGGCATCACGCAGCTGCTGTTCGCCGGCGTGACCACCGAGGTGTGCGTGCAGACCAGCCTGCGCGAGGCGAACGATCGCGGCTACGACTGCCTGCTGGTCGAGGACGCGACCGAGAGCTACTTCCCGGAGTTCAAGCGCGCCACCCTCGAGATGATCGTGGCGCAGGGCGGCATCGCCGGATGGAGCGCGCCCTGTGCAGCGGTGCTCGAAGCGCTAAGCGGAAACGCCCTGGTGCGCTAGGACGGAGCGCAGCGCTTGCACCACGGTCTTCGAGTCGCTGGTGGCCCCGAACACGCCGCCCTGCTTGCCGATCATCGAGATGGCGGCGAGGTGGTTGTTGTAGTCCGTGGCCGCGGTGCCGTCGGTGAGCATCAGGCACTCGAAGCCGCGATCGTTGGCCTCGCGCATGGTCGTGTGCACGCACACGTCAGTCGTGATCCCCGAGAGGATGAGATGGCTGATGCCAAGCGTGCGCAGGATGTGCTCGAGATCGGTGGCGTAGAAGCTGCCCTTGCCCGGCTTCTCGATGATGATCTCGCCGGGCTTCGGGTAGAGTTCCGGGATGATGTCCCAGCCCTTCTCGCCGCGCACCAGGATGCGCCCCGCCGGCCCGAGCTCGCCGATGCCCGCGCACACCTTCTTGCTGCGCCAGGCCTTGTTGGCCGGCAGATCCACCAGCTCGGGACGGTGACCTTCCCTCGTGTGGATGATGTGCATGCCGGGAACCTGGCGCGCAACCTCGAGCACGGCGCGGATCGGCTCGATGGCGCTGCGCGTCAGGCCGATGTCGTAGCCCATTGCCTCGACGTAGCCGCCGGGCCCGCAGAAGTCGACCTGCATGTCGATCACGACGAAGGCAATGCGGCCCGGACTGACGGCACCATCGAAGGGCCAGCGATAGGGCTCTGCCTCGATACTGAGTCGCTTCATGGTTCTCTCCCTTGACCGACGCTAAAGCAAATTCCAAGCCAATAGACGCTGCGACGGTCGCCGCGCTGGCACAGCTCATGGACCTCGAGCTCTCCGCGGCCCGGCTTGCGCAAGTCGTGCTGCAGCTTCAGAGAATACAGGCGGTAGCCGCGCCGGTGCTCGACGCGCCGCTCGAGCCCCAGGATGAGCAGGCACCGGTTTGGCGTCCATGATTGCCGCAACGCTCGCCAATATCCGGGCGAAGGACGCCGCGATCAACGCCTTCACCGAGGTGACCGAGGCGCGCGCCCTGCGCCGCGCGAAGTCGCTCGATGGTCCCTTGGCCGGCGTGGCGTTCGCGGTGAAGAATCTTTTCGACCTCGAAGGCGTCACCACGCTCGCCGGCTCGAAGATCAATCGCGACCTTCCTCCGGCGCGCAAGGATGCGACGCTGGTCGCGCGCCTCGAAGCGGCCGGCGCGGTTTGCGTGGGCGCGCTCAACATGGACGAGTACGCCTACGGCTTCACTACCGAGAACAGCCACTACGGCCCGACGCGCAATCCGCACGACCCCGAGCGCATCGCCGGTGGCTCCTCCGGCGGATCCGCCGCTGCGGTCGCGGCGGGTATGGTTCCGCTCACGCTCGGCACCGACACCAACGGCTCGATCCGCGTGCCGGCGTCGCTGTGCGGCGTCTGGGGCCTCAAGCCCACCTACGGCAGGCTGTCGCGCAGCGGAGTGTTTCCCTTTGTCGCCAGCCTCGACCACGCTGGACCCTTCGCCGCCTCGCTCAGTCTCCTCGCGGCCGCGTACGACGCCATGCAGGGGCCCGATGCCTCGGACCCGGCCTGCGCCAACCGGCCGATCGAGCCGGTATCGAAGCTGGTCGACGCCGGCATCGGCGGCCTGCGCATCGGTCTCGCCACCGGCTACTTCGAGCAGAACTGCGAGCCCGCAGTCTTCGAGCTCATGCGGCGCGCCGCGCAAAGCCTGGGCGCGGTGAGGGACGTGGAAATTCCCGATGCGGCACTGGTGCGAGCGGCGGCGTTCACCATCACCGCGTCCGAATCGGGGCAGCTGCATCTGCCGAATCTGCGCGTGCGCCTGGAGGACTTCGAGCCGCTGATCCAGGACCGCCTGCTCGCGGGCGCTCTGATACCCGCGTCCTGGTACCTGAAGGCGCAGCGCGTGCGCCGGGCGTGCTACAACAAGATCCTGCATCTCTTCGAGTCGCTCGACGTGATCCTCGCGCCGGCCACGCCGCGCCCTGCGCATCACATCGGCCAGGAAATATTTTCGGTTCGCGGGCGCGAGCTGCCGGCGCGCGCGAGCGTCGGCATGCTGACGCAGCCGATCTCCGCCATCGGCCTGCCGGTGATCTGCGCGCCGGTGGCAAAAATACACAACCTGCCGATCGGCATGCAGGTGATCGCCGCGCCATGGCGTGAGGACCTTTGCTTCCGCGTTGCAGGAGCCCTGAAATGCATGTGAACCTTCCCGAGGTGGTGGCGGAAGTCACCGCGGTATTCCAGCGCTACGAGAAGGCGCTGAACGACAACGATGTCGCGGTGCTCGACGAGCTCTTCTGGGATGCGCCGCAGGTGGTGCGCTACGGCATCCGCGAGCAGCTCTACGGCGCCGCCGAGATCCGCAGCTTTCGCGTCGGACGCCCGACCATCGATCTGCGCCGCGAGATCACGCGCCTCACGATCACCAGCTTCGGGCACGATTTCGCCGTCGCGAGCTGCGAGTACCGGCGTCTGGCTTCGCAGCGCCTCGGCCGGCAGATGCAGACCTGGATCCGTACCGGGCAAGGCTGGCGCGTCGCCGCCGCGCACGTCAGCCTGCTGCTCGAGGACAAGTGACGCGGCAGATCCGCGAGTTCGTCGCCGCGCATCACGCGCAGCAAATTGATTTTCTCGCCGCGCTGGTGCAGCAGCCTTCCGACAACCCGCCGGGGGATTGCGCGCCGCACGCGGAGCGCGCCGCGCAGCTCCTCGCGCAGCTTGGATTCACGGTGGAACGCGACCCGGTACCCCAGGACGTCGTGCGCGCCGCCGGCATGGTGAGCGCGACCAACCTCATCGTGCGCGAGCGCTTCGGCAGCGGGCCGGTGATCGCGCTCAACGCGCACGGCGACGTGGTGCCGCCGGGGCTGGGTTGGAGCACCGCGCCGTACGGCGCGGAGATCCGCGAAGGCGCGATGTACGGGCGCGGCGTTGCGGTGTCGAAGTCCGACTTCGCGACCTATGCCTACGCGCTGCTCGCCCTGAAGGCGGCGCGCGTGCCGCTCGCGGGAACGGTCGAGCTGCATTTCACCTACGACGAGGAGACCGGCGGCGAGATCGGCCCCAAGCGTCTGCTGCAGACCGGGCTATCGAAGCCCGACTACGCCATCAGCGCCGGCTTTTCCTACGGCATCACCACCGCGCACAACGGCTGCCTGCACCTCGAGGTCGAGGTGACCGGAAAATCGGCCCACGCCGCGCGTCCCGACACCGGCATCGACGCGCTGGAAGCCGCGGTCGGCATCCTGGCGGATCTCTACAGCTGGAGAAAGACCCTCGCCGCGCGGCGCTCGACCTTTCCCGGCATCGAAAGCCCGACGCTGGTCGTCGGCCTGATCTCCGGCGGCATCAACACCAACGTCGTTCCCGACAGCGTCAAGTTCCGCATCGACCGGCGCATCATCCCGGACGAGGATCCACAACGCGCCGAGCTCGAGCTCGGCGAACAGCTGGCCGCATTTGCCGCCAAGTGGCCGCTGGTGAAATGCACCACGCGCCGCATCCTGCTCGCCGCTCCGCTGACGCCGATCGCCGGCCAGGAGCGGCTGGTCGAGGCGCTCCGGCGCCACGCCCGCGAGGTGCTCGGCGAGACGATCGCGGCGCATGGCGTGCCGATCTACACCGATGCGCGCCACTATCGCGCCGCCGGAGTCCCGGTGGTGCTCTACGGCGCCGGGCCGCGCACGCTGCTCGAAGCGAACGGCCACCGCGCTGATGAAAAGCTCAAGCTCGACGACCTGCGAAAGGCCACCGAGATCGTCGCGTCCGCCCTGGCCGACCTCCTGCAACCGCGCTGAGCTATTTCACGCGGCCGATCACGCCCTCGGCGTACCAGTCGAACTTGCCCATGTCGGAGTTCTCCATCTTCTCTCCCGCGCGCAGGGCATAGGCTCCGGTGTTGTCCTTGATCGGCCCGGTGAAGGGCGTGAAGCCGTCGGCCACCCTGGCGGCCGCGGCGTCGACGGCGTCGCGCACGTTTTGCGGCACGGCATCGCCGAAGGGCGCCACCACCAGCATCTTTTCGCGCAGGCCGAGCCGGACCATTTTGCCCTTGAAGGTGCCGTTGACGACCTGCTGCGCCGTCTCGGTCATGTAAGGCCCCCAGTTGAAGCCCAGGCCGGTGAGCCAGCCCTTTGGCGCAAGCGCGCGCGCCTCGATCGACTGGAAACCGATCGAATAGACGCCGCGGTTCTCGGCGATCTGGATCACCGTCGCCGGCGAGTCGACGTGCATGGTGACGATGTCCGCGCCCTGGTCGATCAGCGCGTTGGCGGCGGCGGCCTCCTTCACCTTGTCCGACCATCCTCCGGTGACCACCACGCGCGTCTGGAACTTTGGATTCACCGAGCGCGCGCCGAGGTGGAAGGCGTTGATGTTGCCGATCACATAGCCGATCGGCACGCCGGCGACGAATCCGGCCTTGCCCGCCTTGGACATGTGCCCGGCCGCCACGCCGAGGACGTACCAGGCGGTCTGCGTCGCGCCGAAGAAATTGCCGAAGTTGTCGCGCAGCATCCAGCCGCCGGCGTGGACGAAGGCGACTTGCGGATGCGACCGGGCGAGATTGAACGCGAACTCCTGGTGGCCGAAGCTGGTCGCCATGATCAGCTTCGCGCCCTTCGCGATCATCGCCGCCATGACGCGCTGCGCCTCCGCGCTTTCCGGGACGTTCTCGGCTTCCAGCACGTTGGCGCCCGTCGCCTTGCGCAGCGCCTCGACGCCATCCTTCATCGCCCGGTTGTAGCCGTAGTCGTTGGCGGTGCCGATGTAGATGACACCGACGGTGAGCGGCGGCTTGTCCTGGGCGCGAACCGGACTGGCAAGCGCCAGCACGCAGATGAGAATTTTCAGCATGGGCTTCTCCGTTTGAGAATCATTCGACGCCGCGATAGGGACGACCGAGCGCAGCGGGCGCGGCGAGCCGGCCGCGCTTTCCGGTCAGTGGCAATACGGCCAGCGTGAGGAGGTAAGGCAGCATGTTCATGACGAAGGGCGAAACATCCACCCCGTGCGCCTGCAGCTGCAGCTGCGACGCTTCGGCGCCGCCGAAAACCAGCGCGCCGGCCACCGCGCCCCACGGATTCCAGCGCGCGAACATCACCAGCGCGATGGCGATGAAGCCGCGGCCCCCGGTCATGCCTTCGGCCCACGTATAGGCGACGCCAAGCGCGATGTGCGCGCCGGCCAGGGCCGAGAGCATGCCGCTCAGCGCGATGGCCTGGTACTGCAGCCGCCTGCGGTTGCAGCCGGCGGCAAAGGCCGCCGTCGGATTTTCTCCGACCGCGCGCAGCTGCAAGCCCCAGCGCGTGGCCCAGAGCCCCCAGGCGATGAGCGCCGTCAACGGCAACACCAAGGCGACGAGCGCGTCCATGCGGGCGAGCGAGGGCAGTCCCGGCATCACCGCGCCGACGAACGGATTGCCGATGAGCGCGCTCACCCCCAGGCCAAGCAACAGCAGGCTCAGCCCGGCGGCAAGCTGGTTCGCCGCGCAGTCGACCACCGCGTAGGCGAACACGAGGCTGATCAGCGCGCCGGCGAGCGCCGCGGCGAGCACGCCGAAGTATGGGTTGCCGCTCATCGCGCCCACGGCGCACGCGCAGGCTGCGCCGACCAGCATCACGCCTTCGACGCCGAGATTGATGATCCCGGCGCGCTCGCCAACGATCTCGCCGAGCGCGGCATAGAGCAGCGCGGTGCCGGCGGCGACCGAAGCAATGAGGAGTGCGGCGATCATCTGCGCCGGCCTGCGCACAGCACGCTGAAGAGGATGGCCGCCATCAGGATATTCACCACGGCAAACGGCACCCGCTGGGTGATCTGCAGGATGTCGCCCACCGAGCTGATCAGCGCGAAGAGCAAGGCCATTCCGGCAATCGCGCGCGCGCTCGGGCCCGCCAGCCACGCGACGAGAAAGCCCATGTAGCCATAGCCCGGCGAGACCTCGGCGACCAGGCGACCCTGGATCGCGCTCACTTCCGCCATGCCGGCGAGCCCGGCGATGCCGCCGCCGAGCGCCATGCACAGCAGGACATAGGCGCGCACCGGCAGCCCGAGGTGCTGCGACGCGGTCCGGTTGCCGCCGATCGCGCGCATCTCGAGTCCCCAGCGCGTGCGATGGAACACGTAGGCGAAAACCGCGAGGCAGGCGAGCGCGATCAGCAATCCCGCGTGCAGGCGCGTGTTCGGCAGGACCGGCAGCGTCGCGGCTTCGGCGAGGCGCGGCGACTGCGGATACGACGAGCTCTCGGGACTGCGCCACGGCCCGAAGATCTGATACGCGACGGCGAGCGGCGCAACATAGTTGAGCAGCAGCGTGGTGATCGCCTCGTTCGCCACGCCAGCGACACGCATCAGCGCGGGAATCAGCGCCCAGATGGCGCCGCCGATGAAGCCCGCGGCGATGGTCGCGGGCAGCAGCAGCCACGAGGGCGCCTGCGCGAGGTGCAGCGCGGCGCCGGTCGCGAACAGCGCGCCCATGTAGATCTGGCCTTCGCCGCCGACGTTGAAGAGCCCGATGCGCGCCGGAATCGCCACCGCGAGCGCCGCCATCACCAGCGGGCCCATGCGCACGAAGAGCTCGGTGAATCCCTCGAGGCTGCCGAGCACGTACGCGCCGGTGTCGAGGTAGGCCTGCAGCGGATGCTTCCCCGCAATGCCCAGGATCAGGCCGAAAGCGGTGAACGCCGCGAGCCCGATCCACGCCGCGCGCCAAAAGGTGCCGTCAGTGGACATGGACCATCGCGGCACCCACCGCTTCTGGTGCGAAAGCCGACGGCTCGAACTCGCCCGCGAGCCTGCCCTGACGCAGCACGACCAGCCGGTCGGAGAGCTCGAACAGCTCCTCGAGCTCCTCGGACACCAGCAGCACCGCGGCGCCTTGCGCAGCGCAGGCGCGCAAGCTGTCGCGGACTGCCTGGGCGCTGCGCACGTCGAGGCCGCGCGTCGGATAGAGCGCGACGATGACACGCGGTTGTTTGCCGAGCTCGCGCGCCATCACCACGCGCTGAACGTTGCCGCCGGAAAGCGTTCGCAGTGCCGCGTTCAAGGGTGGCGGCCGAAAGCCGAGCCGGGCGAAGGCCGCCTGCGCATCCGCGTGCACCCGCGGCCAGTCGATGCCGAGACCGCTGCGATAGCGCCGCTCGCCGAGGGTGAAGTTCTCCGCCACGCTCAGCTCGCCGACGCACGCGATCTCGAGCGGATTCTCGGGGACGAAGGCGACGCCGGACTGGCGGATGCGCGCGATCGACCACCGGCTCGCATCCTCACCCCACAGCAGCCTGGTTCCGCGGCGCGGCCGCGTGCTTCCCGCTATGAGAGCGCCGAGCTCGCGCTGACCGCTGCCGGCGATGCCCGCGACGCCGAGGATCTCGCCTTCCCGAACGTGGAGACTGAGCTGCTGCAAGGCGTCGGTGGACACCCCGCGCAGCTCGAGCGCCTTGCCGCCCATGGACCGCGCACCGCCGCGCGCGTCCGCAAGCGGCACGCGGCCTTCGAACATCAGCGCGAGCAATCCGGCTTCGGTGGCCGCCGCCCGCTCCTGCACGGCGACGATGCGTCCCTTGCGCATCACGCTGATGCGATCGGCCACCTCCAGCACTTCACGCAGCTTGTGAGTGATGAGGACGACGCCGTAGCCCCGCGCGCGCAGGGCGGCAAGCGTGCCAAACAATCCGGTGAGCTCCTGCGGCGCGAGCACCTTGGTCGGCTCGTCGAGGATCAGGACGCGCATTCCGGCGAGCACCTGCTTCAGGATCTCGATCTTCTGCTGAGCGCCCGCTGAAAGCGCTCCCGCGGGGACCTCCAGCGCCATCGGCATGCCGAGCTCGTCGGCCACCTCGGCAATTCGCCGCTCCAGTGCCGCCCGCGGCAGGACGGCCGGCAGCGCGCGCATGAACAGCGCGATGTTCTCGAACACGGAAAGCGCCGGGACGATGCTGAATTCCTGGAACACCATGCCGATCCCCAGCGAGCGCGCCTGCGCAGGCGTCGCTATCCGAACGAGCGCCCCGCCCACGCGGATCTCGCCGGCGTCCGGCTGGTAGAAGCCGTACAGGATCTTCGAAAGGGTGGTCTTGCCCGCGCCGTTTTCCCCGAGCAGGCCGTGCACCTCTCCGGTGCGCACCTCGAAGCGCTCGACCTCATTTGCGACCAGCTCGCCGAAGCGTTTGACGATGTGGCGGGCCTCGATGAGCGGTTCCATGTCCCTGATGCCGCATTTGTTGTTGGATGGATGCTCAACGCAAATTGCATGCCACTCTGGCACATAATTTGCGAGCGCTTGAGACAGGGATGGATAACCAGGAACCGGGGACGGTCCGCTTTCTTCTCGATGGCCGCGCGGTGGTGGTACGCGAACCGCAGCCGACCACGACGCTGCTCGCCTATCTGCGCCAAAGCTGCGAGCGCGTCGGTACGAAGGAAGGCTGTGCCGAAGGCGATTGCGGCGCGTGCACGGTCGTCGTCGGCGAGCCGCAGGGCGAGCGCATCGCCTACCGCGCGATCAATTCCTGTATCCGCTTCCTGCCGACGCTCGACGGCAAGGAGGTCGTGACCGTCGAGAGCCTGAAGGCCGCGGATGGCGCATTGCATCCGGTGCAGCAGGCGATGGTGGACTGCGATGCCTCGCAATGCGGCTTCTGCACCCCAGGATTCGTCATGTCGCTGTTCGCGCTGTACCTCGGCGCCCGGCGACCGGAGCGCAGCGAAGTACTCGATGCGCTGGCCGGCAATCTTTGCCGCTGCACCGGCTACCGCCCGATTGTCGACGCCGCATTGCGCATGCACAGCTATCCCGAGCCGCAACGCTGGAGCCCTGGCGACGCGCAAAGCGCCGGGCGGCAGCAGTGTCTGCGTGAGCTGCAGAGAACCGACAGCTTGCGCATCGACGGCTTCTTTGCGCCGCGCACCACGGACGAATTGGCCGCCGCCTACGAGGCGCGACCCGATTCGCTGATCCTCGCCGGCGCCACCGATATCGGCCTGTGGGTCACCAAGCAGCTGCGCGAGCTGCCGCCGCTGATCTATATCGGCGAAGTCGCCGATCTCAACTACGTCCGGCAAGTGGACCAGGTGCTGCGCATTGGCGCCGCCGTGCCGCTCACGCAGGCCTGGGACGCGATCGTGCGCCACTGGCCGGCGCTTGCCGAAGTCGCGAACCGGTTCGGATCGCCGCCGATCCGCAACTCCGGCACGCTCTGCGGCAATCTCGCCAACGGCTCGCCGATCGGCGACTCGATGCCGCCCTTGATCGCGCTCGGCGCCACGGTGGACCTGCAGCGCGGCGCGCGGCGCCGATCCTTGCCGCTGGATGCGCTTTACCTCGGTTATCAGAAAAAGGCTCTCGAGCCAGGCGAATTCATCGCATCGGTGAGCGTGCCGCTACCAAGACCCGGAACGCGGCTCGCCTGCTACAAGATCTCCAAGCGCTTCGACCAGGACATTTCGGCGGTGTGCGCCGCGTACGCGCTCGAAGTAAAGGACGATCGGATCGTCGCGGCGCGCGTGGTGCACGGCGGCATGGCGGCGGTGCCGAAGCGCGCGCAGCGGGCCGAGGCCGCGCTCGCCGGTAGTCACTGGTCGCTGGAGGCTTTCCAGGCTGCCGCGGCGGCGCTTGCGCTGGACTACGAGCCGATCAGCGACATGCGCGCGAGCGCGGCGTACCGCCTGCAGGTCGCGAAGAACCTGCTGCTGAGATTTTTCCACGAGCACAGCGGCTCGGAAATGTTGACGCGGGTATGACCGAAACCGAGCTGCAGACGGTCGGTTCGATCTCGGGCGAGGCGCTGCATCACGAGAGCGCGCATCTGCACGTGAGCGGCGAGGCCGTCTATACCGACGACATTCCGCTTCCGGCCAACGCGCTGCATGCCGCGCTCGGCCTCGCGCGTCCGGCGCATGCGCGCATCAGGAAGCTCGATCTCGAGAAGGTGAAGACGGCGCCGGGCGTGGTCGCGGTGGCCACCGCTGCCGACGTGCCGGGCAAGAACAGCTGCGGCCCGATCCTCGCCGACGAGCCGGTCTTCGCCGACGCCCTGGTGCAGCACGCCGGGCAGTCGCTGTTCGCCGTCGCGGCGACCTCAATGATCGCGGCGCGCAGCGCGGCGCGCGCGGCGCGCGTCGAGTACGAGGAGCTGCCGGCGATCCTCGACATCCGCACCGCGATCGCACGCCAGAGCTTCGTGATTCCGACGCAGCGCCTGGTGCGCGGCGAGCCGGCCGCGGCGCTCGCGCGCGCGCGCCATCGCCTGAAGGGCTCGGTGACCATCGGCGGACAGGACCATTTCTCCCTCGAAGGGCAGATCGCAGTCGCGCTCCCGCAGGAAAACGCCGGCATCCTCGTGTACAGCTCGACGCAGCATCCGACCGAGGTGCAGCACAAGGTCGCGGACGCTCTCGGGCGCCACGCGCACCAGGTCGTGGTCCAGTGCCGGCGCATGGGCGGCGGCTTCGGCGGCAAGGAAAGCCGGCCGGCGCTGATGGCCTGCGCCGCGGCGCTGCTGGCGGTCAAGACCGGTCGTGCGGTGAAGCTGCGCATGGACCGCGACGACGACATGCTGGTGTCCGGCAAGCGGCACGACTTCATCGCCGACTATGACGTCGGCTTCGATGAACGCGGCCGCATCACGGCGCTCGCCGTGATGCTCGCCTCGCGCTGCGGCTTCTCGGCCGACCTCTCCGGCCCGGTCAACGATCGCGCGGTGTGCCACGTCGACAACTGCTATTTCCTCGAGCACGTCGAGATCGTCTCGCATCGCTGCAAGACGAATACGGTATCGAACACCGCGTTCCGCGGCTTCGGCGGGCCGCAGGGCATGATGGCGATCGAGGCGGTCATCGACCACATCGCGCGGCACCTGGGCATCGATGCGCTCGACGTGCGCCGCGCCAATTTCTACGGCCAGGCAGAGCGCAACCTCACGCCTTATGGGCAGACGGTGGAGGACAACATCGTCGCGCCCCTCGTAGAGCAGCTGGAAAAGACCAGCGCCTACCGCGCGCGGCGCACGCAGATCGCGAGCTTCAACGCCTCGAGCCCGCTGATCAAGCGCGGCCTGGCGCTGACCCCGGTGAAGTTCGGCATCGCGTTCAACGCGACGTCGTACAACCAGGCGGGCGCGCTGGTGCATGTCTACACCGACGGCACCGTGCTGCTGAACCACGGCGGCACGGAAATGGGCCAGGGTCTCTACACCAAGGTGGCCCAGGTGGTCGCCGACGAGCTCGGCCTGCCGCTCGGCCGCGTCCGCGTGAGCGCCGCCGACACGAGCAAGGTGCCGAATACCTCGGCGACGGCGGCCTCCTCGGGGACCGACCTGAACGGCAAAGCGGCGCAGGCGGCGGCGCGCACCATCAAGGCGCGGCTCGCCCAATTCGCTGGCGGCCGCCACGGCGTCGCCCCGGAAACGGTGCGCTTCGAAGCCGGTTATGTCTGCGCTGGCGACCAGCGCGTTCGCTTCGCGGAGCTGGTACAGCAGGCCTACATGGCGCGGGTGTCGCTCTCGGCGTCAGGCTTCTATCGCACGCCGAAGATCCATTGGGACAAGGCGACGATGACCGGCCGGCCGTTCCTGTACTTCGCCTATGGCGCGGCGGTTGCCGAGGTGGCGGTCGATTCGCTCACGGGAGAGACACGCCTGTTGCGCGTCGACATCCTGCACGACGCCGGCCGCTCGCTCAATCCCGCCGTGGACCTCGGGCAGGTCGAAGGCGGCTTCCTGCAGGGCGCCGGCTGGCTGACGAGCGAAGAGCTGTGGTGGGATGCCGGCGGCGCGCTGAAGACCCATTCGCCTTCGACCTACAAGATCCCGACGGCACGCGACTGGCCGCTCGAGGCTCACGTGCGGCTCCTGGAGAATTCGCCCAACAGCGAAGACACGGTGTTCCGCTCCAAGGCGGTCGGCGAGCCGCCGCTGATGCTCGCGCTGTCGGTATTCCACGCGATCCGCGACGCCTGCGGTGCCGAAGCATCGCTCGCGCTGGCCGCGCCGGCCACGCCGGAGTCCGTGTTGCGGGCGATCTCGTCATGACCGACTGGCTGGACCGGCTTTCGCGCATCGTCCTCGGGGGCGCAAGCGCAGTGCGCGTGGTCGTCGCGGCGACGCGCGGTTCGGCGCCACGCGAGCCCGGCGCCTGCATGCTGGTCAGCAACGCGGCCGTCGAGGGCACGATCGGCGGCGGCCACCTCGAGTTCCGCGCGATCGAGATCGCGCGCGGCATGCTCGGCCAATCCGAGCCCGGCGCCACGCGGCTCGATCGCTTCGCGCTCGGCGCGACGCTCGGCCAGTGCTGCGGCGGCGCAGTGGAGCTGTGGTTCGAGCGCTTCGGCAGCGAAGACCGCGACTTCATCTGCCGCGCGCTCGCCGCGCGTGAAGCAAATCCCGACGTGCTGCTCATTACACGCCTCGAGCCGGGGCCTGCGCCGCAGAGGACCGTCGCCATGCAGGCGCCAGCGAGCGCAGATCTGGTCGAGCGCCTGCAGCCGGCGTGCACGCCGCTGTGGCTGTTCGGCGCCGGCCATGTCGGCAGCGCCCTGGTGAGCGTGCTGGCCGCGCTGCCGTTGCGCGTCACCTGGGTGGATAGCCGCGAGGACGCCTTCCCGACAATGGTGCCGGCGAACGCGTCGATTGTTTGCAGCGACGCGCCCGAGGCCGAAGTGGCGGCAGCACCGCCAGGCGCGTTCTACCTGGTGATGACGCACAGCCACGACCTCGACTACGCGATCGTGCGCGCGATCCTTGGACGTGAGTTTGCCTGGGCCGGGCTGATCGGCTCGGCGACCAAGCGCAGGCGCTTTGCGCAGCGCCTTGCGCGCCAGGGCGTTTTGGGTTTCACGCGCTTCACCTGTCCGATCGGCATCGCCAGCATCGAGAGCAAGCTGCCCGGGGCGATTGCAGTCGCGGTCGCGGCCCAGCTACAGCAAGTGTTGGAGGCAGGCGAGCTGCCGCTCAGTGTGCGGGCGGCGGATGATGCTTGAGCCAGTGACGCGCGATGTCGATGCGGCGCGCGATCCAGACCTTCGGTTTTTTCGCCACGTACCCGAGAAAACGCTCGAGCGCAGCGAGCCTGCCCGGCCGGCCCGCGAGGCGGCAGTGCAGGCCGATCGACATCATGCGCGGCGTCTGCCGGCCCTCGTCGTAGAGGACATCGAAGCTGTCCTTGAGGTACTGGGTGAACTGCTCGCCGGAATTGAAGCCCTGCGGCTGGACGAAGCGCATGTCGTTCGTGTCCAGCGTGTAGGGGACGATAAGCTGCGGCTTGCCGTAGCGCGCGTCGTACCAGGGAAGCTCGTCGCTGTAATCGTCGGCGTCCCAGACGAAGCCGCCGTCCTCGACCACCAGCCGGCGGGTGTTCGGGCTGGTGCGCCCCGTGTACCAGCCGAGCGGCCGCCTGCCGGTGAGCCGCGTATGGATCTCGATCGCCCGCTGCATGTGCTCGCGCTCGAGCGCGAGCGGCACATGCTGGTAGTTGATCCAGCGCCAGCCGTGGCTCGCGACTTCGTGCTTGTCGCGAAGAAACGCTTCCACCGCCGCCGGATTGCGCTCCATCGCCATCGCCACGCCGTACACGGTAAGCGGCATGCCGTAGCGCCGGAACAGCGCGAGCACGCGCCACACGCCGGCGCGCGAGCCGTACTCGAACAGCGACTCCATCGACATGTTGCGCGCGCCGGGGATGGGCTGCGCCGCGACCATCTCGGAGAGAAACGATTCGGACGCGGCATCGCCATGCAGGATGGCGTTCTCGCTGCCCTCTTCGTAGTTCAGGACGAACTGCAGCGCGATGCGCGCGCCGCCGGGCCAGCGCGCCTTGGGCGGCGTGGCGCCGTAGCCGACGAGATCGCGCGGATAGCCGCTCGCCTTTTTCTTGCGCGGACCCGGCATGCGCCGAGTCTATACTACGATGCGTCGATGACGCTTCAGGAAGTGAATCGTCTCGAACGGGCGCAGTTCGTCGCCGCGCTCGGCGCAGTCTTCGAGCACTCGCCGTGGATCGCACAGCAGGTCTTCGCGCAGCGCCCGTTCGCAAACGTCGAACAACTCCACGCGAAGATGATGCAGGCGGTGCTTGCCGCACCGCTCGAGGCGCAACTCACGCTGATCCGCGCGCATCCCGAACTTGCCGGACGCGAGGCGACGTCGGGCAGGCTCACCGCCGATTCCACCTCGGAGCAGGCGCGGCTCGGATTCGATGCGCTGTCGCGCGGCGCGCTCGACCAGATGGCCGCGCTCAATCGCAGCTACCGCGAGAAATTCGGCTTTCCCTGCATCGTCGCGCTCAAGCTGCACGCCTCCCGGGACACGGTCGTCGCGCAATTCCAGCGGCGCCTGGCCAACGACCGTGAAACCGAAATCGGCAACGCGCTAGCGCAGATCGGCCACATCGCACGCGCGCGCCTGGACAATCTGCTGGGGTGACATGGGACGCCTGACCACGCACGTGCTGGATACGGCGAGCCGAATT
>Ga0209131_1001475_pt1 | contig 16360 bp, 14 predicted proteins | sample GraSoi_2013_40cm_FD_185826 | JGI IMG/M metagenome (GOLD analysis project Ga0209131, IMG submission 185826) | Grasslands soil microbial communities from the Angelo Coastal Reserve, California, USA - Sample 9_17_2013_40cm (SPAdes) (version 2) | ecosystem: Environmental > Terrestrial > Soil >...
ATCTGTTCTGCGCGTGATCCTGCTCGATGGCCTGCCTCTCGCGCAGCCCAAGTACAAACGCCCTGCAAACTTTGTCCTTTCTGCACTTCGTGCGCTCAATGCTGAAACGGATGGAGTTGCGATCAACGAGCATTTGATGCGAATGGGTCAATCCTATTTCAACTGGCCCACACCTGATGGTTATCCGGATCGAAGTCTCGCCTGGCAGGGAAATCTCATGCCGCGCTGGCAATTCGCGTTTGAATTGATTCGTGAAGAAATCAAAGGAACAAATACCGGACTCAAACAACTACTGGATGTTTCTTTGACAGATGGTTTATCTGGCGAGCTGGATTCGATTGCGTCACTCTTATTGGGTGCGCCCATGGCATCGCTCGCGCGGGACGAATTGATTGCTTCTATCCGGTCTGCGGGTGCTACTGAAGAAGAGACTCTACAAATCGTCACCGCGGGACTTCTTGCCTCCCCCGCATTTCAATGGAGATAAATAATGGTCACCACACTTACACAAGCTTTACCCACATGGATGCCGCGCTTATCCTTTGCACCAGTGAACACCGCACCGCGGGGGGATACGTTGGTTGTTGTCTTTTTACGCGGCGCAGCAGACGTCTTGAACATGGTCGTACCACATGGTGAAGATGCCTATTATCAATTGCGACCATCGCTTGGCATCCCACGCCCGGATGATTCAAGCGCAAAGAAAGAAGACCGTGCTGTTGACCTGGATGGCTTTTTCGGTTTTCATCCAACAATGGAATCATTGCTCGATGCCTGGCAAAGTGAACACCTCGCCATCATCCATGCCTGCGGCGCACCGGACGAATCGCGCAGTCACTTCAAATCGATGGAATTGATGGAACGCGGCGTGGAGGATGAACGCGGCCCGGCCACAGGTTGGATCGGTCGTCACCTCGCAACATTGAATACGGGCAATTCATCTCCTTTACGCGCGGTGGGCATGGGCACGCGTCCGCAGAGGAGCCTCACCGGTTCGGTACCAGTTTCCGCGTTGCGTTCGATTGCAGATTTTCATCTCGGTGGCGATCCGCGCGCCTTGCAACAAATGCGCCTTGCTTTGAATACTGTCTATGCAGATGACATATTTGGGCAGGATACATTATCCATTATGGATACACTGCAAACTCTTGACCCGTTAAAGTACAGTGCATCACGTGAAGCAATTTATCCCGACACAGAATTTGGCATGGCTCTCAAGCAAACAGCAATGTTAATTAAAGCAAACGTTGGATTGGAAGTCTCGGCGATTGACGTGGGTGGATGGGATACACACTTTGCACAAGGTTCAGTGAACGGTCAGATGCCGAATCTGATGAAGGATCTGGCCGATGGCCTCGCCGCGTTCCATGCTGATATGTTCGATCACATGAATGATTTAACCACGGTGACGATGTCTGAGTTCGGCCGCCGCGCATCTGAAAATGGAAGCTTGGGAACCGATCACGGCCATGGAAGCATGATGATGGTATTGGGTGGGCATGTGGATGGCGGAAAAGTTCACGGTGAATGGCCCGGCATGCAGGAAGGTCAATTGATAGGCCCAGGCGACCTCGCGGTCATGACTGATTATCGCGATGTGTTATCTGAAATCCTAACCAGGCGATTAAATAATCCTGCGACCGATGCGGTCTTCCCGGAATATCAACCTACCATGCCGAATGTGATTATATGATTTATTGCCCGCCAAAATCCACGGTGATATATCCGCTAAAGTCACTGTTTGCATAATAGGCATATCCCACGCCAAACTCCGTGGCATACGGATTAAGTACGGCTTCCCAATGTGGTGCATCCGCGGCCCATTGATCGATTGCATTCTGTGGCGTTCCGATCGCGATAATCTCAAAATAACTGGATGCTAGATAACCGGCCTGCCTCAACCGGTCACCGATCCATGAACCGTCTGACCCAGTATGATCAAGGAAATTATTACAGGCCATATCGGCGCTATGAGTCTGTGCGGCTGAGGTCAACTGCGCATTCACTGTAAGCGGTTGCAAATTGACTGCGGCCCGCGCCTGGTTGATCAATGAGATCACTTGCCCCACGTACGCGGCATTCTGACTGTATGCGCAATTGCTATTCCCTCCACTTGGGACGTAGGGCGTATTGATAACATTGCCTTGCGCTGTTGCTTGCAGGGTTGGGATGATGTTTCCAACTATGATCTTTACCCAAAAATTTTTCTCAGTTCCAATTAAAAGATTTTTTCCTGTTGCATCGTTCAATGCGAAATAGCCGCTATATGCTCCGTCCGAAGATGGCGCAATCAAGTCTACCGAGATAGTCACGTTTTTACCTGGTTGAGTCGCAGGTATTGATAGGGAGGTGGGCGCGCTCATCTGATCGCCTGACTCAAAACGAAGTGTGTAATTCTCCCATGGACATGTGCCTGTATTTTGGAATTCCCATGTCTTGGTAAATTGCTCCCCTGCCTTCATTTGTGTGTTATCCGGGATGGTAACATCTTGCAACAACACTGCGCTGCCTTTGCAGCTTGTGGATGTGGTGATCTCAAAAGTCTGTGTCGCTTCAGGCGCTGGGGTTAATGTAGCCGGAATGAATCCCGCTTTTGTTGGAATTAGAGTAGCTGTGACAAAATTTGGCCGTGAGGTTTCTTCTGATTCAACCGAAACGGAGATGCACGAAACAAGGAAAATGGGGATGGACAGCAGAGCTATTAGTCTTTTGCTCATTTCAAAACATCATCAACTGACCCTTGGATTGTTCAACCGGGTCGCTGGCGACCTGCTCTTCGAACGTCTCGCGCGTCAAGATCGGGACTTCGAGCAAAGCACGCAATAAACGATATTTCACCACCTTATACTTTTTCAACCGGACCGCCAGGGACGGATCACGCAACTGCTTGTATGCCGCCAATGCCGCGCGGCCACCGGGGATCACGATCACAGTGCTTTCATCTGCACTTTCCAATGACCGACCAACCAACGCTGATGCAAGCACATAGAACGAACGCGCAGGTTTTCCATTCTCTTCCCATAGGAAGAGCTTATCTTCCTGGCGCGTTTGATAGTCCAGCCGTTTGCCGATTGCCTCCAACAGGTTGAAGATACTGTTCATCTCATCGCGTCGCACGGAAGCTACATCTTCCTCCCGTAATTTCCAATGCGCGCCATCTTTTTCCGCATATGAATTCAAGACTGCGTAAATCAAGCCCTTTGATGGGGTCAACAAACCGGGAAAACGTGGATACAGATCATTTTCGATTTCGATGTAGATTGCATTCGAATTTTTTTGCAGAAAAGTGACGATCGCAACCTCCACGCGGTCTGAAAGTGATTCCTGGTAGGCATCAGAGTCATTCATGCTTAATCCCCATAAACCTGTATCCACACCTTCGCCCGTTGAGTAATGTACAAATCTTTCATCCTCTTTTAAAGTGGATTCAAACAAGGCTTGCGTCCTTCGTAATATCTCGTCGAACTCGAATTCAGCCTGTTTGAGCGCATCCGCTTCCGCCAACGCGATCAGTCCAGCCGTGTGAACATGCAGATAACCAGCCGGTTCGCCTCGAGCTGATAAAAATTCGTGTATGGCGTCCGACACAACTTCGTTCCCGGCTTCTGCAACGTCTATTTTTTGCGCGCTTCTCCAAACGATTTGCATGGGATCATGTTCAGTACGTAAGGCTACACTTTGCAGCGAAAAACCCGCTGTTTGCGCAGCAGACAATGCTGAAGTTAAGAAGAGAGGCTCCGGCTCCGGCAGCAAACCAAAGACAGGTACGCCACCTGCAAGCAATTCATTCAAATGATTAAACATTGCGTGCAAGGCGGTCGTATTCCATGCCCAGTCGTATCGCCTGCGTCGTAGTGCGTTCTTATAAGGCTCGACTGCCTCTTTGCCCCATAACCAGCCAGCCCACAACGCGGAGAAAGTCCAGAATGCTTGATTAGGGCGCGGGAACGATGCAATCACTGCCGCAATGGGTATTTCTTTTTTGACTTCGTTGGTAAGATCCCGCAGACGACCTTCATAGATGCAAATACCGCCGCTCTCGGGCAGTTTCTTTGGCCAGGACTCATACGCGACGCTTCCGCCTGTCTCTGCAAACAAACTTATTCCCTGCTCGAGGATCATCCATATGTTGTTCTCGCGAAATTGATTCGGTGTGGATAACTGTTTCGGCCGCGGACGTTCTGCCGGGTGTGCCCAGAGTGTATTGCCCGCGTCGCATGCCAGCAGAATCAGTGCAGTCAATGCGCGCTTTCGATCAGGCGATAGATTCAGGCTGTCGAGTCGATTGATAACCGTGGTCAGTACATACAACGGGCGCGGCAAATAATGTTGAATGGCTTCTTCGGCATAGACGCGATCTTCATCGTTAAGGGAAACTACACGTTCAAATGCGCGTGAACGATGCAGTGTGTCCGTCGCCGCGATCTTTTTCGCGTTCTCTATATCCTCTTCTGTCGCAACCCGTTCACCTGAGTCGCTGCAATGCTTGCATTCATAGATTCGCCCATACGGCACATCCTCTCCCTTGCGCCATAAAAAAGCCTGGGCCTGAATCTGTTGACCACATTTTTCGCACGGAGTCAGATATAGCGATTGCAAATGACCTTCGAGTCTTTCATCCCCTTTTTTAACTGCGCCCAGGTCTGCCAACGCAGCGATAAAATCCGATTCAGCCGGTGGGTTTGCAAAGGTCTCAAGCAAGAAACGCGTGATTGGATTATTCGCAGTGACCAGCACACGATAGCCGCTGCGCGCGGCCTCCAAAACAAGCCGCGGGGAGAATCCGAATGGGTCCAGCAGCCAATTGCCGGTTAATGTCTGGCGCGCGAGCCATGCAGAGATGACCCCATCTTCGAGAGCTGGAAGAAATCGCGAGAGTGGTCCTGTGTCCGCAGGCCTGAATCCTGGAATATAGGGTCGGTGTTCCATCTTGCAGGGTTTATTCGAGTGAGTTTGTTAACGGTTGTCTTGGCATGGAATTCATATCGATATCGATGGCTGATAATATAATTTGAATACCCAGGATGACAGAAAGTGTTGGGAGGATGACTGTTCCGGTAGGCGCAGGAATGCCAAGTTCTGCATAATGGATCCATTTGAAAATCCCGAAGACGAATCCAAAGAGCAAAAGCGGGACGCTGGTCAATAAATAAATGGACATCATTGAAAAATCAAAAAGAAAATACTTGAGCAGGATGCGTCGCAGGAAAGTGCGCGCGAGCTTAAAAGGAAATTCAAAAAACGCTCGCTGAATGGACAGGCTGGAGGATTCGCTCCCATAACGTGCTGGGATGGGTACATCCATCACGAATGCGTTGAACAAGTATAAATTTGCGAGCATGGAAGTTTCGAAGAAGTAGCGATTGTCGATCTGCTCGAGCGGCAGTTGAGCAAGCACCTCGGTACGGATGGCGAAGAATCCGTTTGTTGGGTCGAAGATATTCCAATAGCCTGTGGCTGCCTTTGTAAAAAAACTTAAGCCAAGATTTCCGATACGGCGGATTAACGGCATTTTGCGAAGCGAGCCAAAATCCCGAAATCGATTTCCTTTTGCATAATCCGTCTTGCCCAGGATCAGTGGGGTTAATAAGGCGGGGATATAGGCCGGGTCCATTTGAGCATCACCATCTAACTTGATCGCGATTTGCGCGCCGAGTTCAAGCGTTTTGCGAAAGCCTGAGACCATTGCACCGCCAACACCTTTATTTTTTGAATGTCGGATCAGGATGATGCGTTTATCCTTTTTCGCCGCGGCAGTTATTAGATCAGCACTGGAATCGGGTGAGGCATCGTCGACAACGATGATATGTTTAATATAAGCGGGAAATCTACCAAGCACAGATTTTATATCCTGTTCGACACGATACGCCGGGATGATCGCGACAATGTTATATTTCTTAAAATCCATGATTAAGATTGTACTCGAAAAGGTGATAGAATCATCCAAAGGAAACCTCCATGCCAACTGGGGAACTGATACTCATTGTTGAAAGCGATCCAGATATTGCGGATTTGATCGGGAGGCAATCTCTGAAGCCTTTGGGCTTGCAGGTAACTGTGACGGGGGATGCGGCCTCGGCGATCAAAACCGCGCTTCAAACACCCCAAGACCTGATTATTGCTAATTTGAATTTGCCCGGCCTGAGCGGGAAAGATTTGCTGGCCGCGTTAAATGCACAAGGAGTTAAATCTCCAGTCATCATAGTTGCAGAAAAAGGGCAGGAGGTTGAAGCCATCCAGGCATTTCGATTAGGGGCAATCGATGCGCTCTTTTGGCCTGCACGCGATGCCGAAGTGGTCGCTTGTGTGGAACGCGCATTACGTCAGACGCAGGAGACACGCGAACGCCAGAAATTGGACCGCCAGTTGAAGGTAGCTAATGATGAGTTACAGCGGCGTTTGCGCGACTTGACGGCCATCCTTTCCACAGGCAGAGCGGTGGTTTCGATCACGGATCAACGTCAGCTGTTTGAACGGATTCTGGATAGTACTTTGCAATTGGCCGAAGCGGATATGTGCTGGTTATTGTTGCGCGATGAACGCAGCAATTCCTTCCTGCTCCGAGCTCAACGCAATCTGCCCGAGGCCTGGGCGAAAAAGATGGACCAACCGGTGGATGATGGGATCAGTTCATTGGTATCTCTTTCAGGGGCAGGTTTGGTGATGAACGGTGCACCCTTGCAAAAATTCAAGATCTCCGTGTTGGGTAAATCCGTTGGTGTCATTCCCATCAAGATACAAAATGAAGTAATCGGGTTATTGATCGTGGTTCGCAAGAACGACCGCGAGATTACCCGTGATACACAAACTCTTCTGGAAGCAATAGCAGATTATGCATCTATTTCTCTGGTAAGCGCCCGTTTGTTCCGCGCGCTGGAGGAGAGTGCCGAGAATGTGAGTGCAGGTGAAAAAAATCGTCGGGGGTTATTTGAATATTTGCGTAATACGATCCGCGATGAGGTGCAGACCGCAAGTTATCCTCTCAACCTGGTAATGTCGGAAATGCCCGGCCCGTTAACCGCAGAGCAGCGTAAAGCGCTGGAATCGATACAAGCCGGGCTCCAACGTTTGATGAGTGCTTCTGAACAGATCACGATCCCTGCCGCGACGAATCAAAAACCTCAAAGTTAAACTCATGGCCAAACATGATCTGATCCTATTGGCGATCGATGCATCTGATATTCTTAATTTGATGGATCGCGCCTTGCATGCTGCAGGGTATGAAGTTGCCACTGTTCATGATCGCCAGGGACTGGATAAGGCTTTGCAGGAGTCTGTTCCAGCCCTGGTCATTTTAGGCGAAAAATTCGCGAAATTGGATGGGATATCCGTTTCCGGTGAGCTGCTCGATCGTTTTCCCACGCTTCCGATCCTCTTATATGCAAATCAGGATAAACCCACTCTTGCAAAAACTGCTTTGAATATGGGATTGAGTAATTACATTTTTCCGCCGCTCACAATGGAGGACATCGTCAGCTATGTTCGGCAGGCTCTCACGCGGGCCCGTCATCTTGGAGACTGGCTTCGTCGCGAAGTAAAGCGGACGACATCATCCCTTGCTGAGAAAGCCAAGATCTCCGAGTCGGAGCGATCGAAACTGGAAGGCATCATCGGCAATATTCAAGACGGTGTGATCGTCATGGACGATTCTAAAAATATTTTGCTGGTCAACCAGGCCGTGCGCGAGATGTTCGACCTTCCCGAAGAAGATATGACCGGAAAAAAGATAGAGGATGTGGTTCTCAATGTGGATTTGAAGGCGCTTCTCTCGCGGTCCAGCGAGGGTCCGTTGAAATATCACGAGATCAATTTTGACGACGGCCGCGTGTTTAATGCTCAATATACTCCCATTCCCAAGATCGGTGCAGCGATCACCATGCAGGATATTTCATATATCAAAGAACTCGATCGTCTCAAGAATGACTTTATCCATACCGTGTCACACGACCTGCGCTCCCCCCTGACCGCGATTCTCGGATACACCGAACTGATAGAGCGTACCGGGCAGTTGAATAAGAATCAACAGGAATTCCTTCATCGTCTGCAGGGAAGCGTTCAACATATCACCACCCTGATCAATGATCTGCTTGACCTCGGGCGACTTGAGGCAGGCTTTGATACAAGACGGGAAAGCGTGCAATTGGAAGGCGTACTGAAATATACGCTGGATATGTTCGATCCTCAGGCAAAAAAGAAGAATATCAACCTCGATATTGCCATTACAGAAGGATTAAAACCATTACGCGCCAACCCGATCCGAGTTCGACAAATGCTGGATAACCTTGTGGGAAATGCCATAAAATATACGCCGGATCATGGCAAGATCTCAATCGCCATGTCGATGCATGAGAATCAGATTATTTTGAAAGTGGAGGATACCGGCCCCGGCATCCCGCATGAGGAACAGAGTCATGTATTCGAAAAATTCTATCGTGCAACCAATGCGCCGGAAGGTGTACAGGGTACGGGGCTGGGGCTGGCCATCGTTAAATCCATTGTAGATAGTCATCAGGGTCGGGTCTGGGTTGAATCTACGATGGGAAAAGGTTCGTCTTTCTTTGTACTGCTTCCGGTTTTAGACTGATATTTTTTCTGCAGGAAAGTCATAAATTAGAAGAGCATGGTCAACCATGCTCTTTGTATTTATTGCAGGTTCTATTCAACTCCCAACTGAAGATCTGGAATGGGAGGCAGTTTGCTATCATACAACCAGTCATCAAAAAATCCCTTCAAATCCTTTCCACTGACTTCTTCTGCCACAGCAATAAAGTCATTCGTAGATGCATTGCCACCTTTATAGCGTTCCTGATATGTCCGAAGGATATTAAAGAAAACGTCATTGCCAACTTCAACACGCAATGCGTGAAGGGTTAATCCACCGCGTACATATACACCGGCGTTGAACAGGTCATTGGCAGCGGGATTGCCCGGTGGCGGATAGTATTGCGGATTTTGAACCACCTCTGCATAGGAGGATTTTATCCACTCATCCAGCGCTTTACGCCCCTGTGTATGTTCGATCCACAAGCCTTCTGCGTAAGTCGCGAATCCCTCGTTAAGCCAGATATCGCTCCAGTCTGCCACGCTGACACTGTCCCCAAACCATTGATGCGAGAGTTCATGTGCAACGGTTAATTCAGTTCCCTGTACATCGTTCAGATCTATCATATCCATCCCAAAAATGGACATGGTCTGATTCTCCAGTGCTGCGCCGAATTGGGTGTCCATTACAAGCGCGCCATATACCTCAAAGGGATAGGGACCAAATAGTTCACTGAAATAATCGATCATTTCACCCTGGCGCGCGAATGGATCGCGCACTTTTTCAGGCAGTCCAGCTGCATAATAGTTTCTGATCGGGGTTCCATTTGGTGATTGCATTGTTTCAATATCAAATTCATCAATATCGACCGTGGCGAGATAACTTGCCATGGGTGAGCGTGCCTCGAAGAGGAACGTGGTTGTATTTCCGTTATCAATCGTCTGAGTCAATATCCCATTCGCCGCGACCTCGAAGGGTTCAGGAACAGTGACTCGAAAAGTGTAAGATGCCTTGTCCAGAGGGTGGTCGTTGACCGGATAAAAACTTGCGGAACCATCGGGTTCGCTTAATACAAAACTTCCGCTGTCGAATGTCACCCAACCGGTTTGAAAGGGAAGAGCCTGCGAATGCAGCTTCTCAGGTGAACCGTTATATTGAACAACAACTGTAAACGGCTGTTTGTTTGCAATCGGATTCGCCGGCGTGATTGTTAACTCCTGCCCCTTGCGTTTAAAAGTTGCCGGCTGATCGTTGATCGTGACACTCGCGATCTGAAAGCCGATGAAGTCAAGATTGAAACTGCTCAATTCCTGGGTCGCGTTTGCCTCGATTGTCGTAATCGCGTTCAATTCGCTTGTCGCCACATCATGAACGGTAATGTCCAGTGTATAGTGTTCGACCTCATAGCCGCCATTTCCGAATCCGGGATAAAGCGAATCGCCCAATCCGGGTGCGCCGGCATTTGGGTCTGCTGGCAATGCTGCTTCAGGTGTGGAAGTATTTGTAGGTGGTCGCTGAGTGGCAGTTGGAGTGGTAATTAATTGATTGCATGCAAGGATTGCCACTGTGATTAAAAGGAAAGCGATCTGAATTTGTGAGGTTTTTCGACTTTTCATTTTATGTTCGGCTTGTTTAAGCCAGTATAACACGAGGGTCTGTTGTAGAATTAGACACATCGTACATAATTGAGGCATTCATGAATCGTAAACTTGACTGGCCCGCTCTTTTTCTTTTTGCCGCGTTGCTTTTCGGTGCGGTAGTCCGCTTTTTGCCGGCGCTTTCCAATGGTTTTCCACTGAACGATGGGGGCATGTTCTACACGATGATCCGCGACCTGAAAGCGAATCATTATCTTCTGCCGCAATTCACAACGTATAACTCTGTAGACATTCCCTTTGCATACCCGCCGCTTGGATTTTATATCGCCGCCCTCCTTTCGGACCTGTTCCCTGTTTCTGAACTACAGATATTGCTCTGGCTGCCGGCATTAATCAACACCATCTCCATCCTTGCCTTTTATAAATTCGCTGAACAGATTCTTAACTCACGCATGCTTGCTGCACTGGCGGTGTTGGTCTATGCTCTTTCATCGCGCGCTTTCGTCTGGCAGGTAATGGGAGGGGGGATTACCCGCTCGTTCGGTATCTTGTTTCTTTTGCTTATGTTATGGCAGGCGGTGCAATTGTTCAGGGATTACAGTCATAAAAAGCTCGCGCTGACAATTTTGTTCGGTGCAGGTGCCGTACTAAGCCATCCACAAACAGCTTTGCACGCTGCGCTGGGCGGTGCATTGATATTTGCATTTTATGGGCGAAACAAACGTGGAGTACTATCGGCCTTGGCCGTGGGGATAGGAGTGGTGTTACTAACCTCCCCGTGGTGGCTGACTGTACTTTCACGCTATGGATTTGCGCCTTTGTTTTCAGCGAGCCAGACCAGTCAGCGGACTCTTGAGTTTTACCTGATTGTGCTTAGATTGCACGGACCGGGTAATATTCTGGCTCTTCCGGCTTTGATTCTTTTTTACATTGGTCTATGGGAATCGTTTAAAAGGCGGGACTTCTTTTTCATCGTGTGGATCATGTTGGCCTATTTGATTGATACACGCGGCGGGGACGGAGTGGCCTTATTGCCGGAATCCATGCTTGCCGGAATGGGGCTGCTCAAATTATCTGGATGGGTCAACGGTATGCGAGAAGATCAGGATGAAGCCATATTAACAACGCGCAGGAGCCAAATTCTTGTTTTTGGCATATTGTTCTATTTCATCCTTGCAGCCAGTATTTCTGATTTTCAATTGGTCAATACTAGTTTAAAACCCGAGGATATTAAAATGATCGAATGGGTGAACTCCAATGTTGGTCAACACCAAAACTTTTTACTTGCGACAGGGCATGAGTTTTCGATGTCTGACCCGGCTCAGGAGTGGTTCCCGGCGTTAACGGATCAACATAGCGTGACGACCATGCAGGGTCTGGAATGGACGCTGGCTGAACGATTTTTCCCATGGTATCAGCAATTGACAAAATTTCAACATTGCACAGATGTGCAGTGTGTAAGCGAGTGGTCGGTGCGCAATAACATAAATTATGATTATTTGATCGTGACGATTCCCATGGCGAGCGATAAAGGCCAGCTGGCAAATTCCCTGCGAAGCCTGGCTGCTTCAGCGCGCGGCTCGACCTTGTATACACTGGCATACGAGTCTGAAAATGCCCTGGTGTTTAAATGGGACAAATAAGAGGCTAATATAGTCTTGTCACAGGGATCTGGGTGGCTGTTTTTAATAAAATTACTTAATGTCCCTGCCATCCCATTCGTTCATGTATTGATCGAGAAAGCGGAGCATGACCTCGTGCCGCTGCTCTGCAATTCGTTTTGCAGTAGCGGTGTTCATCATGTCTTTAAGCAAAAGCAATTTTTCGTAAAAATGATTGATCGTGGCGCTTTTACTGTCCTTGTATTGTTCAAAGGTCGCGTGCATTTGCGGGGGTGATTCAGGGTCATACATTGGTCTGCTCTTGTAGCCGCCATAGGCGAACGCCCGGGCGATGCCGATTGCACCGATCGCATCCAGGCGGTCGGCGTCCTGCACGATGAACCCCTCGAGCGATTTCATTTTATTTTCTACGTTTGCGCCCTTGAACGAGATGTGCGTAATGATCTCACAGACCCGTTCGATGACTTGAGAATCTACATCACACGATTCCATCCAGGCTTTGGCGCGCTGAGGCGTTTCATCCTCCTGATCATTGAATTTCCAATCATCCAGGTCGTGGAGCAGAGCCGCGAGTTGCACGATATCTTTATCAGCCTTTTCGTGCTTGCAGATCGTGAGGGCATTCTTCCACACGCGATATATATGCCACCAATCATGCCCTGAAGATTCATTCTGGGTTTCCCCTTTTACATAGCCGGCTGTTCTCTGAATGATATCTTGTTGTGTCATATCCCCTATTTTGCCACATAAAAATAAAACTGGCCTCTTTATCCTGCGGCGTCCTGCTTTATGATAAAACTACTCCATGCTGAATAACCTCAATACACATTACATCCAACCGATTCGCACGTTCAATCGGGATGCCCGCCTCTTTCTCTGGATGACGGTGATCAACGGCATCATCTTTAGCGGATGGCAATTGTTCTTCAACATCTATATCCTCCAGAGCGGCTTCGAACGCGATTTTCTCGGAATCATCAATTCCCTGCCCTCGCTTTCCGGGCTGCTGCTTGGCATTCCCATTGGCCGCCTCTCCGATCGCATTGGGCGCAAACCTGCACTGATCATTGGGATCGTGTTTTCCGGCCTGGCTTTTCTAGGGCAGGTTACATTTAAACAGCCAGCACTCATCGCCATCATGTCGGTATTTACGGGGATCTTCAGCATGTTTCTGATCGTGAGCCAATCGCCGTTGATGATGAAGTTATCGGACGAGAAAAACCGCACAATGCTTTTCAGCCTCAACTTTGGCTTGCAAACTCTGGCAGGCGCGCTGGGAAGTCTCTTCGCCGGACAGTTGCCCGCATTGTTCGGCACACTTTTCAACGTTGGCGCAACCAGCGCGGTCGCCTATCAGGCTGTTTTGATCGCGACTGTTTTGCTGGGAACAACCGCATTGATCCCGCTATGGATGATGAAGGAACCGACCACGTTTTACGAACAGTCACAGCCGGATGAATCGCAAATGGAGTCATCGCCCGGTCGCACATACCTGACTATTAAACTTGCCACGCCCAACTTTCTGATTGGCTTCGGAGCAGCCATCCTGATCCCATACATGAACGTATTCTTCAAGGATCGTTTTGCAATATCGGATTCGTTCATGGGGACGCTGTTCGGATTGTCCTCGTTATTTGTTGGCGTCGGGAGCATTGTCGGACCCAGACTCACAACGATCCTGGGAGGCAAGATCCGCACGGTTGCATTCACCCAGTTTGCGAGTGTGATATTTTTGCTGGTGCTTGGATTTACCGGTTCGTATTGGATCGCAGGGATCGCCTTCCTGTTTCGCGGCGCGTTGATGAACATGTCTGCTCCCTTATATAGTGCATTTTGCATGGAGCAGACCCATGAACGCCATCAAGGTTTCATCAGCAGCATCCTCAATATTGCCTGGCAGGTTGGCTGGTCGATAGGGCCGTATATTTCCGGATTGGTACAGATATCGTATGGGTTCACACCGTTGTTCATCACCACGACGGTCTTATATTTACTGGCTATTGGCTTCATGTGGATATTCTTCGGCAAGACAGAGATGAACGTATAAATTACAAGAACGACCAGTATTTATGGTCGCTCTTGTCGTGTTCATGATTGCTTATCTCAATGTGCAAAGCGCCTGACGGATCTCGCCAAGATGATAGGCAGTATGCACAACAATGGAAAGGGCACCACTGATGGTATCTTCATTCCAGGTCTTGTTTTCATGGAAGAGTTTATCCATGCGCTGGTAGGCCTCTTTTAGTTTTTTCTTGAACGTTTCCCATTCCTGTGGTGTGACCTTTTCCACGGTGCGCCAGATCTCGCCCCAGTCGCGCGGACTGGTATCGTTTTGCAGGGCGAAGCGCTCGAACGACTCGATGTAGAAGGTCATATGCGAGACCTGCGCGGCGAGGGAAGCGCACTTGCCTCCAACGGGAATCGAGGCCTCTTGCGCAGAAACAGTTTCAAGCGTCTGAAAGAGAGACGTGTTCTTATCGAGATAAATGCCAATGGGATCCTCGAACGTCTCGCCCATGAGTTGAAATAAATTGTTTGCGAATTCCTGTTCGATACTCATTGATTTACCTTTCTCCTTCGAATGCAGATTTGTTACTTAATCCGTTCCCATAGCAGCACGCCGACCGCCATTTCCCCGTCCAATTTGATGGGCGGGGTCGTCAACTGCAAACGGTCCTCGGATAATTCAAAAATCCGTTTTTGGTCGGTGCCTTCCATGTTCGGGAAAATGGAACTTTCCACATGATGGATAACGAATCTGTTTTCGATATCGATCTCATACCTGCCGAAATAGGAGATACTGCCCTTGTAATTTGCCTCGATCTCGCCTGGTGTTCCCAGCATTTGATCGCCAATTGCAAACCTCGGGCGGTCGCTGCGCATCAATTGCGCGGAATAGCGGCCTGACTCTGTGTAGATAATAGAGCCGCGTGCTTTTTCCCCGTATGGATGGATCACATTTCCGTTTTCTTTACGGAATTCAAATGTAACCAGCCTCCACGCGCCGACGATGGATATTGCCACGCTCATTTTCCTGCTAAAGCCACCAGGGTAATTTATCGATGACTTTTTGCAACGCATCCATCAGTTGCTGCATGGGTCCATGGAAGATCGGCAGACCTGAGAGGATGATGCCAGCCCCGACAAGAGTCAAAACGATTGGCAACAGATATAACGTCGAAAATTTATTGACGCGCGCCCGCGTCGGTTGATTCGGATCATACAACACGCTCACGGTCTGACCTCCCCACAAAATCAACCGATTGAGATATGCCTTGTCTGTGAATGTGACTTTCTCTCCATTTGGTAGTTGAAACTCAACGATCTCCGCCTGAGATCCACTGCCTTTCCCGCCTCTTTGCGTGTCGTACCCCACCACGGTCCCGCTGGCCTTTTCATAACGAAGGACCAAAAACAGGTTATATGCCCACATCCCGGCGGCGACCAGAAGAATTGGAACAGCGCCACAAAAAATTATCCCTAAATCCGGCATGATATCGTCTCCCAGGTTTCCACGACTTTCAAAACATACTATTTGTTAAATTATACACTCCCATCAGGGAGTGTAGTCGCTTTGATCTTACAGATTATTCCTCATGTTTTCAGCTGCACGCTTAAGCCGCGCCAATGCCTCTGCTACTCCATCATGCAGTTGATTGGAAGCAAAGTGTTCGAGAATCCATGCCCACCATCCAGGTGAGATGACGAAGTCTCAGCCAAAGGTGACGCGCGAATTTTCATTATCGACGGATGTACAACTGATATGGTTATGGACTGTGATCCCAAACGGCAGGAAAGTCGTCATCTCTATTTGACGTTTCGCATCGTCCACCTCGTTGATAAGGATGCTCACGTCCCAGCTTTTGCCCAATGCTTTGGTCTCGCCCCGGATTTTTTGCCCGGCCTGCGCGTGACCTTGCGGAACGATCGAACGCGTTTGTGCGTCCCACCAAAGCGCGTAATTGGCCGGCTCCGAAAGAAACGCCCACACTTGTTCCACCGGTGCGTTGACAGTTGCAATGGGACATACATTAATGGCCATGATCGTAATTATTTCTTTTGTGTGGCAATATATTCATCCAGTCTGCCGAGCCCATCATACGCCGCATATTTATACATTTCGGAAAGCGTGGGAAAGTTATAGACTGCCCTGATAAAACGATCGATCGTGCCTTTCTCTTCCACCACGTCTGCCCCAATGTGGATTAATTCCGAGGCCAGTTCACCGACCATGTGGACGCCAAGAAGCGTATTATCAGTTGGAGAAAAGATCAGTTTGAGCATCCCGTGTTGATCGCCGATGATCAAGCCGCGCGCGTTTTTGGAGTAATAGGCGCGGCCAACGAGATAAGGGATCTTCTTATCCTTGCAATCCTCCTCAGTCAACCCGGCCATCGAAACTTCCGGTATCGTGTACACCGCCAGCGGCAGTACAGGCGACATGGCCTCTTTCGCATGCAGGCCAAACGCATGGACCATTGCCACACGCGCCTGCTCCATCGAGGAGGAAGCGAGCGCCGGAAAACCGATCACATCGCCGGCCGCATAAATATTCGGGATATTGGTCTGATACAACTCATTGACCTTGATCAGGCCGC
>Ga0209131_1001478_pt1 | contig 16356 bp, 15 predicted proteins | sample GraSoi_2013_40cm_FD_185826 | JGI IMG/M metagenome (GOLD analysis project Ga0209131, IMG submission 185826) | Grasslands soil microbial communities from the Angelo Coastal Reserve, California, USA - Sample 9_17_2013_40cm (SPAdes) (version 2) | ecosystem: Environmental > Terrestrial > Soil >...
TGGGTCCCCATTGACGGAACTCGATGGAGAAACGAGTTTGTCAATAATCACGAAAATCATGGAGTGGGTGTCCATTACGGCATCGCTCCTGGTGGTGTCATGGCGCCCCGTCGCGAGTTACCAAATACCGCTCGACTTGGTGGTTTGTTGGGGCGCCCTCGTCGGGGTGCTGGCTCTACTTTTCATCAAGCGGGAACTGGAGACACACTATGACATCGAGAATAGCCCGGAGCTAGGCTTACGTTGCTAGAAATCGTGTGCAGCTTTTCGCGGATAGAGAGCAGTTGCGGCTTTTGGAAAGTGGGAGTAACGGTAGTCATCCAGTTCGGTTCCACTGATCCGGTAGTGCGTTTTCAGTGGACGGTCCATGGAGTTAGCCATCTCGCGATGCAGCTTCAGTGAGCAGAGGTCCGGCGCATCTTGATAGCGTAAACCATGGGAGCGGAATGCCTCGTTCAAAATCGTAAATGTGATCTCTTGTGGCTCGATCGATGATTCCCGCAAAAGGAAACTGTATTCTCGGACGATCGCCCTCGACTTGAAACCCACATACTGTATGTTAGCGGTCATTTCAGCCCTCCCGATGAATTCCGCATCAACGATGGATTTTCCGCGCGAAAATGGAGCGGGTCCCTGAGGCTTTGCAATTCTCGGTAATAATAAAGTGAAGTAGGGCGTTTTCCGTTGAACCTCAGCTTCTTTAGAAGTTCTATTTCTTCCTTGCTGGCCGTTCCGCTGAGGGACCTGTCATTCAGGAATTCTTTGAACCCCGGCTCTACCTCTGGTTGATCAGGTCCCCGTTCAACAAACTCATATCTCTTAGGATCCCCTGAGGTTATTCTCCGATTTAAAACAATCTCCATACCAAAGGTCGTTAGGTCGACATCCCAGGATTCAATCAGTGGATCCAGGAAGGAAATACAGTTTTCGGGTGACAAGTTGAAGACATCCGTGTCCAGGAACTCAAGGAGGGTAACCCGCAACTGTTCATAGCTTCGGCCGGTAAGTCGAGCCACTAAGTGGAGCCAGTTTTCGCTGTTCAATTCTTCTTTGGCGACGTTCTTGATCACGTCCAAAAGCTTTTGTGTCACGAAGCGTTCGAGTTCGCCGAAGGGCTGCTTCTCAAAAATCGCGCGTATTTGTTTTTCTTTGGCGGGTGTGCACTTGCGGAGAATCAACTCTCGAACTTCTTTAAACAAGGGCGCAGGCGGGTCTCCCAAGTTTCTCTTCAATTCTTCCCTACGCTGGTGTTCGGCCAGTTTCGAAAGCCTATCGCTCGGAAGCTTCAAAAACTTCGCCATTTTCTCATAAATGTCTGTTCGGTCAGGCGCGGGGGGCAGTTTCTTCCGAGTCAGCATCTGGGAAATATAGGACTCGGTAACATCGGCGGCGGTCGCCAGATCTTTCTGCTCAAACCCCAATTCATCCAGTCGCCGTTTAATCACAAGGCAAACGTCCACAATGCCCCTCCACCTGGCTTAACTCGACAGATTAACCACTGAAAATGGTCTCAGATTCTACTTGACACGTCAAGTTAATTCACTCAATATGGTTAACGGACTGAGGGAGTCTTCAGAATTACTGAACCAATAGTGGTTATCTGAATCGCCCCTTTGGCATCGAGAACCAAGGAGAGTGTCATGTTTGCCCGAAGAGTTTATATGCATCTGAAGCCCAATAGCGTTGCGGAGTTTACCCAGAGGATGGAGAAGGACATCCTCCCTCTGCTTCGAAAACAGAAAGGATTCCAGGACGAAATCACGTTCGTTGGACAGGGCGGCACGGAAGCGTTTGGAATCAGCATTTGGGACAAGGCGGAGAATGCCGAGGCTTACAACCGCGGAGCTTACCCAGAAGTGACAAAGATCCTCGCCACGGTAGTTGAGGGAGCTCCTCAGGTTGAAACCTATGACGTCGCTAACTCGACATTCCACAAGATCGCCGTTGCAGTAGCAGCCTAGGACCGGTAGGTCTTTTCGTTCATTGAGGGGCGGGCTAAGTCCGCCCCTCTAGTTGTCCGGCAGAGGGGAAACGCAAGAGCAGCGAGATTCCAATGCTTACCAAAATTAGGGAACGGACCGAGGACGCGCCGCTGCGTGTGGAGCTTCAATGCGGGGAAGCAGACTTCCGCACCCTGGCTGAGGCGATTGCCAGTGGGATATTCATTAGCCAAGGCAAGCGGCTGCACTATGTAAATCATGCCGCTGAGACTATCACCGGATATGCACGAGAAGAGCTGTTGTCCATGAGCTTCTGCGACCTAGTCCATCCTGATTGTGGAGAACTGGTCTCAAACCGAGAGGGCGCGCGACAAGGGGACGCCGAGCGGAATGGGGTCAAGATTCTCACGAAGAACGGCGACGAGCGGTGGCTCGATATCAGCACAACGACGATTGAATTTGATGGAATGCTGGCCAGTCTGGTTTCTGCTTTCGATGTCACTGAACGCAAACTCGCAGAGGAGAAGGTACAACTTCTCGCCGTGACTGACCCGCTTACCGGTTTAGGGAACTACCGCCGGCTCGCCGAAGCGCTGGACGCAGAGGTCAAACGCACGGGGCGCAGCGGACGGCCGTTTGCAGTTCTACTGCTCGACCTGGATCAGTTGAAGAAGATCAACGACCGCTACGGCCACTTGATCGGTAGCCAGGCACTTTGCCGTTTCGCCGATGTTCTCCGCGTCGATTGTCGAGCTATCGACACAGCCGCGCGATACGGGGGCGATGAGTTTGTCGTCATTCTGCCCGAGACAACGGCGGCGGCGGCAAGGCTTGTTGCATCACGTATTCGCAGCCGACTAGCCGCGGATAGTCTTGAGCCACTGCTTTCCGCGAGCATCGGCGTAGCTGTCTATCCGCAAGACGGCGAAACGATTGAGGCCCTGCTTCGCACAGCAGACCGCGAGTTGTACGCGATGAAGCCGGTGTGAGGAAGAACCCACTCCGTTAGTTTGTATCTTTGCGAGTTCACCAGGCAGGCTGGTTCACAAGAAGGCTTTTCCGGAAAACAGAGATGAAGTAAACAACCTGCGGAAGGTAGTTCATAGATTCGTCCAAGGAGAAATGTATGTACTTTCTGTCGTGGATCATCGTTGGGTTGGTTGCCGGCTGGTCAGCCGGAAAGATTCTCAAGGGTAATGGATACGGTCCGTTGATGGACATCGCGATAGGCATTGGTGGAGCTGTGGCGGGCGGATTCTTCATGCGCTCCGCGGGCTTTTCCGGCTATCGGGGAACGGTTTTCACAACGCTAGTCGCAATAATTGGTGCCGTACTTCTGACGTTGCTCGTAGGTTTCGTGAACGGCAGAAGGCTTTACGAGCGGCAACTCTAAACGTCACGTGGCTATGGAAAACTCAAATGCCAGACACCAATAGAACGATGACCATTTTCATCAAGGAAGACACGCCTTTGCCGGCGAACCTGCCGATCGAAAGTGAAGCCTTCTTGCCTGGGTGGAGAGTCGTCAAGAATCTCGATCGCTCTACGCTAGCCCGAAACATCGAAGGTGCGAATTGGAGCTTTTTCTACCTGGCCGGTGAAATAAGAGCCACCGTCTTGGGTCGCGACCGGTCAGGAACCCTGCGGAGGGCAGTGAAGTGTGTTCTGGCAAAACAAGAGGGACAGAAGTTTAACTCCCTAGAGATTACCAAGGTCGTTTCGAAACGTTTCCTTGGCATCCCTTTCATGAGTGTCACCGCCCATTCCCGACATATCCAACAAGGTATTGGCCTAGTCCCCGCAAAGGATTTTGTCTTGAGAATGCCTGTTGCTGCTACGCCAGAATCCGGGCTGGGTAGCGGTGGGAAACGGTTTCGCCCAGAAGCGGCCACGAAGCAATATGCGGCTCTGATTTCAAGTTCTTAGGAATTTGTAGGAGATACGAAAATGAAAACGATGCGCAGTTCGATTCTTTGTCTTATTGTCCTGCTCCTTGCGGCACCATTGCTTCGAGGACAGGATCTTTCCAAGTATCGGCACTTTACCTTTGGAATGAGCTTGACCAGAGTGTTGGAGCGTACTGACCAAAAAATGGCCGATGCAAAGGTGCTTCACGGCCGTCCAGCGCTGATTCAGGAACTGACTTGGTGGCCGCCGAACCTTCCCGGGACTTCGTTCCGATCTGATAGCATCGAACAGATTCTTCTCTCCTTCTACAACGCCGAGCTCTACAAGATTTACGTGACTTACGATCGAACTTCCACGGAAGGACTCACCGCGGAGGACATGGTGAAGTCCATTTCGGCGAAGTACGGCCCGGCGACACGTGTTAAGTCGGAAGTCGATTCCGCGACGAACGAGCGATATGACATGAAGCAAAAGCCCGTTGCTACATGGGAAGATTCACAATATTCCCTCAATCTCATCCGCTCTTCTTCCTCCGGTAACTTTGAGCTTCTTATTTATTCCAAACAACTTAACGCCGAAGCTGAAGTTGCCCTTGCCGAAGCCGTGAAACTCGAGAAACTAGAGGAACCGCAAAGAGAGGCCGCGCGTCAGAAAAAACAAAACGGCGACCTCGAAGCAACGCGGCAGAAGAATCAGAAGATTTTTCGCCCGTAGTGTTGGCCTAGAGACACAAAAAGTTGATTGTTCGAGTTTTGGAATGGATTGAATGGAGGCCAGAGAAATGACTGTGAATATCACTCCCCTGCATGACCGCGTCCTCGTACGCAGGCTAGAAGAGAAAGAAACCGCGAAAGGCGGGATCATTATCCCCGATACGGCAAAAGAAAAACCGCATGAGGGCGAAGTAATGGCCATCGGAGCCGGCAAGATTGAAAAAGGCCGTCGCATCCCACTCGACGTGAAGGTCGGGGACCGAATCTTGTTCGGCAAATACACGGGCAACGACATCAATATGGACGACCAGGAGTACCTGGTCCTCCGTGAGGAAGAAATCCTGGTGAAAGTCAGCGGAATGGCCAAAGCGGCATCCGGCAAGAAGTAGGTTTTACCCGAACCGAAGATTTCGGACGGGGCAGGAGCGCTTGATCACCCAGGAGGGTGGGTTCTAATGGCAAAACAAATTGTAACTGGTGAGAATTCACGTCAGGCGATTCTGCGGGGCGTCAACATTCTGGCTGACGCTGTAAAGATCACGCTCGGCCCGAAGGGGCGCAATGCGGTGATCGAGAAGAAGTTCGGGGCGCCCATCATCACGAAGGACGGCGTGACCGTTGCGAAGGAGATCGAGCTGCAAGACCCGCTCGAGAACATGGGTGCACAGATGGTGCGCGAGGTTGCATCCAAGACCTCGGATGTGGCTGGCGATGGCACCACCACTGCGACCGTGCTGGCACAGGCAATCTTCCGTGAGGGCGTACGAACGGTTGCCGCAGGCGCGCGCCCGATGGCACTCAAACGCGGCATCGATAAGGCGGTCGAAGTTGCCGTGGCAGAGATCAAGAGGCTCTCGCGCGAGGTGAAGGGTGACATGATCGCGCAGGTGGGCACAATCAGCGCCAACACCGACAAGCAGGTGGGCAGCATCATCGCCGAAGCCATGAAGAAGGTCGGTAAAGACGGCGTCATCACCGTCGAGGAATCCAAAACGATGGAGACCACGCTCGAAGTGGTTGAAGGTATGCAATTTGACCGCGGATACCTCTCGCCGTATTTCGTCACCGATCCGGAACGCATGGAGTGCATCCTCGAAGATGTCAGCATCCTGATCCACGAGAAGAAGATCAGCTCGATGAAGGACCTGCTGCCTTTGCTCGAACAGACGGCCAAAATGAGCAAGCCGCTGCTGATCATTGCAGAAGAAGTCGATGGCGAGGCCTTGGCCACACTGGTGGTGAATAAGCTGCGCGGCACACTGCAGTGCGCGGCGGTAAAAGCCCCCGGCTTCGGCGACCGCCGCAAGGCCATGCTCGAGGACATTGCGATTCTCACGGGTGGGAAAGCCATCACCGAGGACCTCGGCATAAAGCTCGAGAACGTGAAGATTGAGGACTTGGGCAGCGCCAAGAAGGTGACCATCGACAAGGACAACACGACGATCGTCGCAGGCGCCGGCAAGGCCACCGAGATCGAAGGCCGAATCAAGCAGCTCCGTGTGCAGGTTGAAGAGACCACCTCGGACTACGACAAGGAAAAGCTCCAGGAGCGTCTTGCGAAACTGGTTGGCGGCGTCGCGGTCATCAAGGTAGGCGCGGCAACTGAGACCGAGTTGAAAGAGAAAAAGGCTCGCGTCGAGGACGCCATGCACGCCACCCGGGCCGCAGTTGAGGAAGGCATTGTGTCCGGTGGCGGCACTGCTCTTCTGCGCTGCCTGCCGGCCCTAGAGAAGCTCAAACTCCACGACGATGAAGCCATCGGGGTGAACATCGTAAAGCGTGCGCTCGAAGAACCCTTGCGCCAGATCGCCCAAAACGCCGGGCACGAAGGCGCGCTGGTTATAGGACGCGTGCGCGAATCGAAGGATGAGCACTTCGGCTTCAACGCAGAGACTGGTGAGTTCGGCGACCTGGTTAAGGCCGGTGTGATTGATCCAGCTAAGGTCACCCGTCTAGCACTCCAGAACGCTGCGTCCATCGTCTCACTGATGCTGACAACCGAAGTCCTGATCGCCGATCTTAAGGGAGAGGAAAAGTTGGCCGCGGCGGCTGCAGGCTATGGTGGCGCCTACTAAAACCATCAGTTTTCTTCGCCCCGCTCTTGTGGCGCGGTTGGAGAGTTTGCGATTCTTGGTTGTGGGCCCAGATCCTGCTAAACGAGAAATCTAATCGGAGGCTAAGCCATATGCGTGTCTTTTGGGGAAACAGGTCTGTCGTGAAGCGCAACCGAGGAATCGGCGACTTCACAGGACTGTCATATTGCGAAAGAACCGCGTATCGCCTTCTCGCCTTTCTGGAGTTGGTCGGTGTGGCAAGGAGATAGGAAATCGAATGTCGTCGCCCAAGACAATGCCCCTAGTAGAAACCGTGGCCCGCATCAATCTTAGTTCCCTCACCGTTGAGGAGGAGACACCAACATTCACGACCGCACAGCCGCGACCGGCGCTTCCAAGTCGAGTTGCCGTCATCGGGAATTATCTTCCGCGGAAGTGCGGGATCGCGACATTCACGACAGACCTATGCGATGCGATCCACGCTAAATATGGCGCGACGGAACTTCTGGCGTTGCCAGTCAATGACACAGAAGAAGGCTATACTTACCCCGCACGAGTCCGATTCGAGCTTTCCGAAGATAAGCTGGCGTCATATCGGCAGGCAGCGGACTTCCTGAATTTCAGCAACATCGATTTGGTTTGTCTCCAGCATGAGTATGGAATCTTCGGCGGTCCGGCCGGCGCTCACATTTTAGAGCTTCTACGCAACCTTCAGATGCCCGTTGTCACGACGTTGCACACGGTCCTTCGCGAGCCCAACATCGATCAACGCACGGTGATGGCGGAAATTGCGACTTTGTCGGATCGTCTCATTGTCATGAGCCAGCAATCCGCCGATATCCTGGAAGAAGTGTTTCACGTCTCTCCGGACAAAATCGATCTCATCCCCCACGGGATCCCCGATCTGCCGTTTACCGATTCCAGTTTCTTCAAGGATGCCTTCGGAACCGAAGGAAAAGATGTGTTGCTCACGTTCGGCCTGCTCTCTCCAAACAAGGGCATCGAAAACGTAATCCAAGCGATGCCGAGCATTCTGTCGCGGCACAGCAATGTTGTTTACATGATTTCCGGCGTGACGCACCCGCATATTCTCCGGCGAGAAGGTGACAAATACCGGCTGTACTTGCAGAGCCTGGCGAAGGAACTCGGGGTCCAGGACAGCGTGATCTTTCGCAACCGGTTCGTCAGTCCTCGAGAGTTAGTGGAACTGATCGGCGGAGCAGATATTTACATCACGCCTTACAAGCACAAAGGACAAGTCGTTTCGGGAACGCTTGCCTATGCCTTGAGCGCGGGAAAAGCGATCATCTCCACTCCATACCTGCACGCGATCGAGCTGTTGGACGACCAACGCGGCGTGCTTGTTCCCTTCGACGATCCACAGGCGATTGCCGAAAAAACGATCGAGCTATTGGACAATGGCACAGCGCGCCATGCCATGAGGAAACGTGCGTACCTCTATTCAAGGAACATGGTTTGGGATCGCGTAGCTCAACAATACATGGGGAGCTTTGAACGCGTGTACAACGAGCGCTTGCGGAATCCACGTGCCACATTTTCGGCGCAAAACACGGAAAAGGTTCTCGACCGTCTTCCGGCTGTAAAGCTGGACCATCTGCAGCGGATGACTGACCTCACCGGAATCGTAGAGCACGCAGTATTCACCGTGCCAAACTATCCGGAAGGTTATTCGACGGACGACAATGCTCGCGCGCTCATCGTCGCGATTCTCCTCGAAGAATTGGGAAGCAGTATTCCAGCCGGTTCGTCGGACCTCGCCGCTCGTTACTTGGCCTTTTTGTGGCTGGCATTCGACCCAACAACCAAGAGATTTAGAAACTGCCTCAGCTATGAACGCCAATGGCAGGAACCGGAAGGTTCGGAAGACAGTCATGGCCGCGCACTATGGGGATTAGGAACCGTCCTCGGCCGATCCAAGGATGCTGGGTTGCGTGGGGCTGCAGGTCGTCTCTTCGAGCTGGCGATTCCCGCGGCCGTTGAGTTTAAGAGTCCGCGCGCGTGCGCTTTCGCCTTGCTGGGGCTTCATGAATATCTCGATTCCTTCCCCGGGGATCGCGCCGCTCTTGGCGCGGCGGATGATCTTGCGAATCGCCTTCTAAATTCCTATCGCGCGGTACATTCGACGGGCTGGAATTGGTTTGAATACAGCCTTGCGTACTCCAATGCACGCCTGCCACAGGCTTTGATTCGCGCGGGAATGCGCGGCGGCAACGACGAGATGATTTCCGCCGGACTTGAAGCGTTGGATTGGCTGGGGACGATTCAGCGCTGCGAAATAAAAGGTCATTTTGTGCCTATCGGGTCACATGGCTTCTATTCGAGGAAAACGGAAAGGGCGCGCTTCGATCAACAGCCGGTCGAAGCTTGCGCCGTCGTGTCGGCTTGCTTGCAGGCTTATCGCGCTACGGGAAAAAGCAGCTGGAGGAAAGAGGCGTGGTCCGCCTTCAATTGGTTCCTGGGAGATAACGACCTGCAGATCGCGCTCTACGATCACACGACCGGCGGATGTCGAGACGGTTTGCATCCGGATCGAGCCAATGAAAACCAGGGTGCGGAATCGACGCTATCTTTCTTGATGGCACTTCTGGAAATGCGCAAGCTGGAAGAAGCGGACGTTACGGAGAGCAACTCGCGATGAGCATTCTTGCTGAAAAAAGTCTCGACAGGCCGGTCATGAACAAATACGAGACGCTATTTCACCGGCATCCCAGCAATCCGATCCTTACCGGAAAAGATTGGCCGTATTCCATGAACAGCGTTTTTAATGCGGGCGCTACGTTGCTGCCCGACGGCTCCACTCTTCTCCTTTGTCGCGTGGAAGATCGCCGTGGGCTCTCTCATTTGTGCGTGGCGCGTTCGGCAAACGGCGTGGATGGGTGGCAGATCGATCGCGAACCGACATTCATCCCAGACGTCGAGCGGTTCCCCGAGGAGTTATGGGGCGTCGAAGATCCGCGCATCACGTATATGCCGGAACTCCAGCAATATGCCGTGGCTTACACTTCGTATTCGCGTGGCGGTCCCGGAGTGTCTCTGGCACTCACGAAAGATTTTCGCGTATTCGAGAAACTCGGTGTCGTCATGTCGCCGGACGACAAAGACGCGGCCCTTTTGCCCAGGAGGATTAACGGCTCTTGGGCCTTGATCCATCGGCCCATGACGCCGCTTGGAGCGCACATCTGGATTTCGTACTCTCCCGATCTGCGGCATTGGGGCAATCACAAGCTCATGCTGGAAGCCCGCCGGGGGGCTTGGTGGGATGCCAACAAAATTGGAATGTCACCGCCGCCGATTGAAACGTCGCGCGGCTGGTTGATGATTTACCACGGCGTTCGACGCACGCCGTCGAGTTCCATCTACCGTCTGGGGCTGGCTCTCTTCGACCTTGAGCAGCCAGAAAAATGCCTGATTCGGGGGGATTCTTGGATGTTTGCGCCTGAAGCGGAATATGAACGTCATGGCGACGTGCAAGACGTGGTGTTTCCTTGCGGCTATACGCTGGCACCGGATGGGGACACCATCAATCTCTACTATGGTGCCGCCGATTCGAGCATTGCGTTGGCGCACGGCAGTATTCGCAGTCTTCTGGCCTGGCTGGACGCGAATGGCCATTCCGAACAGACTCACGATCGGCGACTGCGCAAGTAATCGTCTGGTTCTGCTGCCGGCACATTCCCCGCTATGAGCCCGCGAATTGACGCTATAGAGAGAATCATGAGGTCGATTAATTGCCCATACTGTCAGAGTCAAAGAATCCATCGATCTAAGCCTAAAGGTGTCCTTGAATCAGGTCTTCTGGCCATGATTTTCGTGCGACCGTTTCGCTGTGAGAAATGCGATTCCCGATTTTTCCGTTGGTCCATTAACGAAAAGCCTGGACCGGCAAGGCCGCCTGTGCCGAGTTAGATTCAGGTAAAGTCCACGAGCAAGCGGCCAATCCCGCGCTGGGCACATGCCGAGTGTATCGTCGCCAACTTGGATACTATCCGGGAATGGGATTCGAAGAGATTTCTCTGCTTCGAATCGCCACCGACCGCAGAGCGCCTGCTTGGGAGGCAGACGTACTACTCAATTATGAGCATCTGCTTTCTGAGTAGAAGGTCAAGGTGAAGAGCAATTCTTCTTACTGCTTTCAGTTCAATGGGATGGCGCGCCCGGCAGGACTCGAACCTGCGGCATTCTGCTTAGAAGCTACGCAGTACAAAACTCTAAGTGCCGCTTCTGGTGTCGCTTACAGGGGAACGCGTCATTTATCTCGCTCTTGAAGTGGACCGACGATGGACTGAAATGACAAAATTTCTCATTCAAGGCTTTGTCCTGCCCATTTACAAGGGATTGTAGGCCGGGGCACTGAGAGGTGCCCGGTCAACCCGGTCAAGGAAATTACCAACCCTTAGCACCGAAAGGGTTATAATTGCGCGAATTTTGCCGACAACAATCTGTCCTGTAGTCTGCCATTCGTTGGATTCCCAAAGCGACCGCGCCTTGAATATGCAGACCTTTCGCAATTTCAATGGCTTGCGAACCCTGGCACTACTCTCCCTACTGGTTGTCTTTACCACCAGCGCCGCCGTCGCAGCCGCCGTTCACGGAACTGTCACTAATGCCCAAGGCGGTGAACCACTCGGCAAAATTCAGGTAGCGATTGCCGGAACCGGGTTCGCCGCTGCCACAGGGCCGGATGGCAAGTTTCATATTTCCCAGGTGCCGCCGGGAACCTATGTGCTTCAGATCAGCGGTGTGGGATACCGCACTCTCTCTGTCCCCTTTCAGCTCGCGGCAGCAGACGAGAGCAAGGAATTCCTGCTCACCCTTGCTCCAGATAACTTCCGTCGCACCGATGTGGTCGAAGTGCGAAGCGACGTTTTCGAGGCCAAGGATTGGCCGGCCGTGGGGAATCTGACGCTAACGAGCAGCGAGTTGCAACAAACCTCCACGGTCCTTGCCAATGACCCCTTCCGTTCGCTGCAAGCCCTCCCGGGTGTCTCCGCTTCGGCCAACAATGATTTCCTCGCGCAATTCTCTGTAATGGGCGCGCCCTACGAGCAAGTCGGTGTCTATGTGGATGATGTCCTGGTTCCAAATCTCCTTCATTCGGTCGCGAACGTTTCCGATGCACCGACTCTCAGCCTGCTTACCGGCAATGACGTCGAAGAACTTCGCCTCATGCCGGTTGCGTATCCTGTCCGCTACGCGGATGGCAGTGGCGCTGCGCTCGCCATACGGACGCGCACTGGCAGTGACGGCCATCCTCTCTTCCATGGATCCGTCGGGATAGCGGATAGCGAGTTCCTCGGCGAAGGCGGTTTCGGCCACGCTCACAAAGGAACCTGGTTGCTCGATGCCCGCAAGAGCTACCTCGGCTATCTGGAGCGTCTGCTCGCGGGGACCCGCTTTTCACAGGACGGCTTCTATGACGCCGACCTCAAGCTCACCTATAGCATTACGCCAACCCAAACCCTTAGCCTGCTCGCAATGGGTGGCCAAATCAGCATCAACGATCCCAGCCCACCTCCCATCGATAACCCAAACATTCTAAAAACGGGTTCGAACGATCTGGCGATCGCGCGCTTGGGCTGGCGCTGGATTCCTACCGCCAATATCCTGGTTGAGGCTGATGCCGCTTTCGTGCGCACCGCATTTGAACAGGACAAAGCAGCCGCACAACTGATTAATCGTTCGCTCGACCGCGAATGGTCCAGCGGCACAAACGTTTCCTGGAACTGGCGGCGCGGAATGATTCTTCAAGCCGGTTACTCTCTTCGCCGCCCCACCCAGGATTCAGAGGACAACTTCTTTTCCAGTAGCGGCCAGCCGCCGATGTCCTTTTCGTCCCACTCGTCGGATGTTCGACAGGATGCTTATCTCCAGCATTCCTCCCACCTTTGGAAGAATCGCTTCCGACTTGAAGGTGGCCTGCGCTGGGCCAGGCTGGATACCCTACGCGTGCAACCGGTCACCGGCCAATTATCCCTCTCTTATCAGGCAGCGCGCGCGATTCAGTTCGAAGCCGCTTGGGGGCGGTACTCTCAATTGCCTCCCTCCGGGGTCATCTCCGAGTTACCTGCGACGTCTTCTCAATATGTCCTTGCAATTGAGCAAAGACTCGGAGAACGTTCGCGCTTTCGCGCCGAGGCGTTCGACCGGCAGAATGAACAGCGCGAAGACATTTTTCTTCTTTCCCCTACGCCGCTCAAACAATCAGCTCTCTTTGGCCGAGATTACTCCCGCGGCTTGCAGTTCATGCTGCAACGCCGTAGCGAGAATCGGCTTTCTGGATGGCTCGGCTACACTCTGGTCTTCGCGCGTTCCAGAACGTACGAAATCCCGTTGCCTCCGCCTCTCGGCTCTTTCGGCCAGAACACACCCTATTCTCCAACGCTCGCGGACCAACGGCACACCGTCAATCTCTTTGCCAGCTATCGCTTCAAACCGACCGTTCGTTTCAGCGTGAAAGGCCTCTACGGCTCCGGATTTCCCGTCAACACTCTCCCGCCTCCAATCGTGCGAATCGGGCCCTACGAGCGTCTCGATCTGCGCGCCGACAAGTCCTGGCTGTTTCGAAAATGGAAGCTGAGCCTCTACGGCGAGTTGTTGAATGCCACCAATCACGACAACCGCAGATTTGCGGGTCTGGGCTTCAATTCCACGACCAAGCAGTTTGTGCTCTTCACCAACGACGGCATTCCCGCGACGCCCACCGTTGGTCTGGCTTTCGATTTCTGAGCCAAAATTATTTCGGGGTTGCCACACTTGCCACACTTGCCATGGTTGACACATCCTGCGGTCGGGCAACCATCATCAACACTGACCGCGCAAGGCGGGAAGGTGATGAATTCACCTGAGATCAATGGCTATATGCTCGAACGGGACTGGCCGAGAATGGTTCTAAAACCGTCCCTTAGTGCACGTCACTTCCTTGTGGAGCTGAGACGCCGGCCTCCCAAACTCTAATCAGGAACTCCTGGAGAGCAGTGCGGTATTGAGTTGGGGCGATGAGGGAGGACTCTTCGTGGCAGTAGCCGTTGATTTGAAGGAAGTGTTTGGGAGGAAAGGCTGCGTCATATACTTCCTGGCCGAATTGAAAAGGAATAACGGGATCCTGACTGCAGTGGACGATCAGAACGGGAGCGCGGATTTCCTTTAGCCATGCTTGCGTATCGAGCTGCCCATGCACAAGCAGGCTGACGCCCGGGAGAAACCAAAAAACCTTGCGGGCGACTCGAGAAGCGGATGGGAACGGGGCCTCAAGCACGACACCTGCGACCTGGCGGTGGGCTGCCAAGTGAGTGGCCATAGCGGTGCCGAAGGATTGTCCGAAGCAAATGATCGCTTTGGGGTCGGTACCTTTTGTGTTCACAAGGTATTCGTAGGCCGCTTCGGCATCGCGGTAGACGCCAGGTTCGCTCGGCTTCCCTTCGCTGTGACCGTAACCGCGGTATTCCAGGGCAAATACGTTTGCATGTGTGCTGCGGAGAAATTCATAGATGGGTGCGCGGTTGGCGATGTTGGAGGCGTTACCTTGAAAGGCGAGGAAAGTAAGTCTCGCGTTGTCGCCAGGGATCCTGTCGTTCGCCAAATCGTTGTGTCCCGTATTAAAAGGATATCTTCCTGTTTGGCGCACGCTCTTCGGTTTGGGATTGCAGGCTGATTCGTCGACCGGCGAAAGATGCTCGCAGAAGACATGAACCGTCCTCGGCCGGGTTACAAACAAAAGCGTTTGGTCACCAGAAAATGGCTCTTGAATCTACGCTGCCACCGCATAACGATGGTGTAGCCCGCCGAGTCTCGGAAAGGATTGAATCTTGTTTTCACGCTCAGAGCGAATTGCTGTAGGCCGACCTGCTGGCGTGTCCTTCGCGAGGCCGAGATGAGTCCGGTCCTCATGGTCGTAGAGCACGTAGGAAGACATCAGCCGTTTAAGATGCCGCTCATTCAGGATGATCACGTGGTCCAGCAAGTCGCGTCGGCAACTTCCCACCCAGCGCTCCGCAACACCGTTCTGCCACGGACTGCGAAAGGCCGTGCGAGTTGGCTCGCTTCCCATGTCCCTTTCAGCCGAAACCACCTCGGTTCCAAACTTCGCGTCGCGGTCGAATAGCAAGAATCTGTGCGGCTGTTTGTAGACCCATGCTTCTCGCAATTGCTGTACAACCCAAAGTGCATTGGGATTTCGCGTCAGATTGAAATGCAGGATCGTACGCCAGTCGTGGCCGATGACGAAAAAGCAGTACAGAACACCAAACGAGAGCGTTGCGACGGTGAAGAAATCCATCGCCGCAATGGCCTCGCGATGGTTTCTGAGGAACGTCAGCCAGCGCTTCGCAGAATCTGGATCTCTCGGAGCTCGCCGGATCCACCGCGAGACGCTCCTTTCCGAGAGATCGAAACCCAGCTTGACCAGCTCGCCGTGAATGCGCGGTGCTCCCCAGGTCGGATTCTCGGAAGCCATACGGAAGATCAACGCCCGGACCTCTTTGCTGACACGCTTCCGTCCTCCTATCTGGTTGACTCTGGAGACCCACGCCCAATACAAACGAAACCCCGCTCGATGCCAGTTCACGACGGTTCGAGGAGTGACCAAGATGAGAGGCTTGGTCCACCCGGACCAGAGCGTTCTCAACGCAACCCAGAACAGCTTGTGCTGGGCTGTCAATCGACGGCGAGGTTGTTGCGTGTGCAGAGCCAGCAATTGCCGGCGGAGAGCCAGGTTTTCGAGGACGAGGTCCTCCCGGGAACGGAAAGCGCTCACCAACCAGCCGAGGAAATGTCGGAGCGACACGATCATGGCGAGGATTCTAGCGGAAAAATCCGAATCCAGTCTTTCGCCAAGTCATTCATTCTGCAGGTGTACGACGTTTTGGCGAAGCACAGCGCCCGGCGAGACTCGAACTCGCGACCCCCTGCTTAGAAGCTACGCAGTACAAAACTCTAAGTGCCGCTGCTGGTGTCGCTTACGAGGAAGCGCGTCATTTATCTCGCCCTTGAATTGGACCAAAGTTGGACTGAAACTCCGAAGTTGTAGCTCCGGCTCCCCGAGTTGAGTCGCAATGGAGCGTCTGCCTTCTAAGCGCGGCCTCCGGCTCCAGCAACTCCATCCAATATTTTTGACTATCGATGCTTCCAACAAATCGGGGCATCTGCTTTTCGCTCAAAAGCTAACCCGAATGGATGGAAAAGATAGGATTCATGCACAGTTACGGCACAGCGATACTGGACTTAGTGGGAAGCCTGCCTCCGCGCAGGAGGTCGAGAAGATCCAGTCCTGCTCTCCCCGCTGTTCCGAACAATGGGCTCACTGAGCCCCACCACTTTGAACTGTTTCTTTGTAGAGCGGTTGGCGATTCATTAGGGGTGGCCGCGTGCAGCAATCACCGTCTCGACTTCGACTATCACACGCGGCCCGCCGACCTGATTCTGCTTGATGAAGTCTGATGCGCGTTAGCTTTTAATGGAAAACATTGTGGCCAGGCACCGCATTTCTAAATTTGCGCCCATGTCGCCCGGGTGACTATCAAACTAGAAGTCGGACTTTGCGCCCTTAGAACACAATGGCTAGGAATCGAATGAACTTGACGTCCGCTTGCTGTAAACCTTAGCCTGACTCAGGAATTCAAGGCTAAGCCGATGACTCTGTATTGCGGACAAGGTGGCTCAGACCGCGAGCTTTCCTCGGATGAGCTGAGAGATCTTTTCCTCGGTGCACTGGAAAGAGTGGGC
>Ga0209131_1001480_pt1 | contig 16352 bp, 18 predicted proteins | sample GraSoi_2013_40cm_FD_185826 | JGI IMG/M metagenome (GOLD analysis project Ga0209131, IMG submission 185826) | Grasslands soil microbial communities from the Angelo Coastal Reserve, California, USA - Sample 9_17_2013_40cm (SPAdes) (version 2) | ecosystem: Environmental > Terrestrial > Soil >...
AAACCATTCCCGCCGAAATCGCCCGTGATTGGCTTGCTCCGGACGGCCGCGCGCGGGTCGAGATTCTACCAAAAGGCGATCCCGATGACACCCAGACGGTTCGCGACTTCGTGAGAGCCGTGTTGGCGCTGGAACCAGACGCAAGCGGACCGGCAGTGGAACTGTTCGAAGCCGGCAACATGGTGGTGCATTCTTTCATCGAGGCCGGCGTCTTCGCCTTGGGCGTGATTGCCATCCTGCTGTTGATCGCACTGAGACGCATCGGCGACGTTCTGCTGACGCTGGTGCCGCTGGTGATCGCAGGCGTGGTGACTTTGGAGCTGTGCGTCGTCTTCGGCATTCCGCTCAATTTCGCCAACATCATCGCGCTCCCGCTGCTGCTCGGCATCGGGGTGGCATTCAAGATCTATTACATCCTGGCATGGCGGGCCGGCCGCACCTCGCTGCTGCAATCGAGCCTGACGCGAGCCGTCGTGTTCAGCGCCATGACCACCGCGACGGCCTTCGGCAGCCTGTGGCTTTCGAGTGATCCCGGCACCTCCAGCATGGGCAAGCTGATGGCGCTGGCGCTGACGTGCACGATGGCGGCCGCAGTCCTGTTTCAACCTGCCCTGATGGGCCCGCCGCGAGGAAGCAAATGCTGACTGAGAGCCGATTTCAATCGCTTTGAATCACATACCGGTGTCGTCGCCGGGCTTGTCCCGGCGACCCCGAACCCCTCCCTACCCTCCCCCGCGTGGAGGGTAGGGAGGGGGAAAAACAATCGGGGTGGCCGGGACAAGCCCGGCCACGACCCGCGGGAGAGGCCAAGTGCTTCGCCCTGACCGATAAAGACCATTGACGCCGCACCGGAGAGCCTCGTCCGATGTTCACACCGAGCCTTGCACTCAATAATCTGCGGACGTTTGCAATCGTCATCGTGCTTGCGGCCCACTCGTTCTTGGCCTATCTCGGCTCCTCGCCCGCTTCCCCGTTTCGTTTCGACGAGGAGCCCTTCCGATGGCGCAGCATCCCTATTATCGACAACGACCGCTGGTTCGGCTTCGACATTTTCTGCGCGCACCAGGATACGTATCTCATCGCGCTCCTGTTCTTTCTTTCCGGGCTGTTCGTATGGCCGAGCCTTGCTCGCAAAGGCGCGCGCATATTCCTGTTTGACCGCGTGGTCCGCATCGGGCTGCCGTTCGCGCTCACGGTCGGCTTGCTGATGCCGATCGCGCATTATCCGATTTATCGCGTCACGGCCGTTGATCCGGGCCTGGCGGCGTACTGGCAGCACTGGCTGGCATTGCCGTTTTGGCCAAGCGGACCACCGTGGTTTCTGTGGGTGCTGCTGGTGTTCGATCTCGGCGCCGTTGCGCTCTACCGGTTTGCGCACCGGTCTGGCGACGCGCTTGGTCACATCGTCGGCAAGCTGAGCACGCGGCCGGCGGCATTCGTGATGGTTTTGGTAGCCACTTCCGCGCTCGCCTATGTGCCGCTCGCGCTCGTCTTCACGCCGTGGGCATGGTTTCATGTCGGACCATTCGCGTTCCAGCTCTGTCGACCGCTGCTCTATGCCGTCTATTTCCTCGCCGGCCTCGGCGTCGGGGCTTATGGAATCGAGCGTGGGCTTCTTGCCCCAACCGGATGGCTGGCGCGGCATTGGATGGCGGCCGGAGGGGCTGCAATGGCAGCGTTTGCGCTTTGGCTTGGATTCGCCGGCCTTGCCATGACCAGCGATGGCCCCCCATCACTACCGGTGCGCCTCCTTGAGGCATCGAGCCTCGTGCTGTGCTGCGCAGCCGGTTGCCTATTCATGTTGGCCGTGTTTATTCGCTTCGCCAATCGGCGTGTCAGGGTGTTCGATGCCTTGAACGACAAGGCCTATGGCATCTACCTCGTCCACTATCTCTTCTCGGTCTGGCTACAGTTCGCTCTGTTGGGACTTGCGGTTATCGCGGTGATTAAGGCGGCAATCGTATTTTCCGGAACCTTGGTGCTAAGCTGGGGCTTGATCGACGCGATCCGGCACGCTTTGCATGCAATCGGCATCATCGGCTCCGCTCGCCGGCCGGCGCCGGCCCCCTCCCAGCCCTCTCCCGCAAGCGGGGGTGGGTATATCGATTTACTCTCCCGCGCTTTGCGGGCGAGGAGGGGGCAACAAACGAACAGGGGAGCCCTATGACAGAAAGGCTCGGGTGAGCCTGCGCGCGGAGTTGGTGCGCATCGGCGTGCGCTGGTTCATCAAACGCCGCCGTCGCCCCACAGTCGCGGCTGCTCGCCGGAGCATCCGCGCGGCCACAAGGTGGATTCCGCGTCCTCCGGCCGGGACCGAGGTGCGGGCAGTCGACGCCGGCGGCGTTCCGGGCGAGTGCGTCGCGACAGCCGCATCCCGGCTCGACCGCCACGTGCTGTTTCTTCACGGTGGCGGCTATGTGACCGGCTCACCCGCGGCACGCGCCCATGTTCTCGCGATTGATTACCGCCTCGCGCCGGAGCACCCCTTCCCCGCCGCGCTTGATGACGCGCTCGCCGCCTATCGGTGGCTTGTTGCCGGCAGAGCTGATCCGCAACGCACCGCGGTCGTGGGCGATTCCGCCGGCGGCGGCCTCGCCCTCGCGTTATTGCTGAGGTTGCGCGACGACGGGCTTGTGCTTCCTGCGGCTGCCGTTGCGCTGTCACCCTGGACCGACCTCGCTCTCAGCGGTGCTTCGCTTTCCCTTAACGCGAAATCGGATCCGATGCTGAACGTCGCAGACGCCCGCCTTTTTGCCGGCTGCTATCTCGCGGATACCGACCCGCGCAATCCCTATGCGTCACCGCTCCACGGTAATCCGGCGGGGCTGCCGTCGACCCTCATTCATGTGGGAAGCGACGAAATCCTGCATGACGACGCGGTACGCATGGCCGAAAATCTGCGCGCCGCAGGTTGCCCGGTCCAGATTGAGGTATGGCCGCGCATGCCGCACGGGTGGCATCTCTTCGCGCCGGTATTGCCCGAAGCTAGGACGGCGATTGCGCGCATCGGAGCTTTTGCGGATCAGGTCTTGGCACCTGATTGAGCCAGCGCCCTTGCGGGGTGTCAGGCTCGCAACCGAGATTCCGAAAAGATGCGCCCGTGACATTCTTCGCCAAATAAGATTGCGGTCATGGACCTACAACCCGGGGGCATGAGTTGTCGCGACGCGGGGCGGTTGAAAGGAAAGTCGCACATGCGCTCTGCGCTATTCGTCTTGCTTCTCATGACCACCGCGACTGTGGCCCGTGACGACGGCCGATACGCCAACAGCCCGCTCAAGCCGTGGTTTGACTCTCTCAAAAGCGGCAAGGGCTTCTGCTGTTCCGAGGCTGACGGGCGAGAGACCGAATACGACATACGCGAGTCGCGATATTGGGTTCCGGTCAATGGCGTGTGGACAGAGGTTCCGGATGACGCGGTGATCACCGAGCCCAACAGGGCTGGACGTCCGATGCTATGGCTCGACCCGCTTCAGAACATACGGTGTTTCATACCTGGACCGGGATTATGAAACCGACGGATTCAAATCACGTAACGGCGTCGTCGCCGGGCTTGTCCCGGCGACCCCGAGTGTCCAGGCATGAGCAAGAACAATCGAGGTGGCCGGGACAAGCCCGGCCACGACCCTGGGGAGGTGTTGGACGTTTCAACCCGACCGAATCCGCTCTATGTGGCGCAAGCCATCTTGGAATCGCCCGCAGCCCTAGCTGATCCTCCCCGCTGATCCTTCACGCCGCCTTGCGGCCCTCCGCAACGGTCCCAAACCGCTGTCTGGCTTCGTCGGCGAGACGCGCCGAGTGTTCGCCCGCCTTGCGCGCGTAACCCAGAAAGGTTTCCAGGTTATCGCGCATGATCTCGCTCTGCAGTGCGGCGAAGTCCTGCGGAGTGCGGCACTGCAGGAGCGCATCGAAGCGGTCAAAACCGCGGTCCATGCGCGCCCGCGCGATTTCCACCCATTCCTCGCATAGACGCTGGGTCAGTTCCGTCAACACCGTGCCGGATTGCACAATGCCCTCCAGGTTGCGCGATGATCTTTGCGCAGCGCTCTGGGCACCCTCTCCCGAAAATCCGATCGCGCGGCCGAACTGATCGGCAGAGCGCTCGGTCATTCGCGCCGCCAGTTTGGCGCCGCACTCAAGCGTGTGCTGGACCGTTTCGGCGTTGCGCTGCATGATCTCGACGCTCGCGCGCATCGCCTGGTCACTTGCTCTTGCAGCCGCATCCTTGACGCGGGCTGCGCCTTCGGCGACCTCGTTGGCGGTCCTTTCAGAGGCCCGCGCCGCCTGCTCGATCGGATCCATCGGATTGTTCTCCTCGGTGACGTTACTGGATTGCGATGGCGTCATGTTACCCTCCTTCTTGCGCGCTGAAATTGGCCGCGAGCGCGCTCCGCCCTCGACCAACTCCATGCGCGGTCAACTCAACCGGGACCTCGTAGTTCCAGGCCCGACATAGGGCCTAAAAGACTTTCTCCAGCCAGCGTTTCCTCCTCGTTTGTCGGCTCAAGCGGATCGCTTTCTACTTTCGAGATCGTCTTTCACTTTCGATCAGAGTCAGCCTTGCTTGCGACCCTTTCTTGCCGCCGTGTGGACCAAGCCGGGCCAATTGCGGCCCTCCCATGACAAAACATGGCTGCGTCCACGGAACGAAACCTCCACCAAGCGAATTTCCCGATCAGCGAATGCGCAATAGGAGCGATACGATGTGCGACTACAGTCTAGAGCACGTGGAAAGCCGTGCCGCTAAGGTTGGCGACCAGCTGGTGTCGACCGTCTTCAGCAATTCCATCACACGCGGATTTGCAGAGGTAGGAAACCCACAGTTGGCGATCTGCCTCGCGCCCGGAACGGAGCTTGTATTCGACCGCGACGTCGAATGCGATCACGCCCTGGGTTTCTTCCCGACCAAGAAGATGGGGGAAAACACGGCCCGTTTCAGGCGAATCAACCCGGACCGTCCCCACGAACATCACGATGCGCTGGAGTTCCCATCGGGGCGTGTCGTCCTCCTGACGAGGCTGGTGGCGGGCCAACGCGCTACCGTGTTGCAACTTCCCGTGGTAACGCAGCCGTCGGAACCGAAATCGGATAGCGAACCCGTCAGGCAGCCGTCGCAGAGCGAAGAGCTCATGACGTTGCCTTGATCCTCACGCTTGCCCCGAAGCGACTTCGGGGATGCATGCCGGTGGCTCCTCAGTCCATTCCAGGACTAGAGGAGCCATTGGCGTTGTGAGGGGCGCTAACGACTAACTAACGAAACCAACGGGAAGAAAACCATGAGAGAAATGCCGGATTTGGACGCGGGTCCGGCCGTTGGGCTGGGGCCCGATATCAAGGTGAGAGTCGGCAACCAGGGAATAAGCCGGCGCCGCTTGCGGTTCGCAAATCAGGTCCCGTAACCCGGATGGAGCCATCAGGTCCCCACGTCATCTTAGGGAAGACCCGCGACTTCATTCAAAACCATCACGAAGAGTCGCAACTCTATAAGAAGCCAATCAAACCAGTGCAGCCGCATGCCAGCGGGGAGCCCGGCCCGTCGGAACAATCGCTGGCTTGAGCGCGTTTCGAGCAGGTCACCTTCCAAAAGGGATACCGAATATGTGTGACTACAGCCTACAAAACGTGAGCACGCGACCCGCCGCGGTTGGCGATCAACTCGTTACGCGCGATTTCCGCACCGGGACTCGTGGCTTTGCGGACGTGGCGACTCCGAGCGTAGCGATCTGCCTGCTGCCCGGCACGGAAATCGCTTTTCCGGAGGGACTTCCGGTCGTTCATCGCACCTTACTGGGCTGGAGGCGCAAGCCGGTTCGCTACTACACCGCGATTTTCCGGCAAATCAACAAGCAGGTCCTGAATGTCCATCACGACGCGATCGAGTTTCCCGACGGCCACCTGATGCTTCTGACAACCGTCGCGGCTGGCCAGAGGGCGACGGTGCTTCAACTCCCCGCGCGGCCTAAGACGCCTGCCGAAGCGGAATCCCAGCAGCGTGTCGCTTATGTGGGTTGATCTCCGCCACGTGCGTTGATCTCCGCCGCCTGCAAAGTTTGAGGCGACCCGTCGTGACCGCCTCGTCTCATCGCCCGGGCACGCCGGTGCCCGGGCGGGCGCTGCGGGGGTTGCAAGGACGAGCCATCGCCCGCTGCGGATTCTGGTAGAGGCGGGGGTTAGCCACATACCCCCATTGTCGCCTCAAGCCATTGTCCCCTCGCCTTTGCGCGGATAAACGTCGCAGTGACGAGTCGCAGTGACGATAGGCAATGGATTAAGCAATTCATTCCATCAATAGGAAGGCCGCGGCGGCGATCAAGACCGATCAGTGCGGACGATATCCGAATTTGCGACTGCCCGCGTTTCCCGATCGGGACCGAAATCGCTGGCGCTATCGATCGAGAGAATCTCAGCGAGCCTGCTTCTTGCACGGTTAACCCGGCTCTTGATGGTGCCGACCGCGCATCCACAGATTTGAGCGGCCTCCTCGTAGGAAAACCCGGATGCGCCGACCAAAATCAACGATTCGCGTTGTTCCGAGGGAAGCAGCTTGAGCGCGTTGCGAAACTCGACGATCTCCAGTCGGCTGTTCTGCTCCGGCAGCGAGGTGAGCGTCTCAGCATAGGAACCATCGACATCCTCGACTTCGCGCCGGCGCTTGCGATATTCCGAGCGGAATAGATTGCGCAATATGGTAAACAGCCACGCGGACATGTTGGTGCCCGGTTGAAAGGAACCCATATTGGCCCACGCCCGCAGCAACGCTTCCTGCACCAAATCATCGGCGCGATCGACATTTCCGCACAACGAGATCGCAAATGCGCGCAAGCTGGGGACGGCCTCCAGCATCGCTTCCCGTACATTCTTCCGCAGACCCATCACCTGCCCTCGTAATTCGGGTCATCAAGCCGCTTAATGATTTGAACGAAGCGGTCAGGCACGCCCTGATCGACAATCTCGCCGTACATCAGTCGCAGCTGCATCCCAATTTTCGCTTTGATATCGGGTCCGAGCTTAACCACAGGATTTTTTTCGGATTTTTGCGCGTACATGGTTCTTATTCGAAGAGATGGGTTGTCCTTGTTCATCGTGTTCCTCGCGCCCGCGGCGTTATGTTTCCCCTGCATTCGCACCGCTGGAAAAAACTAACTAACGTGCGTCGTATAAATCGGTTCCGCGTGCCGGAACTTTTTTCGCAGCCAGCACTTAGGGAGGTAGCGCCGCGCCGATGAACGGGGAGAACCAAACAGTGTCCGAAACCGTGTCCAAATCTCAGAATGTCGCTCAGCACGTGCCATATTTGCGCCGGTATGCCCGCGCCTTAACCGGAAACCAGGCTTTAGGGGATTCCTATGTCACAGCGACTCTCGAAGCGCTGGTCCGGGAACCGCACCTACTTACCGAAACCTCTCAATCGAAGGTTGAGTTGTTCAGGGCCTTCTCTAAGATATGGAATTCCACCAGGCTGGGTGGCGCCACCGAGCAGGTCGTCGACTTGACGCCGGCGGACCGCCGTCTTGCTCAAATCACGGCGATGCCGCGGCAGGCATTTCTGTTGGTGTCGCTCGAATCCTTCGCGGAGGACCAGGCCGCTGCGATCCTCAATGTCGATCGGCAGACATTTAAGGAGTTGGTGGAGGAATCCGGGCGAGAACTCGCCGCCCAGATTGCCACCGACATACTGATCATTGAGGATGAAGCCCTTATAGCGCTCGACCTCGAAAACATCGTCGAAGGCCTCGGCCACCGGACCATCGGGATTGCGCGAACGCGAGCAGAGGCGATTGCACTATCCAAGACGACACGGCCCGGCCTTATTCTCGCGGATATTCAACTTGCGGACGGGAGTTCGGGACTGGAAGCGGTCAACGACCTCCTCACCACATTCGAGGTTCCGGTGATCTTCATCACAGCCTATCCGGAGCGCTTCCTCACCGGCGAGCGGCCAGAGCCGGCCTTTCTGGTTTCCAAGCCGTACCAGCAATCCACGGTCTCCGCGCTCGTCAGCCAGGCGCTGTTCTTCGAACGCAACGCGGTCCAGCGCAAAAAGCGCGCGATCGGCTGACGACGACAAACGGCCGGCGAACTTCGCCTTCTTTCGCCGAGCGGACGATTCACCAGCAAGATGTGCGGGCAGGAGTACTGCTTCTATAGCCGCTTAATGCTGTGCTTACTTTTTCCGACCGCACGAAGATGAGGCGCAACTGGCGTAAAGGCCAGTTGCGCCTCGGCTGGGCCGGCCACGCGCGGGGGAGGGGGATGGCGGCCGGTTGCCGTTACAATTCCCGACCGGGGAAATCGTTCCTGATCAGGCGTGCAAATGAAAATATTGATCTGAATTGAACAGCCGCCGCGGATGTTCCATGCCCTGTTCGAAGTTTCGGGATTCCTCATCGCGGCTGGAGGGCTGATAACAGACATCGGTGCCACGGCGACTGTCCCGTCATTTAGAGCGGATTTCAGTCGGGTTGAATCACTTAACTGGCGTCGTCGCCGGGCTTGTCGCAGAAAATCAAGCTCCACCTCCGGTTCTCTTGTTTCCGGTTCTCTTGTTTGAAGACGAAGCGCCGGTTGCCATGAACGCGCTGGAGTCCGTCGTCGACTCGAGCGTCGACCCCACGTGGAGGCGACGACTGCGTGCGCTCTGCCTTGTCGGCAGAGGCCCCGCGCAATTTGAAATTCGTTGGCGCCTGCACACGGCAATCAGCTCTCGCTTCGGGAGACTGATCGCCGCAGTCATTATTTTGGAGTCGACTGACGTCACGGATAAGTGCGCCGCGAAGCATGATTGCGTTCCGGCACGGCGCTGCTTTCCGCCACATGCCAGTTGCCAAGGGGGCCTCTGCCGACCGCTGAGCATTGTTCAAGATGTATGAAATCGGGCCACTGCGGCCTGCAGAGAGCTGGTGGGAATTTCGCAGCATAAGCGGCAGACCGGATCGCCCACGGCGAGTCGCAACTGCCGTCCGAAACCTCCATCAACCGACTTTGTAGCCAGCCGCGCCTGCGCGCGGCACCGGCAGCGCACAACTGGCCCGGCCGAAAGCACAACCGATGTCTCCGGCAGGCATCTGTGTCGCCGCGCGGGCATATGTCGCGCGTCAGCAACTACGACCATAAACGCCACATATCCTGCAAGTCCGGGTCTGGCCCCGCCCCGACCCCTATCGCCCGGTCTGGATTTCCGCGATCGCCTTCTCCATCGCCTCCTCCATCGTCCGGCGAATCTGATGGTCGGATTGCGCCACGCCTTTCTCGTCGAAGTCCTTGCGTAGCGTGCCAAACACGCTGTCGCTGTTGGGTTTGTCGAGATCGGCGGCGACGATATTCGCGGCGTAACTCTCGGCCGCTGCGCCGCTCATTCCGAGCTTCTCGGCGGCCCACAGGCCGACCAGCTTGTTGCGCCGCGCATGCGCCTTGAACCGAAGTTCCTCATCATGCGCGAACTTGCTTTCGAAACCTTCCTCGCGCTTGTCGAACGTGCTCATATGCTGCCCCGTTGTGTTGCGCAATTTGAATTCCGCACTGCTCGTCGCCTTGCATAATGACAAGCATCCGTCAAGACAACTCAGTTGAATGCGAAAGATCGCCGTTGCGGGAAGGCGATGGTGAGGTTATGTCAATTGTACTCTACGCGTGAGTGCGCTAGCTTGCGGGTGCGGAGAGTTGAGCGCACGGTTGATATTGAGTAGCGCTGCACCGATCATCCGCCGCCGCGGAACCTCGAACAGGAAACGGAGCCACGGCACACCATGGATTTCCTCAAGCCACGGTACACTCCAATGAGCCGACGTCGCCGCATCTACGAAGGCAAGGCGAAGGTTCTTTATGAAGGACCAGAGCCGGGAACGTTGATTCAACACTTCAAGGATGATGCCACTGCCTTCAATGCGAAGAAGCATCAGGTGATCGAAGGCAAGGGCGTGCTGAACAATCGCATCTCCGAATACGTGTTCCAGCACCTCAATGATATCGGCGTGCCCACGCATTTCATCCGCCGGCTGAATATGCGCGAGCAGCTCATTCGGGAGGTGGAGATCATCCCGCTTGAAGTCGTCGTGCGTAACGTCGCCGCCGGCTCGTTGTCGCAGCGGCTCGGCATCGAGGAGGGAACGCAGCTGCCGCGCTCCATCATCGAATTCTATTACAAGAACGACGCGCTCGGCGATCCCATGGTGTCGGAGGAGCACGTCACGGCTTTCGGCTGGGCAACGCCGCAGGAGATTGACGACATCATGGCACTCGCGGTGCGGGTCAATGATTTCCTCTCCGGCCTGTTTCTCGGCGTCGGCATTCGCCTCGTCGATTTCAAGATGGAATGCGGCCGGTTGTGGGAAAACGACATGATGCGGATCGTGGTGGCGGACGAGATATCGCCCGACTCGTGTCGGCTGTGGGACATCAAGTCCAGCGAGAAGCTCGACAAGGACCGCTTCCGCCGCGATCTCGGCGGATTGCTCGAGGCCTATACGGAGGTCGCCAAGCGCCTCGGCATCCTGAGCGAAGGCGAACGGCCCCAGGGCGGCGGGCCGGTTCTCGTGAAGAGCTGAAAATTTAAGAGCGCGCTCATGGTGGGCGTCCCAGTCATCGACACCGGACCAATGACCGTGAATTCTACGCATTCACGGACACGCGGCCCGATGAGGAGAAATGGGAGCTGATCGACGGGGAGCCGATCTTGAACGCCGCGCCAAGCCAGATGCATCAATTGATCATCAGGAACGTCATCGTTGCGCTCACGATCCGGGAACGCGAACTCAAGGCGCCTTGGATGGTGCTGCCGGAGCTGGGCGTTCGCGTGTCCAAGACCGATCGGCCGGAGCCCGACGTCCTGGTTATTCCCTCCGATCATCGCTCCGTCGATCGGCGGGAGCGCGACGTTAGTAACGTCATCGTTGCCTTCGAGGTCCTGTCGCCGTCGACCGAGGGGCGGGATTTGCGTTGGAAGCGCAGGGCCTACACCGGCCTTGCCTCGCCCACCCATTACGTCGTGATCGCGCAGGACGCCATCGAGGTGACCGTCTTTGCCCGCGATGACGATTTTGCAGAGCGGCGGATTCGATCAATCGACAAGACGATCGAACTGCGCTCGCCCGGAATTTCATTGCCAGTGGCGGAGATTTATCGCGACACCGGACTGGTTGAGATCGCATAGGCGGCTTGACGACTACGGCGAGCGGTCCCAGTTGAATTCAGCACCCGCCTGCGGGCGAGGTGAAAACCACCGCCATAGTTTTCCGCCGGATTGCACTTCGGCCGATTCGCCGCTATCGACTGGCCGGTGGAGTACGCGATGAAAGCCCAGGTCACGGTGACGCTGAAATCCGGCATCCTCGATCCGCAAGGCAAGGCGATCGAGGGGGCGCTGAAATCGCTGGGCGTCGGCGGCATCGCGAGCGTGCGCCAGGGCAAGGTCTTTGACATCGAGATCGCCGATGGCGACCGCGCCGGCGTCGAGGCCAGGCTCAGGGAGGCCGCCGAGAAGCTGCTGGCGAACACCCTGATCGAGAATTACGACGTGAAGCTCATTGGTTGAGGATCAATGAAAGCCGCCGTCATCGTCTTTCCCGGCATCAATCGCGAGCGCGATATGGCGCGCACGCTCAAGCTCGCGTCGGGCCGTGAGCCTGCCATGGTGTGGCATGCCGACACCGCATTGCCGGCCGGGACCGATATCGTGGTGCTGCCGGGCGGGTTTTCCTATGGGGACTATCTGCGCTGCGGTGCCATTGCGGCACGGGCGCCTGTCATGGGGGCGGTGCAGGCGTTCGCGGCGAAAGGCGGCCTCGTGCTCGGCGTCTGCAACGGATTTCAGATTCTCTGCGAGACCGGCCTGTTGCCGGGCGTGCTGATGCGCAATGCGGGGCTCAAGTTCATCTGCCGGGAGGTGTATCTGCGGGTCGAGCGTTCCGATACGCCGTTCACGCGCGGCTACAATGCCGGCCAGGTGATTTGCGTGCCGACCGCCCATGGCGAAGGCAATTATGTCGCAGACTCCGAGACTATTGCGCGCCTCGAGGGCGAAGGCCGCGTGGTGTTCCGCTACACGGCGCCGGACGGCGCCCTCGCGCCGGAATGGAACTTCAACGGCGCCACCAACGCGATTGCGGGCATCGTCAACGCACGCGGCAACGTGCTCGGCATGATGCCGCACCCGGAAAATCACGTGGAAACGGCGTTGGGCCCCACCGATGGGCGTGGACTTTTCCAGGGGCTTGCAGAGTACCTCGATCGCGCCGCCTAGTGAATCGATTCCATGAAACTGATCAGATCAGGCGGATAAAATTGGACCCCACGGACCTCATCCTGAGGAGCCGTGCGCAGCACGGCGTCTCGAAGGATGGCCACTGGCGAGGCCTCGCACGTGGCCGTCCTTCGAGACGCCGACCTTCGGCCGGCTCCTCAGGACGAGGTTAATGCTTCCCAACCAATCTGAAGTCACCCCTGCGCTGGTCGCCGAACACGGGCTTAAGCCAGACGAGTACGACCGAATCCTGAAGCTGATCGGCCGTGCGCCGACCCTCACCGAGCTCGGCATCTTCTCGGCCATGTGGAACGAGCACTGTTCCTACAAATCCTCAAAGGTGCATCTGCGCACCCTGCCGACGACCGGGCGGTGCGTCATCCAAGGGCCGGGCGAGAACGCGGGCGTCGTCGACATCGGAGGCGGGCTCGCCTGCGTGTTCAAGATGGAGAGCCATAACCACCCGAGTTACATCGAGCCTTACCAAGGCGCCGCTACCGGCGTCGGCGGCATCCTGCGCGACGTCTTCACCATGGGGGCCCGGCCGATCGCCTGCCTCAACGCGCTGTCGTTCGGGAATCCGGATCATCCGGTGACCCGCCATCTGGTCTCCGGCGTGGTGGCCGGCATCGGCGGCTATGGCAATTCCTTCGGGGTCCCGACGGTGGGCGGCTCGGTCCGCTTCCACAGGCGCTACAACGGGAATATTTTGGTCAACGCCATGGCGGTGGGCTTGGCGGAAACCGACAAGATCTTCTACGCCGCCGCTTCCGGCGTCGGCATGCCGATCGTCTATCTCGGCTCGAAGACCGGTCGCGACGGCATTCACGGCGCCACCATGGCCTCGGCCGAGTTCGGCGAGAATTCCGAGGAGAAGCGCCCGACCGTGCAGGTCGGCGACCCGTTCGCCGAAAAGCTCTTGCTCGAAGCCTGCCTGGAAATCATGGCGAGGGGCTGCGTCATCGCGATCCAGGACATGGGAGCGGCGGGCCTCACCTGTTCGGCCGTCGAAATGGGCGCCAAAGGCGATCTTGGCGTCACCCTCGACCTCGACAAGGTGCCGTGCCGGGAGGCCGGCATGACGGCTTACGAAATGATGTTGTCGGAGAGCCAGGAGCGTATGCTCATGGTGCTCAAGCCCGAAAAGGAGGCGGAGGCCGAAGCGATCTTCCGTAAATGGGGGCTCGATTTCGCGGTCGTGGGCGAGACTACGCCGACCCGGCGCTTCATCGTGCGGCACCGCGGCGCCGTGATGGCCGACTTGCCAATCAAGGAATTGGGCGACGAGGCGCCGGTCTATCGCCGGCCTTTCGTCGAGCCTGCGAAGCTTCCCATCATCGACGCCGCAGCCGTCGTGCCGCCCATGCCGATTGCCGATGCGCTCGAGAAGCTGATCGGGTCGCCGGACCTCTGCTCCAAACGCTGGGTATGGGAGCAGTACGACCACATTATCCTGGGCAATACCGTGCAGCGCCCGGGCGGCGATGCCGCCGTGGTGCGGGTCAATGACGGCCCGACCGCGCTGGCGCTCACCACCGACGTGACGCCACGCTACTGTGAAGCCGATCCGTTCGAGGGCGGCAAGCAGGCGGTGGCAGAGACCTGGCGCAATCTCAACGCGGTCGGGGCGACGCCGCTTGCCATCACGGACAACCTCAACTTCGGCAATCCAGAACGGCCCGAGATTATGGGCCAGTTCGTCGGCTGCGTGCGTGGAATTTCGGAAGCCTGCCGGGCACTCGACTTCCCGGTCGTATCAGGCAACGTGTCGCTCTACAACGAGACCAACGGCAGGGCGATCTTGCCGACCCCCACTATCGGGGGCGTCGGGCTCCTGGCTGATTTCACCGCCTCGGCGACGCTCGCTTTCAAGGCCGCGAACGAAGCCATCCTGCTGGTCGGTTCGTCGCAAGGCTGGCTCGGTCAATCGCTCTATTTGCGCGACATTTGCGGCCGCGAGGACGGCGCTCCGCCGCCGGTCGACCTCGCTGCGGAGAAGCGCAACGGCGATTTCGTTCGCGGATTGATCACACGCAAGGTGGCAACCGCGGTTCACGACGTCTCCGACGGCGGGCTTGCGGTGGCGGTCGCCGAGATGGCTATCGCAGCGCGCATCGGCGCCGATCTTCAGGCGGCATTGGACGCGCGGTCGCGGGAAGGGGCGAACACGGGGTTGCCGGAGGCCCCTGCCGCAGTCCCGCACCCCGCATTCTGGTTCGGCGAGGACCAAGCCCGTTACGTCGTAACCGTCCGGGAAAGCGATGCGGCGGCCGTGCTCGAACTTGCCGGCGTCAATGGCGTGCCGGTGAGACGGATCGGCACCACCGGCGGCAGCGCCTTGACGCTGGCGGCCCAACGCCCCGTTCCTGTGGCGAGGTTGAGTGAGCGTTTCGAAAACTGGCTTCCCGGCTACATGTCAGGCGGCAGCAAGCGATCCAGCGTATGATTTTTAAGAAAAGGTGCGGCGTTTTTCGGGTAATATCACGGCAGAGCAAAACCGAACGGGGCGCGCGCAGGCCTGGAAGATAGAGGGGAATCCGCAATGCCGATGCAGGCAAATGACATCGAGCGGCTGATCAAGGCGCGTATTCCGGACGCCGAGGTAACGATACGCGATCTAGCGGGCGATGGCGACCACTACTCCGCGACCGTGCTCTCGGAGACATTCCGCGGCAAATCCCGCGTGCAGCAGCACCAGCTCGTCTATGACGCCCTCAAGGCCGAAATGGGCGGCAAGCTCCATGCGCTTGCATTGCAGACCGGCGTCCCGGGAGGGTAAAGAGGACGACGAATCCTGACGCCGCGCCCTTGCGTTTCGGTCGCAAACGCACGATTTTGGGAGCGTGCGGTTTATTCCTACCCTCGGTGCGCAGATTCGGGCGCGCGCCGGGGCCACAACCGAGCGAAGGTCGGCCATGGGCATCGAGCAGTTCATCGACAACGAAGTGAAGGCCAACGACGTGGTGCTGTTCATGAAGGGCACCCCGCAGTTCCCAATGTGCGGTTTCTCGGGTCAGGTGGTGCAGATTCTGGACCATCTCGGCGTGTCCTATAAGGGGCTCAACGTCCTGGAGAACGACGAGCTGCGCAACGGCGTCAAGGCCTACTCCAACTGGCCGACCATTCCGCAGCTCTACGTCAAGGGCGAATTCGTCGGCGGCTGCGACATCGTCCGCGAGATGTTCCAGGCTGGGGAGCTGCAGGGTCTGTTGAAGGAGAAGGGCCTGGCGGTCAGGGAGAGCGCATAGGCTTCGCCGGCTCAGCGCCTGGGCGCGATGATGTCCGCAAACGCGTCGGCCGCAGAAAATGTTGTTACTGCAGACGCCGGCTGAGGGGGTAATCTTCGACTGTCTTCGGCATGGCCATCATCGGCTTCTGATTGCCGTTGGTCAGCTCTCGCACGCGGCGGGACACGTATCCACTAAGATCTGAGATCATGACGACCGGAACCTGCGGGCGTGCCGCTGCGCCGCGCAGCCCCTCGACCACCGCCTTGGTGAAGGCGCCGTTATTCCACTCCTCCCTCTCTTGTGACAATTCGTTGCCGGTGGACGACGTGAACACCACGATTCCGTTCTCGGCGACCTTGAGCATATTGGCGAATTTATCTACGTCTGGCTGTGTGCTCGTCGTCCGGCCGGTAAGAACGTTGCCTGAATAGCACGTATCGAAGAAGAAGATTTTCTTGCCGCCGATCTTGGTCAGGTAGTCCTGAAACTCCGAGTCGGAAATCGTGGTGCGTTCGACCCGGTTGGCATCGTAGTCGTGGGGCAGGAATCGGTAATGCTGGTCGGGCGTGGTGATTCCATGCCCAGCCAGGAATATCATCGCCACATCATTGGTGTTGGTGACGGCGCGCTTGATCCAGTCGAGTTCATCGAGCACCGCATCTCTTGTGGCTTCGCTGTCTCGCAGGCCCCCGCGCGGCGGGTGCGTGATGACTTTCTCGTAGAGGCCGCCCTCCTGAGCCTTCGCCAATGCCACGAAGTCGGCCGCGTCCTTGGCTGCAAAGCGCAGTTTGACGTTCTTGTCCTTGTAATCGCTGATGCCGATCGCCAGTACGTAGAGCGTCAGCTTGGGATCGGTGCCCGGCCCGCGCCATTGCACCTGGATA
>Ga0209131_1001481_pt1 | contig 16342 bp, 16 predicted proteins | sample GraSoi_2013_40cm_FD_185826 | JGI IMG/M metagenome (GOLD analysis project Ga0209131, IMG submission 185826) | Grasslands soil microbial communities from the Angelo Coastal Reserve, California, USA - Sample 9_17_2013_40cm (SPAdes) (version 2) | ecosystem: Environmental > Terrestrial > Soil >...
TATAAACCAATGGCTTCTGTTTGATGAATGCCGGTTTCCAAACGCAAAAGGTGGATATGATGTTCGCGCGTGTACTGCTCCAAATGTTCCAACATTAACTTAGCCAGCCCCAACCCACGAAACTGCAGGCGCACAAACATACGTTTGACTTCGCCGTATTCTGTTCCATAGAATTGTACACCGCCACATCCGGCAGGGACGCCATCCTGACGCGCTACAAAAAATGCCACGCCTTGTTTGATGAGTTTTTCAACACTATATCCATGACGGCTTGTGGCCGGATACAAAGGGGCAAGATGTGTTTCAAGTTCAGCAATCAACATTTGGGCATCGGCTGTATCGGGTCTTTCAGAGACAATAACGGTTTTCATTCGCCATTCTCCGTTGGGGCAGATGCCTTTTTCCATCTTGCGATCAGAATATTCATTTTTATTCGCACACGGCCATCGCCATCAGCCACCGCCCACGCCGCACGCGTGACGTGTTTGGTATCTTCTGCCAGTTCGATAAAATCGGCCCAATCCTCTTTTACAAATTCTTCCATTTCACTGGGCGTATCCCATGAATAAATAAACGGAAAGAGTTCATCCTGTTCACGCTTGAACCATCCGCGCTTTTCAACTTCCTTCATCGCCTCATTGGCAGCAAGATCGCCATTGGTTTGCTCGGGCAAATCTTCAACGCGCCCGGTCCTTTTGACCTCGCGCAACGAGACAACTTCCACGCGCCAATTATCAGCCAGCGGGCGCAGATCGATCAGAATCCCATTAGGCACCAGCACACGTTGGATTTCTTCCAAGGCATGAACCATGCCCTCAGGGTCAATACATCAAAGCGACCATGCCAGAATCGCGATGTCAAATTTTTCTTTGGAGAACGGCAAATATTCAGAATTGGCGCAAGCCAGATAAGTTTTGTCCTCCAAACCTGAAGGTCTATCTACCTTCGCAACACGTAGTGAATCACGATCAAGATCAACAGCAACAACAGACTGTGCATCTTTTGCATACTGCCAGGTCAAGCGTCCTTCGCCGCAACCAATTTCCAACACGCGCTTGTCTTTGAGATCCACAAACTTGTGCAAATATTTTATTTCATTGTGGTCGGGATCTTTTTGCAAACTCATAACCCAACCCGTTCCCCTCTCGAATATACATTGAATCGGTCTCTTCTCGCATACCCGATCAATGTAATCCCATAACGCTCCGCCATTTCTATAGAAAGTGAACTGGGCGAAGTACGCGAAATTAAAATAGGAACTTGCAAACGCGCAGCTTTTTGCAACATTTCTGAACTGATACGCCCGGTTGTGATCAACACTCTGCTCTCAGATCTTACATTGTTCATCAAACATAAACCTGCGATCTTATCCAACGTGTTATGCCTGCCAATATCTTCTGCGGACAACAAAACCTTTTCGCCATCGCTCAAAGCGGAAGTGTGGACTCCGCCTGTCTCGCGATACAACGACTGCGACTCAAATAACATCTCCACGAGTTGACCAATCGCTTCAGGACTCAGCCTAAGACTGTTTCGGTCAAAAGAGACATTGGGCTTGGCTAACAGATCCACCGCAGTGACGCCGCCCGTGCAACCCGATGTCCGCCGCCACGAGGTGGGTTGCTCCGCCGCATGATTGAGCCATACATCCACGTTGTCGCCATGTTCGCAGACACGCGCATCAGCCACTTCGTTCATCGATTCAATGATGCCCTCATTATAGAGAAACCCCACCGCCAAAGCTTCTAATTGAACAGGCGTACACATAAAACTCAACCACACTTCGCCGTTGACTGTTAAAGAGACAGGCGTCTCAACGATGGTATCCGCATCGTGATGTTCCCATTTCTTGAATTCGTAACGCTCATATTGAATTGCTTTTTGAGGAGTGATCATTCTTGCTCCAACCAGTAAATATTTCTTGTCACTCTGAGCGAGTGCTTTTTGCGAACGAAGAATCTCTTATGGCGCAACAGAGACCCCTCGCTTTCGCTCAGAGTGACACCAACTTATATCTTATCCCAATTCTCCGGCAATATAGGCGGAGACCATTTTGGATCAGGCATCCAATTCAGCCAGTATCCATTGAACGGATACTCACGTTTTTCAAGATTAGTGAAAATCTCTTGCTTGGCATCTTCGATTCCCTGAACCCATTCAGGAAAAATAATTCCATGGTCAATAGCTTTTTGATAATCGTCTTCATCCTTCCACCGAAAGGTCAAATTGGGTTGTATATCGATATCCAGATCCAAATCCAAGGTATCGATCCCACAATGGCTTCTTTTGAAGGGCAACTGAAAATTGATGTAATAGCCCAGAAACTCACCATTCGCATGGTTCCAAAAATGCATAATGGAATAATATTTTTCAGGCTCTATAATTGACAACACACGATTGGTATGCCAAGTAAATTCTTTCAACACCCAATCTTCATTCTTATAGTCCCAGCGGCGACTGTTATTTTTCTTTCCTTTGGCATAGTTTTCTTCAAACCTGCATTCAGTTCCAGGTATGAGCGCTAACACCAACTCTTCAGACGAAGCTTTTACAACGGAAGTTGGTACTGCGTTCCAAACTCTATCGCGATAAATTCCCCGCCATGCAACCATATCACCGGGTTTCCACATTTTTATGTTTCTCCGAGTTGCGATGAACTTTGTAAAATATATCCGGGTCCGCCAAAAGCGCACCAAGGCAAGATTCGGTGCAGAGATAGATCGTCTGTCCGCGATATTCAGCACGCGGAAAATAAGCAGGGTCAGTGTCGCGAAAGGTCCGCCCACAGAGGGCGACGAATCTTTGCAAACACGATTTCTGTTGAGTGGGCAATGGGCTTATCGTATACACTCCAAGGGCGATCCGCAATCAACGACGAGGGTTCTTTCACTTCGCTGGATGGGTCGCCCCTACAATGCGTAAGGTGAAGGCTTATTTCACTTCCGCAATAAACACTTCGAATGCGCCGATGTGCAGTTTTTTGGGGTTTAGGTCAGCACTTGAACGCACCGCACTAGAAAAGATAACATGGAGATTATTACTATTGATCTCTTTGGTGCGCGAAAAGTCCAAGTTTAATGACTGCGCCGAGAAATTCAAGATTACCAAGGTAGTCTGCCCACTGGCCACACGCAGGAAAGCGAAATAATCCTTGGCGGTGTTAGCAAGTGGAATATATTCACCTTCGATCAAAGCACGCGTGTTTTTGCGAACCCGCAGAATTTGTTTATAGTAATTGAGCAGGGAGTTCGGGTTATGCTGCTGGTCCTTGACGTTGATGCCATCTTTGTAGTTTGGATTCACCGGAAGCCAGGTTTTGACATCGTTGGGCGAAAAGCCACCATTCGGATTATTTGACCATTGCATCGGTGTGCGGTTTTTGTCACGTGTCATTTCAGCGGTACGTTGCATGGCTTCATCAGGATGGACGCCCATATCAGTGACAATAGCATGATAATACCAAGAACCCATTGTATCTTTGACTTGCGAAATATCGGTCAGTATGTAATCGGACATACCGATCTCTTCGCCGTTGTAGAGAAAAGGTGTTCCTTTGAGGGTCAGCACAAGCGCGGCATGGAGACGCGCCAGGTCTGCATCGTGTTGTCGATTACCATAACGTGTGTATATACGTGAGGTATCATGATTGCCAAGGGTATTGCACGCCCAGCCTTTGACGGGCAGCGCTTCCAGCTGAATCGAACGCTCCTTTTGGTTGCGCCGAATATGGCTGGGTGTGAGGCGTTCCGTCCGCATGAGCGGGAAGTTGAAAACTAATTGAAGTTCATCGTCGCCGTTACCGTGAAAAGCGATGTTATCGTCTTCACCAACCAACATGCGGTCACCATCATATTCAGCAAGGATGGCGCGTAGTTCTTTCATCAGATCATGAAGGCCAGGCTGCCCCCATTGATTCTTGAACATATCATGCCAATATTTTTCTTTGAGCTTATTTTCTTTCGGCGTCTTCGCAAGTTCCGAGAAGCGGCGCAGTTCTGCCAAGTTCATTGGGACAGTGTGCGGCGTGAGGTTCGGGTCTTCATAGATCGTGCCAATAGCATCGAGGCGGTAACCATCCGCACCAAGATCGAGCCAGAAACGCACCGCTTCCCACATGGCTTTTTTCACTGCAGGATTATGCCAATTGAGATCAGGCTGTTGTTTCATGAAGTAGTGATAATAATATTGATTACGTTCGGGGGCGTATGTCCAGGCATCGCCATCGAAGCAGGATTGCCAGTTGTTCGGAGGCGTATCCATCCAGACGTACCAATCGGATTTGGGATTATCGCGGCTGGACTTCGACTCCAAGAACCACGCATGCTCATCGGAGGTATGATTCAGCACGAGGTCTAGAATGACGTGGATGTTGCGCTTGTGTGATTCAGCGAGGAATGTTTTGAAATCATCCAGAGTGCCATATTCAGGTGCGACGTTTTGATAATCTGAAATATCGTAGCCACAATCCCAATTCGGAGATGGGAAATGCGGCGAGAGCCAGAGAGCATCAATGCCCAAGTCTTTGAGATAATCAAGTTTTGCGGTGATGCCCTTGAAATCACCAATCCCATCATCATTACCATCTGCAAATGAGCGCGGGTAGATCTGATAAAAAACCGCGGTTTGCCACCATTTGAGTTGAGTCATTTTTCCTCGTTTATTGTTTGAAGTTTTCCAACTATTTTTACACAGGGTCTTGTAAACACATCGTCTTTGTGCGGCGCGTCAGGAAGTTCGCTGGTCAAGTCTTGCCCGGGGAAGTGTAAATTTTCGTGCAGATCCAGACGCCATTTGGGGCAATCGGTCACATCGTAGACGATGCCATGATAAGCAACGAACTTACGCGAGCCGCGTTCACCAGTGTTACGACGAAGTTCCAATTCAGTGATGAGGCGGTCAGGAAAGGTCATTGGGTAAATTATACAAGGTATCCAGTAAAACAAGAAAAGCTGGACGCACTTGGAAGTGCATCCAGCTTTTCTCTTTGAGTTTTATTGTCTTACCAAATTCGAACGACTTGCCCAACATAGATCAGGTTGGGATTCCAAATCCTAGGATTGAGCGCCAACAGGTTCTCAACGGTAGTTCCATATTTGTTGGCAATGATCTTAAGCGTATCACCTCGTTGAACAATGTAGGTGGATAACCCAGCCGGGAGTGTGATGCCCTGACCAACATAGATCAGATCCGGGTTGAGGATATGGTTGAGTTGAAGTATTGCATCTACAGTGGTGTTAAATTTTGCCGCAATCTTCTTGAGGGTATCACCTCGCTGCACGTAGTAGGTTTGACCACCAGTGACAGGTGGAGGCGGCGGGGTAACAGGTTGAGCAAAAATATTCAGACGTTGACCTTCATAGATCAAGTTGACATTCTTAATGCTCGGGTTCGTTGCCAGGATCGAATCCATTGTGGATTGAAAGCGGGCAGCCAAGGCTTTGACTGTGTCGCCGCGCGCAACCACGTAGACGATGTATCCGCCGTCGGTATTCATAACTGCACCGGGCAGAAGCAAAGATTGACCCGGATAGATCAAGCTACCACTTCCCACTTCAGGATTTGCCAGCCTGAGCGCAGAAACTGTGGTCCCACAGCGATTGGCGATCTTCAGCAGGGTGTCGCCACTGACAACAGTCACACTTGTACCGCATCCAGCGGCAAAGGCAGCTGTGGTTGTCGCAAAGCTGGTAAACAGCATGGCAACGAGTAGTAATAATTGAAAAACTTTTTTGGTATGCATTGGAAACCTCCATTTCTAATCATATAGGCATGATGTATTTCGAACACTGGAAGTTCCCAAAAGCATCCCCTACCAATTTCCTAAAAGTATATTGCAATCATTTAGCAACAATTCAGCGCTTCCGACTTTTGCCCTTTGGTTTTTTGGCTGTGACGCGACGAGGTTTCGCTTCGACAGTGACAGGAATCTTTTCTGCCACATAGGCATCACGCAAATTGACAGGCTGAACAGCTTTTTCGCGCAGGCGCAAATTCAACAATTCCACACCCACTGAAAATGCCATCGCAAAGTAGATGTAGCCCTTCGGGATGTGCTGGTGGAAACCTTCAGCGATCAGTGTGAAGCCGATCATGAGCAAGAACGACAAAGCCAGCATTTTGATTGTTGGGTGATCTTCCACAAAAGCACTGATCGGACTCGAGGTAAAGATCATCACGCCAGCCGCAATAATCACAGCTGTGATCATAATGGCAAGCTCATCGACCATGCCGACAGCTGTGATGACAGAATCCAGTGAAAAGACAATATCCAATAACATGATCTGGATAATCACACTCCAAAACGATCCTGCCACTTTCGCAGATGACTCGCCTTCCACGCCTTCCAATTTCTGGTGAATCTCGTGAGTACTCTTCCACAATAGGAATAAACCGCCAGAAACCAATATCAAATCGTGACCAGATATGCCGATCTTGAACCATGGCAACGTATAGAAAGGTTCATTCAAACTGATGATCCACCGCAAAGATAACAACAAAAGAATCCTGGTAAAAACCGCAAGTGAAATCCCGGTGGTGCGGGCACGGCTTTGTTGATCATGCGGCAATTTACCGGCAAGGATCGAAATAAAGATGATGTTGTCCACGCCCAATACAAGTTCAAGCACGATCAGCGTAATCAACGCAATCCACATTTCAGGCTGTGTTAGCCATTCCATCAAGAATTCCTCCAAAAGTAATTATCAGCAGAGTAAAGCTAATTTTATTCAAGAGTCAGGCTCAGGCGTAGAAAGAAGCGTAGCATCCATGTCCAATTCAAGTCAAGTAAAGTGGATTATACTTGTAAAAAATCATCAGTCCACGGACGGGGAATTCGTGACACTGGTACAAACATTGGAGAAAAAATGGAAACAATCATCGAAGGTATTTCAGCATTGGAAGTTCTGGACTCGCGCGGCAACCCGACCGTTGAAGTGGAAGTGACATTGGCAGATGGCTCATGGGGACGCGCGGCTGTGCCATCAGGCGCATCGACCGGAGTGCATGAGGCGCTCGAGTTGCGCGATGGCGATAAGAAACGCTATCTCGGCAAAGGTGTATCGCAAGCGGTCGCCAACGTCAACGGCGTGATCGCAGACGAACTTTTTGGTTGGGACGCGTCCGAGCAAAAAGCAATTGATACTGCATTGCTCACGCTTGATGGTACACCAAACAAGTCAAAGCTCGGCGCCAATGCAATTTTGGGCGTGAGCCTGGCGGTTGCTAAAGCCGCGGCAAACTCATTGGGCTTGCCGTTGTATCGTTATTTGGGTGGAGTGTACGCGCATGTTCTACCCGTGCCGATGATGAACATCTTGAACGGTGGCGCACACACCGCGTGGCAATCCACTGACATGCAGGAGTTCATGGTCATGCCGTTCGGCGCGCCGACATTTACTGAAGGTGTACGTTGGGGAGCAGAGATTTATCACGCATTGAAGTCTGTGTTGAAAGGGAAAGGCTATTCAACATTGGTTGGTGATGAAGGAGGATATGCGCCCGCCTTAAAAACCAACGGCGAGGCAATTGAAGTTATTCTCGAAGCGATAGATAAAGCAGGCTTCAAAGCTGGTCGTGGACAGGATGTTGCCATTGCGCTCGATCCTGCAGCTTCTGAACTGTATGAAGAAGATTCGAAAACCTACAACCTTCGCAAGGAAGGCAAGAAATTGACCGGCGAACAGATGGTTGAATTCTGGGCAAAGTGGGTCAAGGATTATCCTATTGTTTCCATTGAAGATGGTCTCGCGCAGGATGATTGGGACTCATGGAAACTAATGGTCAAGACTATGGGTGATAAAGTTCAATTGGTCGGTGATGACCTGCTTGTGACGAATCCTGAACGCGTCCGCAAGGCGATCAAAGAGAACGCGGCAAATGCATTGCTCGTGAAAGTGAATCAAATTGGTTCACTCACTGAAACCATTGAAGCTGTGGACGAATGTCAGCGTGCGGGATGGCGCGCGGTAACAAGTCATCGTTCAGGTGAAACCGAAGATGCGACGATTGCTGATATTGCGGTAGCACTCAACACAGGTCAAATCAAAACAGGCGCACCCGCTCGTTCAGATCGCGTTGCCAAATATAATCAACTCATTCGCATCGAAGCCGAACTTGGCGACACCGCCAAGTATGCTGGTTGGGATGCATTGAAAGCATAACCCTTCAAACAAAACAAACAGCCACAGAGACAAAGAGCTTTTGAGTTTTTCTCAAATTCTCTGCTATCTCTGTGGCTAATTTTTTAACTGGTCAACACTAAATCTTATTCGCGTATTTCTCCGCGAACAGCACGGGCTGTCCGCCTGTGTGCCAATACCAAGAATGAATTATGAATTACTTTCCACAGGTCACGCACCTAAATTTTGTTTAGTTTTCGTCTTGCCTCTTGACCTCATCACATCCAGCACACGCGGAATGATCTCTGAATACAACTTATACCAAAGCGGACTGGGTACATAGTCCCAGGCGCCGAGCGTGCGCACAACTTTACCGCCAAGTCCCTCTTTGAAACGATAGACGCCCCACATCGAATCACTTTCATCGAACACATCCGGCGCGCCCCATAGGTCATAAACAGTGCAACCCTTCGCTTTGGCACGCTTCATTGCTTCCCACTGCAAAAGATAGGTCGGCATCTTTTCGCGATGCGCATTGCTCGACATACCATAGACATAATACGCGCATCCTGCAAAATAAAAGACAAAGATCGCGGCGACAGGTTCGCCGTTCACTTCGGCAATCAGAGGTTCGCAGGTCGGCTCACTCAAATTCATAAATAAATTCCACACAGTTTGATAATAGCCTTCATCACGAATCACAAAGCCGTCGCGCACGGATGTTTCCGCATACATCTTATAGAGCATCAGCAAATTGTCTTTTGCGCCTACGCGCATAGCAACACCCTTCTTTTCCGCCAGACGGATGTTGTAACGTGTCTTCTGCTTCATCCTTGCGAGCATTTCTTCTTCAGTGGGATTCAAATCGATCATGACCGTATTCTTGAATTGGATTTGATCCGACGCATATTCCCACCCCCTCCGCTTCAATTCGTTCATCACGAGTTGACCATTGGCATCGACAACTTCATCTTCGCTGGCAGGGACGCCCGCCCCCAATACGACATCGGGATCCATTTTCAGGAAGATCGCACCCTGCTTCTTCGCGAAGGATTGCAAATCAGTGAGCACACGACTTCGCAGCGGTTCATTCACCCAATCAAGCAAGGGACCTTTCGGTGAATAAAGAATCGACAACCGCGCAACAAATCCATTGCGGAGGATTTGACGTTTGAGAATTAAGGCGGCGGCAACTGGTGAGTGAAAAGCGGAAAATAGATTCGGATCAGTCTCTACTTTCCATTTTCCATCTACGTCCCAAACCGCATAAAGCGGACTCCAACCATATTTCGCCTTCACCTCTCCCCATTCGTAAGTTTGGAGGAAGTGCGGATTAGGCAGTTTGGAGATAAGTGAATTCCAAACAAATGAACTCATGATAGTTAAGGAACTCCCCAACTTTTTCTATTTTGGATGTCAGCAACAATACTATGATAGCCAGGATAAATTGACGATGGTGAAACATCCAATTGAGCTAATAATCGAAGCAATTCACCTGTCTCAGTTACTGGTAATGTAAATTTTAGGAGTTTGCAACTACTAACATCTTGGCTTTGAGAACTGGAAGCTATATTCTCTAAGATTACATCAAATGGTAAAAAATCACCATCTCTTTCGTTGGTGTAATCAGGGTGTACTAATGTGAACACTCCCTGTTGAGCCTTTAAGTTTGGATTGCTTGCCCCCGGAGCTGTAATACCTCTTAACGAGTATGAATTTTTTACCATGGATGTCCGAAGACCAAACCATGGATAATAAAAACCCCAAACTACTATTGGCGAACCATGGTCGCCGTTTTTTTCATTACTTTCACTTTTAATTCCGCCTTCAGCGGCGAAATAAGCTGCGCACAATGAAGACAGAGTCCAATCTAACAATCGAGTTGGCACACCGTAATGCTGTGCTAAAGCGGTTAAAGACAATACTTTTCCTGATGTAACCCAGTCTACTGGATGCTGATTAACAACATAGTGATTCATTCTAGCGTCATTGAGATCGTAACGCAATTCTTGGGAATCGTCAGGAATCGGAAAACCGCGTTTATCAGCAATTGAAAAAAAGTCAAGCAAAAAATCTCTCTCGACTACAAGTAAATCCTCATAAGAGTCTATATTATTCCTTGTCATTGATTTAATTTTATCTTTTCCATTTTTGTCATTACGGAAAAGCGAGGGTACTAATTTCCAATCCTGCCCTTGTCCCCTAAATAACCAAGTGGGAGTTAATATATTACCTTGAAAATATTCCCCCGTAGGTAAAATGGCATGTAAAAATTCACGCGCTGTTAAATAATTTTCTTCAATATACCCGATTTTAGCCATAATTACTTCCTCTATTAATATACAAAGTATAAGCCAAATACAACAACGGATTATAGACTCGGTCCATTGCCTGCGCGGCACGTTTGAGTTCGCCACCAAATCCGCGTTTGAAGCGATAGACGCCCCATAGGCCGTCGTGGCGAGACTCGAAATTAGCTTCGAGAGTCGCTTCGGCTTCATCGGGCACACCCCAGAGATCGTATTCTTCACAGCCATGAGATTTTGCCCATTTCATCGCTTCCCATTGCAGGAGGTACGTGGGCATGCGGTTGCGTTCTTCATCTGTAGAAGCGCCGTAAAGGTAATAGGCACGGTTTCCATTTCGGGCAACGAATAATGCGGCGAGGGGCTTATTTTCATATTCAGCGACCAATATTTCACACAAGCCTTTGGGCTGGAGTAATTCATATGCGCGTTTGTAATATTCCAGTGAATGAATTCCAAATCCATCACGCCCACCGGTAACGAGCATCATCTTATGAAAAGAGTCGACATCGTCCCATGCGCGAACGATCACGCCCTTTTTCTCAGCAAGGCGAATGTTGTAGCGGGTCTTTTGTTTCATCCGTGCAAGTATTTGTTCTTCATCATCTTTTATATTAATAAGGATTGTACGAGGAGGCTGAATATTATGTTGTGACATTATCCATTCGTGCTTAACTAAAGAACCAATAATTACGGAAAGAGGAATGCGAGTTTTGTACAATATATGAGCAATCGAAGCTTGACCAAAGTAAAAAAACCATCCTAACGCTTCTAATGGCACACTTTCAGTTTCCCAACTATCTATTTCCAGTTTGCAGAAAATTGCTCGATTGCGTTTACAAACCAAATCGATCTCTTTCCAGAAGTAATCAGTGATTGCAGATAATGGATTGTTACAGACAAGTCCTTTCGGAATATATCCGACCGTAAAACCAAGTGGCAACTTTCGAAATAAAATCTGTGTACCAACATGGCCACTTATAACTCGAACTGGCTTCCACCCGAACGCGGACTTCAATTCACCCCACTCCCCTGTTTGCAGGAGATGGGCATTGGGATGTTGGGCAAGGAATTGATTCCAGTCAGTGAGGGATATGATGGGCATGATAATTATTTGATGGTCTCGATACGAGCGAGAAAAGCATTCGCTCTGCTCGACCAGCAGAGCATTTAGATGATAGATGTTATATCAGGTTGCGGCGTTTCGCGGATGGAGGAGCCGGGGATGAGTTCATCTAATAGTTTAGTGATGGCTTCTGCATCAGCAGAGCGGCTGAGGGCAGAGAGAATGTCGATGGCTTGAGGCAGGTTGAGGCTTAGTGAGGAGGCGTCGTTTTCGAGTCGGAAAATATCTGGATGCAGAGTCTTTGCTAGCGGAGTCCCCTCATCCCAAAGTTCTTCTGTCAGCTTTTCACCGGGGCGAATGCCAGTATATGAGATCTCAATATCGCGCTGAGGTTCGAGCCCCGAGAGTCGAATGAGGTCTTCGGCAAGATCAAGGATGCGAACCGGCTCACCCATATTGAGGACAAAGGTTTCGCCGCCGTTCTCCATGGATGCAGCTTGAAGGACAAGATAAACTGCTTCAGGGATGGTCATGAAAAAACGATACATATCAGGATGTGTGATCGTGACTGGACCGCCATTGGCGATTTGATTTTTGAAAATTGGGATGATACTGCCACGACTGCCGAGCACATTTCCAAAACGGACAACCGTGAAGGCGCCTTTTGTTCTTTGCGCCGTATCGAGAACGATCATTTCAGCGAGACGTTTGGTTGCACCATAAACGGATGAGGGCCGTACGGCTTTATCAGTCGAGATCAAAACAAAGCGTTCAACGTTGTGACCGGCAGAGACCTGTGTAATATTTTGTGTACCAAACACATTATTCGTAATGGCTTCAACAACATTGACTTCCATCAGCGGGACGTGTTTATGCGCGGCGGCATGAAAAACAATTTGAGGCTGGTATTGCTTGAAGATTTGTGCAAGGCGTTCAGCATTGCGAATATCGGCAATAACAGGAGCGAGCGTGAGGTCGGGATAATCCTGTTGGAGTTCGAGAAGGATTTCAAAGATACTGTTCTCGCCATGACCGAGCAACACAAGTTCACTTGGATTGCGGCGCGCAATTTGACGGCAGAGTTCGCGCCCGATCGAGCCGCCCGCGCCCGTGACAAGTACGTGCTTGCCTTTGAGCGCTGCACCAACCGCTTCATCATTGATACGAACAGGTTCACGCCGCAAAAGATCGGTAATATCCACTTCACGCAGCCGATTGACACTGACCTTACCACCAATCAATTCATAGATTCCAGGCATGGTGCGCGAAGTGACACCCTTGAGGCGACAAACCTCATTTACCATGCGCAGAAGTTTTCCGGGTGCAGAAGGTATTGCTATGATGACTTCATCCACATGATGCAAGTCAATGGCAGAGGGCAGATCTTGTACTGCGCCGATCACGGTCACACCATAAATCACATGCTTTTGCTTGGCGGGGTCATCGTCCAAAAAACCGACAGGTGATAAATTAAGTTGGGATGTCTTTTGAAGTTCACGCACTACCAGAGCCCCGGCATCACCTGCACCAATGATGAGTGCACGTTTGTTTTTTCCGTTGGTATGGGATGTAACTGATTGTTCAGCTAGGATGCGCAAGGCAAAGCGTGAACCGCCGATTAGCACCAGAGAAAGCAGCCAGTCAATTCCCAAAGCAGAGCGTGGCATGCCTGGTTTTACAAGGCTAAAAAGATTCAACACCAGCATCACGCTCGAAACGATCACAGAAGCTGAGGTCACTGCCACAGTGATCAATCTTAATTCACCTGTGCTGGCATAAATCCATAAGCGACGATAGAGACCAAAGAAAAAATAAACTGGAATCTTAATCAGTAACGCCACAACAGGAAAATAAAACGGTAGCTCGCCCACATCAAGCCGTAGAGCAAAACTGCCCAACACTGCTACGATGATGAGCGCAATATCCCCGATTAAAACAAAACGATTGCGGACGTGTTGCCTTGGTTTTATCCGCGCATCCATTCAACTGTCTCTTTCAAACCCTCTGCCAATGAAACCAGTGCCTGAAAGCCCATTACATCCTTTGCCTTTTGCGGACTCCCCGCTGAACGGTAAATATCGCCAGCACGCGGCGCGGCAAACTCTGGCTTGGGCGCATCTGGGAATAACGCATACAACACATCCAGCAAATCAAGCAGGCGGGTCTCAATACCGGTGCAGACGTTGAAGATTTTTCCAGCCGCATTCGGATGTTCAGACGCAACAATGTTGGCGCGTACAATATCGCGCACGTTGATCAGATCGCGAGTCTGCCCACCATCGCCATACACGGTGATGGGCTTGCCATCCAACAAGCGACGTGCAAAGATCGGGACCGCTGCCGCATACATCGAGTCAGGTCGTTGGCGCGGACCATACACATTGAAATAACGCAAAGCCGCGACTTCAAAATTAAAGGAGCTTGTGAACAGTTCCGCGTACATTTCATCGACTCGCTTGGAAACTGCATAGGGTGACTTCGGCTGAAGCGGCGTCTCTTCGACGAGCGGCAACGCTTCGGACTCCCCATAAACTGCTGCGCTCGAAGCGACCACTGCCCGTCTGACGCCTGCTCTACGAGCCGCGTCAAACAACTGTGAGGTACCCGTAATATTCACATCAAAACAATTCTGCGGCTCATCCATTGATTGTGGAACAGAGACAAAAGCCGCTTCGTGGAAAATGATCTCGATACCCGAAACAGCCGCTTTCACATGTGAAGCGTCACGGATATCACCTTCGACGAGTTCGAATTGAGATCCTTTAAATTGTCGCATCAAATCTGCGACGTTCTCCCGCTTGCCGGTGCTGAAGTTATCCAGCACGCGCACCGAATCGCCGCGCTCAAGTAAAGTCCGCGCAATGTGCGAGCCAATAAAGCCAGCTCCACCAGTGACCAAATATTTCATATTTACCTTCCTGTTTGGCGCACCATTGTGCCAATAGTACGCAAGATGATTTGAATATCCATCGAGATGGTTCGATGCTTGATATAGTAAAGATCATATTCCAACTTCACGCCGGTCTCAGTGACACTTGCTACATACCCGTAATTGATCTGCGCCCAACCAGTTAGACCAGGCTTTACCAATAGCCGTGCCCGATAAAATGGAATCTGTTTTTGATATTCACCTACCAATTCAGGGATCTCTGCACGCGGACCGACGAGACTCATATCGCCGCGCAATACATTCCAAAATTGCGGCAGCTCGTCCAGCCGCGTCTTTCGGAGGAAATTGCCAACTCGTGTTACGCGTGGGTCATTTTCTTTTGTGGTTCGTGATCCATTATCCACGCCAGCTTTTTGATACATGGAGCGGAATTTATAGATCCGAAATTTCGAACCACCCCGTCCCAACCGAAATTGAGAATAAAAAATAGGGAAACCACTATCTATGGCAACAGCCAATGCCAGAAAAGGAAATAAGATCGCTAAAATGAGCATGCCAGCGCTTCCCCCTAAAATATCCACGAGACGTTTGAAGAGATCATAGAAACCGCTCACACGCACTTCGTCCACAAAAGAGCGGATGATCCAATCTGACTCAAGATGGTGAATTGGGACTCGCCCTGTCATCTCTTCATACAAAATCGGCATGCGCGTCACATCCACGCCGCGCTCCTGCGCGTCCAAAATGGATTGAAACGTAGTGCCTTTTATCTCGCCACTAATCGCAACCACCAGATCTGAAATATGATAGACATCGATCAAATCGAGCAAACGCATACTGGGTCCCAAGACCGAAACACCCTGAAATGTTTTCCCTTGCTTCTGTTCGTCATCATCGATATATCCAACCAGATAGAACGAACGCGTGCCTAAAGTGCGATAAAGTTCTGCAAGAGTCTGCCCGGCATTTCCAGCACCGATCAATAGTACGCGGCGGCGCTGACCTGTAGATTTATAGATACGAATAAAGATCATACGCCAAGATAATGTAAGCAGCGAGGCAAATAATAAGAATGCCCCTACTCCAATGCGTGGCAATGAATTTGGGTCCTGTCTTATGATGAAGACAAGTGAATAAGCCATCAGACCGACAAAGGCCGCAATGGCTATGCCTCGTGTTGTTCTTCTGCCACTGCCTGCAATATGAGGTTCATATAATTCCACGAGTAGTATCAACCAGACAATGGGCAGGAGGTAAAACCAGGGTTGTACATTCAATGTGATCAATCTGGGGGCGAGTTGCTCGGCTCTTTCAGGCGCGAGAGCTCGCGCAATCAGCTCAGCCACCTTCACAGAGATCAAGTAGACTCGCCAAGTATACAAAGCGGCAAAGACCGAGATTACTCCCATCATTAAGTCACCAAGAAAGAGAATCGCGCGGTGCTCGCTTGGGCGCAAACGGATCGGTGCAGTACGAATATTATCAGCCATTCTTTGGTTTACTCGAGGTGAGCATACTCCATAAAAAACCGCCACCCCAGGTAATATGCATAAAAGGTATTGTCAAAGGTAAACCCAGTGTTAAAAATATTTTTTTCTGGCGAAATGCGGCAAATAAGCCTGCCAGAGTCATGACAAAGAAATATAGAATAAGTTCACACGCAAGCGCGATTCGCGCCAGTGGGACAAAGATCGAAAGCAGGCTAAAACCGATCAGGCTCAAGACAAACAACGGAGGCAGAGCCTGCCTCCAACGAAGTGTAGTGGGATAACGCCGTAACATGCGCCACTTCCAGAATCCATAACGCCAGTATTGCCGTGCAAGTTCCAGCAAAGTGGAACGTGCAAAATAAACAGAACGAATGGCTGGATCAAGCCAGATTCTACCACCCGCTTTTCGCACGCGCGCATTAAATTCATAATCTTCATTCGTAAGCAACGACTCGTCAAAAGCTCCAACACGC